>JAABUP010007804.1_pt1 | contig 14053 bp, 21 predicted proteins | sample 5559201 | NCBI WGS metagenome assembly JAABUP01 (sample SAMN10711887, study PRJNA513373) | rock metagenome | isolation source: Antarctica rocks | place: Antarctica | reverse complement strand
AGGATCTGTGGCGTCTCTGTGGCAGCAAGCCGGCAGGGCAGGGCGCAGGGAACAGCCCTCCACCTCCATCTACATTGCGTTTGACGGCCCACTTGACCAGTACTTCATGAAGCAGCCTGACAAGCTCTTTGGCCGAGCCATTGAGCGAGCACAGGTCAGCTGCCTAGTTTTTGTTTGTTTTGCTTTTTTAGTCTCATACCAAAAAAAGTGAAAGAATTGACAAAGTTGCGCTTTTTTGTCTTACGACCAGTCTGTAGACCAGCCTGTGTGTTTTGCACCCAGCTCAAATCTGCCCAAGCCTGTTATGTGTAACTCGTAGAAGCCTTGTGAGCTTTGCTTGATGATGCTCACAGTTTCCTGTCACATGTTTCAAAAACACCCAGACACGACTTGTAGAAGCCTTGTGAGCTTTGCTTGATGATGCTTACAGCTTCCTGTCACATGTTTGAATTGCTCCCCGGCATCAAGGCCTGATCTGGGGAAGCTGTGTAGATCTGCCTGAACATTTGCACAGCTTCCGGTCACCTGCCCAGTTCATTTCCTACGCACGCTGTGCTCCTTAAGAGGCTGCTTGTGTTGCCAGTACGCCTGCCACGAATGGCGCGGTAAAACAAGCCCACTGTGCACAACACCCTCAGCATTGTAGCCTGCTGAAACAATATGTGTGCTGCTCAAGCCTTGCTCTTCAACGCAAGGGGTTCTTTGCAAGAAAATTCGTATGACTAAGTACCAACTGGAGGGGCAAGAATCAGCTTGTTTTTATGCAGGTGGACGCCAACAATGCACAGCTGCTGGAGCAGCATGTATGCTGTGCGTGCTCTGAGCTGCCGGTGACTCTGGAAGAGGACCAGCAGTACTTTGGTCCTGGCCTGTTGGCAGCCATGGACTCCCTCGTTGCCCAGAGTGAGCCCTCTCTTGCATGATCTTTGGCCTCTTTTGCATGGTCTTCATGCTCTTGTGCATGGTCTTTAGCCTCTTTTGCATGGTCTTCAGCCTGTTTTGCACAGTGTTCAGCCTCATTCGCATGGTCCTCAGCCTCTCTTGCGTGGTCTTCAGCCTCATTTGCACGGTATGCAGCCTCTTCTCCGTGGTCTTTGGCCTCCATTGCATGGTCTTCAGCCTCTTCTGCGTGGTCTTCAGCCTCTTGTGCACGGTGTTCAGCCTCATTTGCACAGTGTGCAGCCTCAACCACGAGGTTTTTGGCCTCTTTTGCATGGTGTCCACCTTCTTTTGCATATCCTTCATCCTCTTTTTGTACGGTCTTCAGCAGGCATACAATGGTCTAGTTGGCAGCTATGGACTCCCTTATTGCCCAGAGAGAGTCCTCTTTTGCATGGTCTTCACAGGGCATTTATGTACATCCAACAGGCAAATGAGCTGCCCAACTCCTATGAGCTGATGCCCTCATACAATCACTACAGGACCGATATCTTTCAATGTCCTTTACAAGCTAGCTGTCTGCTAAAATTGCTGGTGTCTCAGACATGATCAACACTCTTCACGTTCATAACCTGTGTTGTGACTGCTTGCAGACCTTGTAAGCAGACATCCTCACACGACCAACACACGAGCCTTGTTCTACACTGGCCCCCTGGAGGTGCCTGCTGCTGCCATCAGTCTGAGAGCCATTGACCCAGAGCGGTATGCCATTGTCAATGAAGAAGATGGGGATGTGATTGAGGAGATTGAAGAGAGCAAAGCCTTTTATGAAGTGTACGATGGGGCTGTGTACATGTTCCAGGTGGGCATTTACCTGATACTGTGTTGTATTCACTAGTTGAATGCAACACAATCTCCATTTGACACACACATATATAGCTCCTCTGAAAAGAATGTGTCAGCTGTTGTGTTATGCACACACAGATGTCTGAGTGGTTGAGTGAAGCGGGCAGCCATTCGCTCATCATGGCGTCTGGGATTGTGAATGCTGATAGGACTGTTTGTCAACTATCAGTGCTGAGGCATCATCCATTTCTACATGCCTGCCATTGTTGGTTGACACATGTTGGGACTTTGGCTTGACATTTGTCTTCCGCCTGCCTAGTCATGTTGCACATCATACAGTAATCAATTTCATCAGGTAATAGCAATGTAGGCAAGCATAACACATGCTTTACCTTTGCCTGCACAAGCATGCACCGTCTTCAAAGCTTTGGTTTGTGGTACCTTGAAGCCTCGTTTCATTTTTGTGTCATTACATCTGTTGCTATCATCATCATTGTGGTTGTCATCAATATACCAGTGCAATCACTTTGTGTCGGTTGCAATGTACAGTCCTTCGCAGTACAGATACAGACGGCTAGGTCTCAGCTGAGACTGTCAATACACGTGTTGCTATCATCGCTGTGACTGTTGTTGTTGTCATCAACATACCGGCGCAATCATTTCATACAATGTACAGTCCATCACAGTACACCTGGGCAGCCTGGTATAATCTTTGGCTTCTCAAATTGACGCCGAACGGCATAGTCTTTTTTCCCCTTTCTTTTCTCTATCACAGTACAGTTACAAGGGGCTAGGTCTGAGCTGAGATTGGGGTGTGCAGGGGCGCACCTACCTCTGCAAGAAGCTGGATCTGGGCAGCAAGGTAGCCATGGTCAGAGCTGCTGACCTCAAGTACTACACCAAGACCAGGGACTTCACAGACGTGCATGTCGTGGGCGGTCACACAGCCTATCCAGTCAGAGTAAGCCCTCAGCTGAAGCATAACGAATCGTAATCTTTAATTTTATGATGATGGGTATATTCATGATGATATTGTTATCGGATCATGCATCTCAGCAAATGCCAGGTACGTGTGTGGTACAAGTCTTGTCTCATCAGGATGGCATGTACTGGGCGTCACGCTAGAGATGGTTAACGTTTAGACATTGAACTCAGACACTACAGTGTCAATCCAAAGCTATCTGGTCTGGTCTGACCCACACAGCTGGAGCATATTCCTTCGGCTAACCCTGTTCTGTGCCTAGGCAGGCCCTGCAGCCTTACTGAAAACCATTTACTGAAATACTGTTCTGCTGCAGAACACATTTCCAACAGGGTGTAATTGACCAAACGCACTTGTCTACCCAGCAAGGCCCTGACGCCCTAGTAGAAAATGTGCAATGCTGAGTATTGCCCTGACCAAGCACTGAATTAATGCACAAGATCGTCCCTGCAGGTTTGTTGCACTTTATTGACCATTGACAGCAACTTGACAATTGGTTGACAGCAGTAGCATCTGTGCTTGAGCGCAGTCTTGCTTTTAACCTGAACCCCTTTGCTCATCATATCTTGCAGGACTGTATGTATCTAACCCTAGGCGAGGACATGTGTTGAACAACTGAATCAATTGGGAGTCGATGTTGCAATGTACATAATGATGAATGACCTGATGACTGAATGACTGACCTACCGGTGCAGGTAGGCAATGAGCAGTACCCAAGCACAACAGCCTGCTGTGATGCCGCAATAGTGACGGTGCGTTGGCTGGGCTTCCACCGTATCTGGCAGGGCAGTGGTGAAGTCTTTGACAGCATAGACCTCTTCCTGCCAGATGTCCAATTTGGCACCCAGGTGAGACCAGCCCCACTAATAATGATGATGATGAGAATGTTTGTATAACCATCAACAACAATAACAATAACAACCATAGCAATATCAACAACAGTAATAAAGAAAATGATGATAATGATAATAATAGCAATAATTATGATTGTATTAATAAGAATGCTTTCCAGCTCATGATGAGCTAGGTACATGCAGGACAAGTCTTGTCTCTCCAGAGCAGCCTGTCTTGTGCATCTCTATAAGGCCTACTAACACAACCTGCCTTGACACTGGCCTATTTCTTGAAATCTCTACACAACATTGTTTTACTGTCCCCAGGCATTTCTCAGTTTAGATCTCCACTGTAGATCGACGTTTCTGAGTTAAATCGGATGTTTCAAGATTGGAAAGAGCCTTGCTTTTGGGGATGCTTATACTCACCTCCCAGCTCAGAGAAAAGTCTTGAAGATGTCACCTTGGGGAGTTATACCTGAGGTAAGTACCTCAGGGCACTCTTAGCTTGTGTATGGGTTCACAAGCACTCAGCTTGCTTTTGGCATGCGGTGAACACTGTACACATGATGGGCATACACCTCAGGACCCTTAATGTAAACATTTGGGCTTTTGGTACATGGGGGAAAAAAACTGGTGGACTGGTCCCCTATGCTTGTGAGTCATGAAGCAGTCTGCAGCAAACCAGTGCAGCTGAGGTCATGGAGTAGGCCATCAGTGGCGAAGTCTGCTTCGCGAAGGCGAAGCAGACTGTGAGCTCAGTTGGTGCTGGTCGGTGCTGAATCACCAGCTAGCCGTTTTTGCCAAAACAGCCTGTGATAGCCCCAGACATACTTTCACATTACTTGCGACTTCACTGTGGGTTTTTCCATTTTTGACCCTGTCCAGGCTGCATGCATCTCAGCACCAAGGGCAGCATGTCAGCCTGTCACCAACGCTGGCCTGCCTTTCAGCAGTGGCTTCAATGCCCCCAATCATACCATACCATACCATACCATACCATACCATACCATACCATACCATACCATACCATACCATACCATACCATACCATACCATACCAATGGCATCATTTCAAAAGGAGAAATTGACCATGTCTGCTATGATCCAGGCTGCGTATATCAGGGTCCCAAGGGCAGCACGCCAGCGTGTCAAGGACGCCGGCCTGCCTTTCAGAGATGGTCTCCATGCAGCCAGTCACGCCCTGCTGAACGTAGTCCCCCTGTACATGATGTGCAACTCCACAGACATGGCAGCAGAGTGTGACAACCCATACGACACCAGGTTCCGGCCTGAAAGGCTGCTGCTGTATGACAAGCACCCAGGGGGCATAGGCATTGCTGCACAGGTAAGACAAAATGGAACGCTGCCATGCAGTGGAGAGCTGCATGACTGCTTGTTTCATGGACATCCAGTGAGCAGTTTCTTTGCTGTATTGTTTGATTGCGTTGCAAATTGGTAGCATTCTGTCGCAGCTGTTTCAGGGAGTCGTGGGCTTCTGCAAGCGACCATGGGGACAATGAGCTCCCCAAAAGGGGTTTTTGTGCCTTCTGATCAAAAATACAGACGGCTACTGGAATAGCAGAACAGTGCAGCTGTCTCCTGTGTGTGGCTGACAGCTGTTGCTTGTGACTTGCAGGCCACTCCACTGTTCTCTGTCCTGCTTGAGAAAGCTCTTCAGCTGATTGAGAACTGCTCCTGTAAGCCCGCCAGCGGCTGTCCAGGGTGTGTGCAGCACACAGACTGCGGCGAGTACAATGCAGTCCTGAACAAGTTCAGCGCGATCATAGTGCTGCAGTGCACCATTGAGGCAGAGGCAGAGCACCGTGAGAGGCTGCGCCTACAGCAGCAGATTCACATATGACATGATGTGTGACCTGTACTGTTCGAATCTTTTGAGGGCTCAATAGCAATGCACACATGCAGCAATCAATCGAGGACTAGCACCGCTGTGTCAGCACTGTTGCTTATAAGCCATCGAACTGATGCCTGATGACTGCTTGAATCTGGATCAGATCAGCAATTCATCAGCAGGAGGCTTGATGCAGAGGCCAGTGTTGCTTTGTGTTGAGAACAAAGAGACAGCAATCTGGTTGCACACAGCGTACTGTACATGTCTTACAATTTCATTGCAATTGATCAATGAATTGTGTCCTGGGTAAGCATAACTTGTTCCGAAATGACAGACTGGACCAATCAACAATCCGAGTTTGTCTCTTACGCTTGCAGTGCCAAATCTGCTTGCAGACGTCCCCAAACAGGACTGAGCACATCTTGCAAGGTTGGTTTTGGGAGAGGGGAGGAGCCAGCTCAACCTGACTGGCAATATAGCCAAATGGGCCTAGTACACCATTGAATGCATGTGTAGGTGGGACCAGTGTGGCAGATATTGTCCGTAGCGCTAGCTGCAGAGCTTTGACCCTGACTGTGCGTTGACCTAGGAAACCTGTCAGCAGGAGGGCAAGTTTGCTGCACAGCAGCAAGCAATAGCCATAGGCAAGCAGGCGACAAGAGGGCAGCGCTGTCTGTTGAAAAAGGCCAGCTTTCTTGTGCAATTTTCAATATGTGAAGCAAAGCAGTGTGCTGTTAGCCAGAGCAATTTCACAGAATACAAGAAGTCTGCTTGTTGAGCAAGCTTTGCTGTCAGTTGAAGCAAAGCTCATGCAACCAGCAAGCCCATGTTTTCAGTGCAATCAATTGTCGGTGCCAGCAAATTTGCCAGAGTGGTTGCTGTTTGGCTTTGACTTAGATGGCAGACAAAGACAGTCCAATGTCCCAGAACGTCCATCTAGTAGTCTTGATAGCAATGAGCTCACCATGCCTTCAGGCAGGCGCAGGCAACATACTCCCCCCAACACTCAAATCCGCCTTCTTGTAGTTCTTGAGAGGACACATCCTGCTTCCAGACAGGTTGGCCAACAAGCTCCTTCGTGATGACTTGTATTTCGTCATTTGAAAGCCTGCGGTTGTATGTACGCTTTGCTGCTTGCACAAAGTGCTCTTCTGTCAGTACCTCAGGCTGCTCCTTGTTCATCTGCATGTTGCTTGGAAGTCACATAACATTCCACACACCAACACCGCTAGTGCTTTGTTTGGTGACTTGCCACCACATCTCATACCTGGCTAACCATGACTTCGCTTGGAGACACCCTTAGCTGCACAGCTTCTCATGTGTTTGAGTTGTTGATCAACCGTTTACAATGTGAGCGTGGAAGAGCGGTGACAAGCAATCAGCAGTAGTCGCGCTTGGTGAACAGCTTAGCTCGCCCTGAGAGCGAATACACAGTACAGCAGGAAGAAGAGTCGGAACTGGGGCGTTACACGGGTACCTCAACAACACATTCAACAACACATCAACAAGAGGTGTTCCGAGACGTCTGAAGCAAATAGAAACATAATACTCCTGCGTACTGCGCAAGTCAAGCATGGGCAACGCACCGTCGTTGGTGCGTGCGGGCATTGACCTGAGTCTGCATGCGTTATGCATGTAGTGCTACTTCAGCACGCTCACGCCAACATATGTCGATCTATTGCAGGCAGTGTCTGTCGGATTTCCTCTGATCACTTCTTCCATCTTGGGCAGAAACATCCAGAATGATGTCAAGAACTGGTACGCTTCTTATAAATGCCGCACAGCACTCTGGACGCGTGCCCTACCAATGGCTGCTTGATGCCACGGCCCGACTTGCACGAATCAGCAACATTAACTCATCACGTACATACTACTCAACGTTACCCAAGCGGCATGCCTGCCAGGTTTTACTTTCACCGTCTTGAATTTAGTGAGACTATCAAGCAACATGTCTGCTTCCGTAGGTACAAATACCTCCGACAACCAAGCTGGAAGCCGCCACGAGTAGCTTTTGCAATAGTTTGGCCCATTCTGTACACCCTGATGGGAACAGCTTCTTGGCTAGTCTGTCCACAACGGTGGATGGCAGAAGCACAGTGCAGCTTTGAGCATGTATGCGATCCAGCTGGCACTTAACCTGGCATGGCCTCCCATCTTCTTCAGCGGGCACAAGTTAGGCTTGGCACTTGCGGACAGCACAGGTCAGGCCATGTCGTCTCTTGTTCAGCACACTCATTGCATACTGCCTTTGCATAGTCATGCGGTGCTGATGTGTCCTGGTGAGCTGTCTCATCTTACTTATGCACTTGACATGCAGCATTGTTGAAGCAGGATTGCAAGATTTGCTTTGCACTTCAGCAGTCAAGTATACTGACAACATTGCATGCGCCTATAGTACATTCTTGTAATCCAGATATACTCCACAACATCATAGCAGGAAGCAGGCCACCTGAAATCAAATCTTCCCTGTGTATTTTGCAGCATTGCTAGCAGCAGTTGGAGCCACAACACAGCTGTTCTGGGATGCTGAGCCTGCTGCTGGCAAACTGCTGCTGCCCTATCTTGCCTGGACCGCGTATGCCACTGTGTTGAACGCTTGGATCTGGAACAAAAACCCTAAGGTGGGTCTGTGAGCGGCTCATAGTTGTCATCACTGGCATTGTGAAGCATTTGAAATGCTGGTTTGCACAGAATGCATGCAGCATAGTGAGCGCATTGTGTGCAAGAGTGTGGGTACAGCACCCCTATGTAGGTTGTGCTGATTGAGATACTGATGACAGTTGTCACTTCGTTCCCAATGATTTGCAAAGCTGTAACAGTTGTGCTGCTGATGCGCAGTCTGTATACAGTTTTCTCAACTGCTGTGCTCGTCTTGCCACATGCAGGCTGGCAGTGCTGCTTCACTGAAGACTCAGCCAAAACACACTAAGCTAGATGAAATTCAGGAAGAGATCCAGATGCAGGCACCTGATGCTAAATGATCTCCAAAGTGTGTTGTGACACTGCTTTGTAACAAGGTGTTTGAGCAATGTGCTGATTGTATTGTGTCAGAGATTATTGGAGGCACTGCTGAAGCTACGCATCAAATCTGATGCACATCAGAACCGTTTACTGTATGTCCGTTCATTCCTGGATCTCTATTGCTGTGTTGGTCAGCTATTCTTGGCAGTTCTGAGTGTTTCAACAGCGCAGTGGTGGCCTGCAATGCATGTTTGCAGTGTGTGTTGGCTTTCAGAGCTTCTCCCGCTTCTTCTTGCTCTTCTTTCCGTTTGCTCCTGCAGATTATAAAACCCGCATCATCACTTATTTTATATGCATGCAGCAAAGCCTGCACCACTGCAGCTGCATGCATGCAACAGTGAATGACAGGCAAAACAAGGCAGGCGTTCACAATGAGGAGGGTGGACACAACTAGGGCAATCCCAATCCATCATCAATCTGACCTCGACAAGGTCTGTATGTATGACACTATGGCAAACCAACACATGAGCACAGCATGCCTTGCCCACCCGCATGCTTCTTTTTCTTCCTATATATGGCGCTGGGCTTCAGCTTCTTGGCCTGGGGAGCAAGCTGTGCTTGTGACTTGGCTGAAGGCTGCATCTTGATCACTGCTCTGCTGCCCTCTTGGTCCGCAGCATGATCCTCTTCTCCACTTGATGACCCACTTGCTCTGGCTGGTTCACTGCAAGATGATCATGTAATGTGTGGGTGCACAGCCAATTGCATGAGACGAAGCACTGTGTGTGCTAACAGGAACTACAGGCACTACCTGCAGAGTGCTCATAGTGCCCCTAGAACGCAGCTTAGGCTCAGGTGTGAGTTGCTGTGACATAGTACGCAAGCAGATATGCCATGTAGGGCAGGTATATTCACTAATGCGGAAGACAAATTGGAACAATGCACTCACTGCAACACAAGCATTCAGACCTAAGAGCGCTGCTATTGAAACGCAAGAAGCAACTGCTTCTCCTTGACACATGCAAGGTAGCACTTCATGCCAGAGGCTGATGCATGGGTCAGAAGTATGAGTAATGCATGCTGTCCTTCACAAGTTCATCAGGCACACCAGGATAAAGCAATCAAGCACCACAAGATGAATTGCGTGCAAGAGTTGCATCAAGCTATGCAAACAAGACAGGCAGGAAGGCCACCTGTCTTCATTCAGGCCAAAAGGTTCCACTGTTACCACAGATGTGTAGTCTCCAAGATTATGGATGGAGACTTGGCTTGGCTTGGCGGCATCCTCGCAGGGTGCCTGCCTGCTGGTGTCAGGCGCATCTGGGTCGCTGTCAAACTGATCCAGGTTCAATTTCTCACGCAGAGCTTGCCGTCTCTGCATTTCCAGTGCATTGTGAAGGCTGCAAGATGGTGTGATGCCAATGATTTCTGTTCCATACACTGCAGGCTTTTGCAACCAACCTCAGCGCGTTCCTGCAGCTTTGCTTGCCTCTCTTTCTTCTCAATTTGCCTGCATACGCAAACCAGCCTTGCAGCAGGTAACCTTGCATATTCACTAAGGTATGTGACAACCAGTGAGGCGGATGGATGTGAAGATGCAGCATGCAAAGGAAACTTGCACGCGCCACTCACTTGGCAGCTTCCTTTCTGCGCTTCTGCTTTCTTTGACGAAAGCCTGTCAAAAAGTCCCTGTACAGAGCAAACGTTGCGTGAGACACGCACCTCAATTTTCAAGAACAAATGTGCAGACTACCGTGAACCTACTTCTGCCCTTTAGAATCAAAAACAACCTCGACACCTTTGCGCTTTTGCAGCCGCTTCTGAACGTAGTTGACAGGTCCTGCTGGATCCGCCGGGCCTTCTTGATACGCCAGGGCGTCTTCCCCTGCGTATTTTTGTACCATGCCTGCGTGTGTTGTGTTCGATTTTCGCCTCTGATGACCCGCGGCAGAATGCAGGCGACTTGTTTGACCTTGGCAAGTCGCGATGAAGAAGAAGACCTATCGATTTCTTCTTCGAATAGAGTGGCAGCTCAAGGCGTTCAAGTATTTAGCTACAGCTGTGAACACAGTGTGTGAACTGGCATTCGACAGGTGAGCTTTTACAGGGCACTTGCAAGGCAATTGCAAACTGCAGTCACCACCACCGATCTACTGCACAGCATGCTCAAATCCATTGGATGATGCGTGACTGCAGGGCCTGACGCCCTGGTTCGAGCATTGTAATGTAATGCATGCATGCATGCAATGACGCCCTTGAATGAGCATTGCAATGCAGACATCTGCAGGAACTTTGTAAGCTAGTCTTGACCCACGTGACCCTGCACATCGATATTGATACTATCTATGACTGCCATATCTCGATCCTCTGGGTATTATGCGGCGAATTCAATCCCAGAACGTGCACTTTGGCTCCCACTTAAGTCCAGATAGATCGGCATCGCCTTCCACACATTCTTCGCACAAAGGGCCTGCGCCACTGTGATGATAAAGTGCACTGTAAGCTGTCAAGTGCTGCCCACACTCTCTACAGTCAGTTGACCACTGGTCCATTGCTTCTTGTATTCTGGCTCGTTTGGCTTGCTTGGCTTGCCTTTTGGCTGCTTTTCTGACCTGTTCTCTGGCTTCAGCTGATTTGGTGATTCGTTCGACCGCTTCTCCCATACTGACTGGAAGCCCAGAGTTGGCTGACTTGCTGATTGTGATTGTCTTCATGTATGGGACTCCCATCACGTCGTTGTGGTTGTGGCTGGGCATGCTTAGGTATTCCACGTTGATATGAAGCCACTTTCGTTGATAGCAGTTGGCTCGGAGCGACAGAGTAGTTTTTGAAGCGTCATTGAGAAAGCTAAGCAGCTGTGTGTCCAATTCCTTCGCCTGATTGTCACGAAGCTGACTTTTTTTGACCGGGCGGGGTCTGGCTGTGATGAAAGCTTGCCACTGCTCAGGCGTGATCTGGACAGGGGTTGTAGACTCGCTTGCCATTGCTATCTGATATTTTGCAGTCTTATATATGGGCGTGAGGGTCCAGAAAACGAAAACACAACGTCAGGTTTGAAACCGCTAGCACTGGTATGCTCTTGCCCCGAGGGAGTGTTCTGGCAAAAAGGCGAAAGCCCCGCCCAGGAGCAACGACGGATGAGTCAATCAGCTGTTCCGCCGATTGACTACATCATTTGCTGCGTATGAACTCTTGAGCTTGTGTCTTGGTAAATGTGCTCATCCGTAGGCATTCCGGTGCGATGCCGACAAGAAGCGAACCGCTTCTAAAGCATTTGCTTCATGCGCCGCAGGATGTCTAGCCTCTAAAGCGTACAACGCGTAGCTGCTTCGAGTTTGCAAAGTGCTCGGCCGTGATCGTTTTGTCGAGGGCACTGCGGCGCTCCCGTGGTCCACCAACCGCATCGAGCACTGCTCGGTGAACTTGCATGCTCACAAGCCGGCTGCTGCAGTGCAGCATTGGGACCGTTGTTGCAATACGAAAGACAGCTCGCTGGTCGTCGCAAGTTGTGCTAACTGCCAGTCCGCAGCGCAGCATGCATATGTCAGTTTTGTCCAGCCAGCACCTAGTGCCTTGCCTGCTTTCCAGCTCTCGCACGCACCTGTCAAGCTCACAAGCTAAACACAATGCTGACCTACACAGCATACCTCGCCTCCTCACTGGGTCACCCGTCAGCAGTGCTCGGTCTTCAGGCCGAGCAAGTAGTTTCACTGCAAAGAGGGGACAATGTAGTAAAAGGCAGTTGACTACGGCAAGGGCTGCTCCGAAGCCAATGGGCCAGCAGTCCAGCCAATCCAAGCCTAAAGGGCCTTCAGCATTAGAAGGCAGAAAGATGATTCTGGATTTCATTCCTGTAGAGTCGTTCAAGATTGCTGGGGTCAGCTTTGAGGGCAGGCAAGACTTTGTCAGCAATCTGCAACCTGGTATGGTGTGAGCCACTGCACCCATAGTGACACTCCACACTGAGCACATCGGTTCAGTGTCATTCTGACTGCAGATCAGGCTGTCATGATGGTCAAGCAGCCAGACAACACATATGACCCCAATGCTGTGGCTGTGCAAACACTCCATGGCCAAGACCTAGGCTATGTTCCCAGAGAGCACACTGCCAGATTCCCTCACGATGTCACATTTGGCCATATTTACTCTTTGGGGCAGAATGCAAAGGGGTTGTGGGGAGCGACAGTGGGTCTTGATTCCATACCCTTCTGGCATTGCTCAGCACTGTCATGATTTAGTGCTCAGTCCCACAGTTGTTCTGGCCTTCCAGTCCTGCACAATGACCGCAATGTGCAAGGCAGCTTGAGCACATGGCAGGGTACAAAATGCTACAGGGATGCTTCACATGACTTTGACACATTGTTACACCAGCATGACTGCCTCAGTTTGCGCATGCTGCCAAGATCAGTCCACATACGTTGACTTGGCAGTATGGCTACAAGAACGTGATGAAGCATGCCTGATTTGGCCCCAAGTTCTGGCTGGCACAAGTCTGATGTTATCAATTCTGGTGACAGGTAGCTGTGCGGCCCAGCCTGCCTCCCTTAACTGTTGAAGCTTTCCCAGCCAACCTTGCCGCTCACATCAACATGAGCAGCAACCTGACAGAAGAAGAGTGGAGTGCGATCAGGAAAGCGACTTATAGGAAGGCCGACTGCAAGTACGGCACTTGTCCTCATGCAGTATGATGCTTTGCTTACATATGCACTGTTTAATGTGCTTCAGAAACAGTGCACAAGTGTGCTTGGCACTGCAAGCTAGACTTGCACCATCCTTGCGTGCATAGAAGGGAAGCAATGCTTGATGTGATGCGCAACTTTAACATGTACTTCACTTGATCCCACAGATTCCAAATGTATTGGGTTGCAGATTGTCATGCAAACATTATCTGCTCAGCATAGCAAGACCTGTCTTGATGCCACTTGAACAGCAGTACTGGCAGGGTCCTACCTATCTCCTACAATACACCAAAACATGGGCTGCACGCAGAGTACGTAGGCATGCCATGCTACACAAGTCGTATATACCGTCTGATCTAGCTGAGGACGTCAGTGCAACTCTGTGCCTGCCTCACCTGCCCACAATGTTGTGATCGTGGCAATCGCGCATGACTGCTTCTGGAAAGTTCCAGACAGCAAAACTGCAAATTCATTTACATATTTCCAAGGTGACTTCAACGTCCCACAGCTGAGTAGGACTTGTTTTGCATGACATATGCTTCAGCTCCAACACTGCTGAGTGTCTCCCATGGCAGGCATCTCGTTTTTGCCTACGACGTCACTAGTAATTTCCACAAGTGTCTTTCTTGTGTTCTTGTGCAAATCTCAAATATGGACTCTATGGATGACGCAGGTGTGAGGTGTCAGGAGGCGTTGGAACAGAGTGGCCTGTTGAGTGCCATGAGATTTGGAGGTTCCATGAGGGCAGCCAGACCCTGCAGCTGAGAGGCTTCATGGCCCTTCACCCTGAAGTCCACTTGGCCAAACACCTGGAGCGACAGCAGGACGACAAGCGGCGGCAACAGGCCATCTGGATGCTGCAAGCAATGAATGAGTGAGTGTTGCACTCACTCACTCACTCACTCACTCACTCACTCACTCACTCACTCACTCACTCACTCACTCACCCACTCACCCACCCACCCACCCACCCACCCACCCACCCACCCACCCACCCACCCACCCACCCACCCACCCACCCA
>JAABUP010007802.1_pt1 | contig 14058 bp, 12 predicted proteins | sample 5559201 | NCBI WGS metagenome assembly JAABUP01 (sample SAMN10711887, study PRJNA513373) | rock metagenome | isolation source: Antarctica rocks | place: Antarctica | reverse complement strand
AAACGTCGAGTGAAGGCGGCAGCATGGCGCAGAAGGCGAGACAGCAGGCGTATAATGCGCCGAGCCCCGCGGTGCCGAATTTCGAGGTCCAGAGTCCGAATGGTATGGATCATCTTCCGTATCAGGCCCAGCAGAACGTGCCGGCTTCGGCGGTTATGTTTTGATTTGCCAAAATCTAGCTGATTCTCCCTTCGATACGACCTACCTGGGTCTCTGTGGCCGATGTCCATCATCACACGTACACAACAACACATCCTCACACATCTCTTTCGCATCGAAAATATAACTGTACCATCACGACCACTTGTCCTCTTCAGCATAGCTAGCAGGCCGGCGAGCATGGTTATTAGCCCTCTTGTGGACAACACGAACGTATCACGCATGCTTTCTTCCTGCCTGCGATGGATCAAAACTGGATTTTGATCATTTGTTATAAGCGTGCGTGAAATATGCGTGCATGAGGAAGATGAACTGGGGGAGGGTTCTCTGTACATATTGTAGGATGGATGAATAGTATAGTATAGTATAGCATAGCTACCAGGCAACGAGCAAAGAAAAGAAAAGAAAAGAATATATCCAAACCAAACCAAAATCCCTCATCGTGCGGGCTTCTTTGCGCGATTGACGATGTCACACCAGCTACCTCCAACCCGGTCGGTTGGGTCCACAAGCTGCCGAAATCCAGCATCAATCCATGCAAACTTCGCATCCCGTCTGGCTTTTCGCACGAGAAACCACAGCTGAGTGATGATGGCTTCTTCCTCTCCTCTCTGCTGTAGTAGGAAATCTCCACAACCCCCCCAACCCATCCGCCTCCCATCTCCCCATCCTCCCAACCCCATCCTTCCCATCCCCATCCCCATCCTCCCTCCCCGATCACTCACACGCGCAAAAATCCCCAGCAACACGAACAGACAAGTCTCCTGAAATCCGCGATGTTATTTCATCTACGATAAGCACTGCTGCCGTTCTGCTTGATAATGATTGGATTGTGCCGCATTAGGCTCGGCGTAGCGATACCTCGATGACGAGGATGAGAACGGGCGGGAAAGCCAACGGAAGGATCGAGAGGTCCGTTTTCTCACGTGCGCTACGGGAAAAGTGTGGGTTTGATGCACGTAGGAGAAAGGCGTTGTGTGAAATCGTTGCTTGCTGGCGATATTTTCTGCTATTCTCTTCCCACCCTAAATCTCACACAGATTAACAGACATACCCGGCATGTGTATATAGCATCCGTAATCCAATCCGTTTCTTCCGGGTATTGGGACGTGGGAATTGTGATGGTGAAGCTGGATCGGGCGACGGCCACCGTCTCAGCGCATCTTCCTCTCCGCAGGCCGGCCTGAAGCGCGGCGCACGATGCGATGAGAAAGGTAGGTCTCCGGTTCCCCACTTGCTTGAATCGCACCATCTCAATGCCAATCCGACGGGGATGGGTGGTAAGAGAGTGGATTGTGGCAAGTGTGGGCGTGGAGACCAGAAGCGGTGCGATTGCGACGAGGCAGGTCGTACCGCCACGAATGTCTTTGATAGAGAGATTCTCTTTCTTTGACGAGTGAGCCCTCTGTAGCCGATTGTGTTGTGCCTAGATGAGAAGGAGCGATCAGTAGTAGACGCCAAGCTAGCCGGAGAACTGTTTCAACAATGAATGTGTGAAAGCCATAGCCACCACCGCAAGGTCAAGTCATCATCAGTCAATGCAAGAGGGGATGTGAGAGAATGTATCTATGCTTTCAGCCCGTATCGAAACAATCGAGTCGCGGGCTCTGAGGCATGCGGTCAAGCCGTGAAGCCATAATCTATGCAGTTGGGGTATCGTGCCGAGAGCGCCAGAGGACCTGCTACCTGCCTGTAAGCTGATGCAACATAAACGTGATGCTGACATGGCACAAGGAGACATCTTGCAGCTTCCCCTCTCTTCATCAACTCGGAAATGACCGTCATCATACATCATAGGCATAAGCATGCCAGTATCGCTTCCAACAAACATTGCAATACATCCCAGTGAAGCAATTTGAATAGCCGATAGGTTCAATCCAGGGCAATTGGATCGTCGTTAGAATTACCGCTCAGGTTACGGGCCACTTCGGCACGTCGTGCATTGCTTAATGGGGCCATCTTATTTGAGACCGGCCGCTTTTCAATATCGCGTCTAGGGAATGGCTGTTGTGGTGTCGGCACTGGACGTTCAGGCAGCTGCGTCAATTGTCCATTCTGCATCTGCGTCGTATCTTGTGGAGCCGCCTTTTTGACCGCTTTATAGGATTCAACCATACTCTGGCGCTGCTTTTTGCTAATTGATTTGGGAACATTCACCATGTCTGGAAAGCTTCGCTTCAACCCATGAGCCCTACTTTCACCCTTTGATGGTTGTCCCTTTGAAAGCTGTCGCTTTGATAGCTGTCCCTTTGGGAGTTGTCCCTTTGGTAGTTGTCCCTTGGGTAAATGTGCTTTCGGTAACTGTGCCTTTGGTAAATTTTTCGGGGCTGCTGGTGTCATCTGGGCTGGTCTGCCCCCGTTTGCAACATGCTTTGCCACGAGCTTCACCTCCTGCGGACGGCTGACACAGTCCGGGATTTCCTCCATGTCGGGATACTGTGCTCTCAACCTTGCTGCTCGTCTGGCGCTCTTTGTAGGTTTGACCGTATCTAGAGCGGATTCTGCCGGACGAGATGTTGTAGACATAGCTGTATCATCAGATTGGAGACTATCTTCTCCTCGGAGACTGTCCAAGGGTTCGTTTCCTGAATTGCCCAGCTCTCGAAGTTGGCTTGAAGCAGGGACCACTCTATTGAAAAGTTCTTAGAAGTGCCATGCGATAAATGTGAAGGATCTTACCTTGGGGATCCCCATTTCTCTCGGTACAGTCCTAGTAAATGACTTCGTTGTGAAGCAAAGGACTCGTAATTCCCACCGAGTGACCAATCTAATAGACTAACACGACCAGGGCTCTTCATGGCCTGCAAAATCTCCGCATGTGCTTTGGCAAATCGATCAAAGATGAGCATGACCTCTCGAGACCCACCAGAGATATCATTGTCGGGCTTATTGGGATCGATAATTGCAAGACGAGATGCTTTGTTGCCTTGGTATACGCCGCCCCGTTTGTTCGATCGACCGAATTGTTGCTTGACATTGATTAGCGAAGGTCTCTAGTAGGCTAAAGCGTAAGGGCTCGGTACCTTTTCAAAGTAGCCGGGCGGTCGCATGGAGATGCCGGAACGTGTCGTGTCGAGACGATTACCGTATAAATCTAGAAATTCTAGGAGCATTTCACCGAGATGCTGCTCTGGAATTAGATCGCCAGATTGGACTCGAGGCATATTTTGTAGGAGGCTGGTCACAAGACAAGTCACTGAGAATCCGCCCAGGCCTCCATGTTGAACTTCGTTCAAGCCACGCATCATCAAGAATTGCTTGATGACGGTGACGAGGACTGGCATGGCTGGATATTGTTCCTTCCAGCCAGTAAAAGTACTGTTAGCTGTGATGCCCGTTTCATTCTCGAATGATACGTCAATTTTGATATTCGTAACCCGGTCGATGAACTTGATGATTGGCACTCGCGCAGTCGTGATTACTTCACAACTTCTCCTAGCCACTCCAGAGTCCTCAAGATACCTGGCAAAACGCCACATTTGATTATTGCTTTGACAGGCTACTTTTCGACCAGAAGACAGAAAGCTGTTCGAGACAATAACAACATCCATATCAGCATTAGGCAGGTATAGTCCTGCCGCGAAAGAGCCAAAGCATATTACACTAGTGTTGGGTAGATGATAAGTGACAGCATCCTGTAGACGAGTCAGAAGCTCCTGGCGAACGGTCTGCTCGAAATCTTTAGGTTGGACGAAGTTGTAGAAATCGCATATCTCTTTGTGTAGCCTGCCAGCTGGGCATTAGCACTGTTTCAGCTCGCTGCCATGATGCACTGACCTGAATCCAGCGTTTGCTGTTATCAAGCTCGTCCTGCTAAGCCAAGGAATTGGATCCATCCCTGAAGCGGGTCTCCAATCATGTAAGATTGAGCCATTATTATGAGAGCCTTTCTTTTGGCCCTTAATAGAATCATCACGAGTTCTCTTGCGATTCCCTAGATTCTCGTCGCCACCAAAAGCGGGTACGCTTTGAGCGCTATTGCGACCTAGGTCTAGGACTGTTTCTTCTGGGATCTTAGGGAATTCCGGAGATGTTTGTGGTGACGGACCTAGCTTGTTAGCAGAATCAGTCTGAATGGATACCTCGGGAGCGCGCGGGACTTCTTGGCTGTGTAAATTATGCAAATGACTGAAAGAACGAGGCCCCGATGGTGCTCCAGGTACACCACGCCCGCTACCATCTTGGTCATCCATTCTAGGGCTCGCTGGTTCTGCTCCTGCATTCTCATCCATACCAAAGGAGATGAAGTCGTCGTTAGCGGCTACTTGGTTGTGCTCCTCAGCGATCTCCTCAGCTTCCCTACGTGCCTTACGAATGAGCTTCACCACATCCTTCCTCTTCCTTGTGGCTTCATCGACCGGGGGAAGGACTGTATAAGGATCAGGGTTTGACCACTTGGGCTCGCTTGTGCCGTTTGTGACAGTGTTTGAATTGGACGTGAGAGCTCTGCGCTTCGACGGTGGCTCGTGTGGCTCATCGACGATTTGGGTCGTATCATTGCCCTCACGCATGGCTAGCAGATCCACTTCATTGATCTCGCGCTCATCTAAGTCAGATTCAGACTCGTCCATCTGCTCTTCATCGCTGTCTGAGATATCTTCTGGGGCCATGAATCTTTGACCATTGGTCATGCCAAGCATTTCTTCTGAGGAATTTGCCTGGTCATGGTGACGCAACAATGGACGGTCGGCTGGAGCGGTACGGAAATTCTGACGAGGCCTGTAATTGTTTCTCCTCCTAGCTTGGTTGAGGTTCACATTGTCGTTATTCCCTGGCCGTGATCTCCCATTCTCTCGCATTGCATATCCTCTGGATCTGGTTGGCCGGAAAGGCTCCCATTCTTTTGGGGGCTGCGGCGCAGAACCATTGTTACGATAGGAAAAGTCGCTCTGCGGGGGTCTGTAGGAGTCACCGCCACGGTGCGGATCATAGGATGGAGGCGGGCCTGGTGGCAATGGTGGCATAGCGTGTATCGGAGGTGGAGGAGGAGGGTAATTATACGGGAGTCCGTAATCCGGCCGATAGTTATCCATGTTGGCAGTGGCTCCTTTCAAAGCTCTGTAGGTGCAGGTACCATGTGAAAGTGTGTTGATGGTGCCGTTGGATCCTTGGGAGTCTTTGTGGCGATCTTCAAACGAGCAGCTGTTTGAGCAGCTTACTTAGCAGCAAAACGGCATCAACCCATGACGCTCAGGATTGATGAAGCGCCGCCATCTGCTGCGTCGCGAACACGATCTGACCTGAGAGTAACAAATGTGTAAAACTTAATTTGAAGGTCGTCCGTCATAAAGATTCTGTGGCTGAGCTAGTCCTTAGCCTCATTTCAGCCCTACCATCTCCAATTCAGTGCTGGCTCACAACTGATCATGCTTTGCCAATGTGTTTGCACAAAGGGGGTTGCAGTCAAAACTCTCCATATCTTGATCTCCTCCAAATGATCTCAGCAGCACATGATCTATTTATCGGCTCACGCTTATGCTCAATTCTTCCTATCTGCCTGAGCTCTAACAGCATTACATTTATATTCCCAAAACTTGCCATAATGACCCCGGTATGGCACTTCCTTCAAACATCTCATTTGCTTGTAATTCGGCGTCTCAGTCCTTCGACGGCCATCAAAGAGAGCCAAACACTTGTGTCTCGCGCCTGTGTCTCCTAGGAATCGACTGAGCTTTGGGAAGTGGTCAAATGGAGTTGAAATGAAAAGTTTTCGTTACAAGAGGTCAATAGCTGCATGGTGGGTCCACAATGGATCTTATTGTAGAGGATGTCAAGCCCATCGTGGATGAGAGGGTATCTGGATTGATGTATCCAGGCACTTGGATGATGAGGGCTCGGGTCTGGGGCAGCGTTAGCGTTGAACTGCTCTGACAGAAGGGGTGTTGAAAGCTACGAATAGAGTGATTGTCTGTAGTGGTATTCCATCGACAAATTAATCTCCGTCCTTCCAAAACACAGCATTGAAGCGAAAGGGAACATGACAGGTATGTTGATTTGACTTTTGCAGAACTGATAGAGTTCGATGAAATAATATAAAATCTTACCTGTCTTTGATCGGTGTCATGCGTCATGTTGTCCCGTATAAGTCTCTTTGCACAATCCCATCAGGTCTCTCGCTCTTTATCGCTTCGATGCCGCGCAGACTGTTTCGATCCGGAACCGGAGGGAAACCCGTCTCGAAGGATCTCGGCAACCGTCTCCTCGACCTTTGTAGGTAAGCCCAGGAAAGTCTGAAGCCATGAGATGTGCTCTCAAGAATCTCGATGTTGTAATCTTGTGTTGTAGCGGTAACTCGTATCCTATGGAGGAAGAGCACAACCCTGCAGCCTTCCTCCTTGTTGGACTGATCAACGCCCCCAAAGCTGGAAGGAGCAGCGGCTTGGGCTAGGCAGACCTTGGTTGAGATTCCTTGACGGCTCTAGTCAATGGTAGCCCTCGTCTGGCTCTCGTGCGTGCTTAGGAACATCCATGGAACGAGTGATTGTTAACGCGTCTGTGAATCGTAGGTTGCTGTTTCGTTGATCGCCCGCAGGATTGGAAGTCTCTGCTGCGTCGTCGTGGACACACAGATCTCGGGATTGACACCAGTCCTCTCCTGGCTCTGAGCGGCTAATCTCCACGACGTCGTTGGCCGCAGACGACAGACCCATTTGTTCATTTCGTTAGGCAACCCGACAATTTTTGGGAAAATAAGTAAAATTGTGGCAGTGACGAGAATGTAGAGAGCCGGGAGCCAGCTCAGCTGTATGCATCGTTATGACAATGATGTGAAGCAAATGCTGCGTAAACTGTCGAGACTCCGAGACTCGACTACCTCTGAATGAGGCGTTTGAAGGCAACAAGCTTATTGTTCCTTTGCTCAGGAGGAGATCAAGCATCGTAGGCGATCAAGCTGTCATACGCACTATCGAAGCTACGTCTAAGTTGAAAGAGAACACTTTGCTACGACACCAATCGATCAACAACCCGGTATATCAACCGGCGAACATTACCACCAGACGGGAATAGATTATAGATAGGGAACCGTCGATCCAACGCCATCATTAGTACATAAGGACCTTAGAGGACCCTGGATGATACCAATCATGCTGATGCTGCTACGCAACCGGATAGCTGGGACAGTAGTCATTGGGCATCATGGATAAAGGACTGGTAATTCAGTTGATGGCGCTACAGAGCCTCATTTTGATAAGAAGGAGAGAACACTATATCTGAAGGGGGTGATGTGGGTAGCCTGTGAACTTAGGGAGGCTGAACTCTCCACTTGGAGAGATGACGAATGGTGCGAAAGACACTGGAGCTGCCCGCTCTGAAAGGCAAAGGAAAGGGTCTCATTCGCCTACTAACGGATGCTAGAGCAACATACCTGACACGTTGACCCGTATAGCTGTGCACAACTCCCTGTCTCTAGCTGCGGCAAACATGTAGACTATGCACAAGCTTCCGAGATTGAGGCGCTGGTATGGGGAAGTGGAGAAGGATCGGAGGCTATCTTGCATTGAGGTGCTTGCATGCCCTGCATGTATTTCAAATCCAGGGGAGATCGACAATGCAAGTGCTTCGGTGATGTGCCGGCGGACGATGAGTGGAAGTTATACTTAATGTGGATGCTTAATGGCGTATATGCGGTTTCATGCAAGTCATGGGCACCGTTCATCGACGGCTAAGGGCGGCACTTCCATCGATCAACTGTGCATGAGACAGGCGAAAGACACGTACATCGATCAACTGTGCATGAGAAAGGCGGAAGACACGTACATCAGTCAGAGTTTAGTCCCTACATGGTGAAGAGGCCCACTCATGTACCGTATATCTCTCGGATATAGCTGTCTCCTGCGCGAAGTCCGGAGTGTGCCTCAAACCAACTGCTTCATGACGCAGAGACGCGCGAACGGAAAACCAGTCTAGCGAAGCATTTGTCGGCCGTCGTCCCGACCAGAGGGTGTGCTTCTCCATTTGGCAATACCGGACTTCATGCAGCCTAAGTCTGCTCCTTTGACTTTCTGGTAATGCCGCAACAAGGCGATCATCCCAACCTTGTGACCTCCAATGGAGGACCCTCAAAATGACAGGCGGATGTATATAGTTTGCGTGACTCGCTGAGTTCCAGCAATCCGACTTATACGCAGCTTCGCTCGTTCCTGCGTTTCATTCAGTCAATCTGTTAGTGGCGAATTGTACACTCGTTTGCTGCTGTTGCTGTGGTTCTTTGGTTTGGATTTCATTGCAGAAAATTAAGCTTGATTGTCTCATGTTGTAATTCATATGTCGTCAGTCGTGGCTCTATGTAAAACGCTAACGCTGGATTGTACAAGAAATTTTGTCAGGTGCTTTCAATATACACCGATGGTCGCGGTCTATCGCTCGACCGAATCAAAATCGCCGCCGTAGCTGCGTCAAATCTGTCGCATCGAGCATACTTTTCGCCAAACGCCGAAGTGCTATGTTGAAAAACAAAAGGTTGTTTCATGAAGGATCATGTCAAGTCTCACGCGGATAGTGGATACGAGACTGGTCACCGAATCAGTCTCTGTATGGTCTCCAACATTGCGGACTCGCACAATTAGGAGTCGATTTACCTTTCTTCATTATTCCCTCGAGCATCTGTACAGTGTTTTCTAGGTTCTGCCACACCTGCAGCAAATGATCCAGATCGCCTGGCCCCCCCTTCGCGAGGACATCTACGTCACTAGCTGTTCTCTTCCGGGACTGGGCTGAGGCCGTGCTCGCTTTCCTCGCCTTCATCGTCTCCAACCTTGTTTTGAAGCACGCCAGCGTGAGTTTCACTTGGTCCAAACAACGAGATATCAACAGGTCTGTTACCGCCATCCTTTCCTCTCCGGTAATTCGATAGCAACCAATGGTTGACTTCATGTCATCTGGTGTTTTCACTGGTGGCTGCTGTCTCCTGATTGCTTCCCCACTTGAAATGAAACTGTTATAGTAATCGACACATAGGGGTGATATGGCACGGAGAATAGTGCGGATGCTCATTCCTGACAGTACTAGGACCTCCTGATTGTCATCGTTTTGGCACACATGACATTCGATCACTTCTTTCCAGGGTACTAGAGCTTCTTGAGCAGCTGAAAGGACGACGTCTAATCGTGGCATAGTATGGCGTTGCTCGAGGTCTCTGAGACGACACAGAAGCTCGGCGTGATTCTGAACACAATTGCAGGTTCCCATTGACGCTATAGACGACGACGACGTTGAGGTTGTCACGTTCGGTCGTCCAATATCGCTGCTCATGGTACCCGCAACACTACTCCAGTCAGTACCACTGCTGGCACTCCCACTGTCGTTGAATACGCTGCTGGGAGACACGTATGCCGAATCGTCAGGAGAGAATGGTCGCAGGTCTTCATTCATGAAAACGCCAGAGTCGTAAGAATCTAAAGAGGACTGCTGCTGTACAAAATATTCGTCAGGCTCGGGACTTTAGTATTCCAACTGCAGCAACTTACATTGAGAGTCGACATGCCACTCATGTCGCTGAAGTCATACCAGGAATTAAAATTATCGGAAAATGGTTCAAACGTATTGGAGCTTGGCAAAGGATACGATCCATTGGTGCTGAACATTGATTCGAAGGGCATGCCGTCAGCTACTTGTGACCCCATACGCATATCATGATCGAACGCTATTGACCCAGGCTGAATACCAAGGCCTTGATCAGTAGTGGGAGTGTCCTGAGCTTTGTTGTCTCGCTCGTTCTCACTCTGGTTGTGGCTCATTCGCTCTAAGGTGCGCTTATTCTTAGTGCCTTTTGGTCGCCCAATACGATTTGATACGCTATAAGAGCACTCATAACCTGAATCTCTGCATCCGTTGCATGGACTCCCCCCCGAGCATTTCATTTTCGCCTGGTGACAAATGTCACATGCTGTCCGCAGTTTCTTGTGCTTGTTTGGCTCTTGATCACGAGTAGCCTGCATGGTGGAATGTGGAGGTTGGAAGTTTGAGAGGAAGGATGCCGGCGGATGGGGGCGGTATCGGTAATTGGGTATACTTGGCAATTGTCGGGTTCAACGGGCAAGAAGGTCTCCAGAGTCTGCTAGGGTTTTGGAGGTGCTTTTTCCTTGAGCGTCGACAGCCTTAGTGTGTGATAACGGTATGCAGAATAAGGAAGAAGATTTTGCACATTCGAGAAGGTCGGAGCTTTAATTATGTCTTACGGATGACTGAGGGCTTGCTTCCTGACGGACGCAGGGACTGTCCGCACCATGTCAAGCGTTGACAAGATCGGCTACGCCGTCAGCTTTGCAGCTAAGATAGCAATGTTACATCGACGTATATCTGTCCGATCCCGACCACGTGCGATAACGGAGGCATCACCGAGAAAGCGGTATGGGGCCGCACTCTCGTATACCCTAGGCTGATTCAACCGCGAGTATCTTATATAAGAATGGGGAATCCTTTCGGTTGTTCGATGCATTGTTGGCAGTATTTCGGATGACATCCGGACATTCGATTCGATTCGCTGGTTGTTCAAGACCTTCCAATAGCACGGGCGGTTAGTGCAGAAGATTACGGCCTTAGCCCTCGGGGCCGAAAGCGACCCGCAGACGGTTGGAGATCCCACATTACCGCATCTCGAGCACGCTAGTGCTAGATCGAGCGACTTCATGCGACGTCGTCAGGACTAGCGTCACTCCGCAACAGGATTCGGCCATGGGGTGGCAATTGGTTGGCTCAAGACGCTCTTCCCTGTTGCTCGCGGAATTGCCAAGCGAAACATGCCAACTGCGAACACGAACGAAGCGGTGGCCATGGGATCCATGGGATGTGCCGGTGCCGAAGTACATCAGATATCTGACACGGCTGAAGCAGGCTTCAGTACGGCCGTCAGCACCTTACATTCGCTCGGTTCGCACGAGCCACCAAGTGCACCTGAGGTTGTCACTTTGATAAACTGACAATCAAGGTCTTAGTGTTAGTGAAAGCATGACAACTCGAATTGACCAGCGCCTTTGGAACCCATTGCTTCGGTCACATCGATAGACCGTCGCGGAAGACGTGCATGAACCCATGCAATAACTCCAGCCCGTCTCCCATTCCAGCATGAGTAGACACTAAACCCACATGCCATTCTACCGTCAGGCATGCTGCAAACGTCAGACACGTGCAAGCAAGACATGTACGTACACGTGTATCGGGGAGTTCTGCCAAAGCGAGACCCTTACGTCACGCTGAAATCCATTACTACGCGGATTCATCCGCAGCACAAGGTAGGATCTGACGAAGGATTCGAAGATCTGACGGAGACGTGTCAACTTCCACTCGGCCCCCGCCAGCCCATTTTGAGAAGCGGAACCTGCCCCGAATCCTGGCAGGCACTGCGGGCATTCCTCTCAAGATAGCCATCTAGAGTCGCTATGTCGGTGCCGAAAGGGACGGTGAGATCTGTTCAGACGCTGCAGAATCCCACGCTATTCCAATCAGCCACATCCCCACGAAATTGGAGATAAGCTTATACTAAATGTTAGCGCCTCAATCCCTTCCCTTTCTCCTCGTTGAATAGTGAAGCTTGGAGCTGAATAGACTACCGAGATTGATAGGGCAAACCGGAGACCAGGTCCTGCCATCCCAAGCCACCCTTTGGGGCTGATTGCTGCGGGCAGCAAAGACACAATGAAATATCTGCTATTGTGAGACCTCTGACGTCCCACACCCGCAGATCATGGGCTCAGCACAGGACGAACTCGGTGGCTAGGCGGCCACCGACACTACTGAGTGGGCAGACCGAATCCCACAGCGCTGCTTGCTGACGTGGAGGGACGCCTGAAGACTGTGCCGCATGCAGGGACAGGGACAGCGTCGATGGGGAGGGCACACCCAAACCAACACTTTCTACCTCGCCATGTCGTACGACTAAAATCGATCTTGTGCACTTGCGGTAAGCATGGCGAACAGGCTTGTGGGCTTGCGGTTACTGCTCGGCTAAAGCAGGTGGTTTATCACAGTGCTGCAACCGCCGTGCTCAGACAGGGAGGTGGTGATTGCGACATGACTGCTATCGCCAGATGTTGTTGGCGTGCGGCCCGGAGAGCGGTTTCGGCTCAGATGGCAACCAGCTCGTCCCTCTAGAGGAACGTTCCGAGCCCGCACGGAACCTGCGCGAATTACCCTCCAAACAAGGGGATTGCGCCTTTGGCCTATTCGATTTATGGGTGCAGTTGCGAATAGCCGAGATGCTATCAGTTTCGTTCATATCAAATACATGCCTGAAGGAGGATCCCAGCGTTCACAGCTTCCTGTGTCGCTAGTACGAGCACGAAGCAAGCCTCCCAGACTGGTGCCCTCTGGGATTTTGGTAAGCGCTGGCGTTGTTGCTTTAGTTCCCTGAACGGTTGCGAAAGTAGCGTAGGCAGCTGGTGAAGGTGGCTGTCGACAATGAATGATGCTTGACTGATGATTGGTCGCTTTGAGTTCATCCACTGAAGCCTCGAGGAGATTATGTGAGATGAGACGACAATGTAGCATGAATGATAGATATCTCCACTACCTAGGCTGAATGTTAAGGTCGAAGAAGGCGAGTGGATGCTTTCATAAACTAAAATGGTCGTCTTGAGTGGACAAACCCCTATGCTGTATTTCCCCATCGCTTGAGACCTGCACCAAGTTTCGAGATCAGCTCTTTATTTTGAGCTTCTTCCTCGAAGCTGACTCTATCAGTTCGCCATTCCAACCAGGAGTCCGCTCGAGCTCCCTCTTCTGCGTCCAGTAGACCTACACTGACATCGATAAGCTCTGGCCTTTCGTCACCACGCCAGAAAACAGTGGCTCCGCAAGTGCCGCAGAAGTGTCGATGTATACCTCTGGAGCTCTCGTATACCTTCAGACTTCCCATACTAAGGTCAAGAGAATCATCATTGGATTGTAGGATGTTTGATTTGGGTACAAAGGCCCACATTTGAACATCGAAGCCTGACGCGAGTCGGCATGATCGACATGCACATGTACCGGCGAGATATTTTCTACCTTCAGCACAGAGCCACCATTTACTGTCTTCTTTATTCGCTAAAGTATTCCCAGTAACGTCAGCCCAGCAGAGGTCAGAGTACGGGGATAACAGGTCTCGTGAATGTTGATTTGGTCTTGTGATTTTGAATTGGACACCCCCACATTGGCAATGAGCATGTAGTTCGGAGCTTCCCTTGCTGTCGATCTTCAGCTTTCTCTGCTGCCCCGTGTCCAATTGCTCGCTTTGGTGATGAGACTTCGAGAAAGTTTTCCACATTGGAATATCAGGTATCCAGGAACTAAGTCCTCCATCTTTGCTATCTGGTACAAATATGTGATTTCGTAACGTGACAACACCATCTGCTCTATCAAGGACGCCCGTACAGATGTCAGGTCTCGGTTCGTTGGAGTCTTGGACGTAGACGTTGGCGCCGCAGTGACTGCAAAAAGTTCTGGTAACAGTATCAGATGACTTGAAATTACTCAAGGGCCCGTTGAATGTGATTTTTGTGGAACCCTCAGGTAGTGTAAGGTATGAGGCACCCAAGAGACCAGTTTGATGGCGACAAGTGTTACAATGGCAGAAATCGAACGGTAAGGGTAGCTCTGAGGTTGGGATTGTGACAGAGCCCCTGACGCTTTGGCAGGCACAAGAGAAGTGCAAAGCTGTCATTACCTCACTTTCAGCCACAACCATGGCTTATGGAGGGCTACGTTGAATCTGTTGCCGGTGCGGGAGTGAAGCCAGATAAAGCTTGCCGTCAATGCAGCTCCTTGGTCGCGCAGATCGACAGGCGCTCCTCAGGGTACACCTCCAACTTGTTCGATACACAACTTCGCTATTCACATCTAATCATTAGAGCACCATGGAACCTGGGATGGCTGCGGCAGCTTATGGTGCTGAGACTGCAGTTGAGGGTGGTGTGAGTGCTG
>JAABUP010007800.1_pt1 | contig 14066 bp, 15 predicted proteins | sample 5559201 | NCBI WGS metagenome assembly JAABUP01 (sample SAMN10711887, study PRJNA513373) | rock metagenome | isolation source: Antarctica rocks | place: Antarctica | reverse complement strand
GCTGGGGAGGTTGAGCTGTGGTGCGGGGTTTTGGTGGTACGGGCGTTGGAAGGGGGGGGGGCGGTGGGCTTTTGATGGGTAGTGAGGAGTTTATGTGGTTGGAAAGGGGGCCGAGGGAAGATGGGGAAGGGTTTTGAGAGGGGGGATATTGTGAAAAAAGAGGTTGAACTTGGAAAGGACGCTTGGGAATAAATGTTCCATTTGCTTGAGTTTTGATGAAGGCGGTTGCTTTGGAGCGTCAGTGCTAGCTAGGTAAGTCTGACGACTGTCCACAACCCCTGCATGTCCTGGCGAAAAGAGCGAGATATGGAAAGATATGGAAAGATTTATCAACCTATCCGTGCCGCACTGGTCATCACTCCTTGGGTTTGATCCAACCACCGGTGTACGCAATGCGTCTCTGCTTACGGAACAACTCCAGCTTCTCGTCAGGATTACCCGCGTCGCGCTGCAACCTCGGCCTCTTCATCGCTGGAATCAGTTCCTCGTCATCAAACTCGACCTGTTCCTCATGCGGACGATTCCAGTACGAAAACCCCACAAAGTAGATCAGGGACCCCAGAAACCAGTTGCTGCTATACACCTTGACCTCCTCCAGCCCACGTACTTCACGCAATGCTGCGTACCCAGGCGGCTGGTATCCCCCACAAACCACGACGGTGACCCTTTTCAGATTGCAGCACTTTTTAAGCAGCCGGAAGGCCCATTTTGGCTGGTGCCCTTGCCACACGAAAACGATGTCGGTGATCTGTTGACGGCGGGCGTGGCCGCTGGTTAAGAGGAAGTGGCCTAGAACGTCGGTATTCAGGAATGCTAGGCGGTTGCGGTAGAAGATGTGGAAGGCTTCGGTGTAGATTGTCTTTGAAACGAGCAACAGGGATAATTCGGAGGGGCGGGGGTGGTATATGTGGGCGTTGTAGGCTTGGCGGAGGAGATCCGAGTAGGAAGTGGAACAGGAAGGACACATCCAACGTGAGCTCCATGTCGTGCCTCGAGAACAAAGGCGGTAATTTGAGGACTGGTTGGAAGGTGACGGGGCACAGGGGACGATCAGGACGGTAGGTTGCTCAACTCCCGGTGGTGGGCAAAGCACTAACTTGTATATACGATCTCTAATCTCTGCAGGCAGGTCCATGAGACTTGTAGACTTCTTATTGATGCAAGTAGGTTTTTTGGCTGCACCTGCAGGAGGACCAGTTTTAACCCTCTTTCGCTTGCCTACTCATCGATGTTAGCCTTCAGAATGCATGATCTCACTGTGGGTGCTCAAATGCTATATACCCATTGTCCACCGAGTCTGATTGAATCAATCTGAAGCTGAGATATAGGGCGTTCTCCGTCATAGAATTAAGACCGTTTAACCAGACAATATTCAAAACTCGGAGTGGTTGGCATATATGGTTGATTTAGTGGTATAGAAAGCGCTGAGAAATTCTATATGAGTATTTGCCGGATAATTGGTAATGGAGCTCAACACTTTATTTGTTTTATTCCCCTAAAGTAAGTATTGGTTCCTAACATTTTGAGAAAATCAACGCTCATAACACAGGGAAGGTTATTTTGACCAATTCTGACACTTTCCATCACACCCAGAAACTTATCTTATGAACCTTTCACGGTCATCGCAGATCACTGGAAGCGTTTGGGCAAGGATCAATATGTAGTGATATTACAGCATTCATATTCCATAAGGTCCTTTCATATCTAAGCCGTTGTTAGCATTGTTGTAGACCAAGGGCTAACTTGAAATATCGTATATCTGTGGTTACCTTCTACATTTCAATCCCCTCAAGGCTGGGAGCGATGGCTATCAAAGTTCCCAAGACTAAAGGTGATGATCCGGGTAATTGACCCCAGGCTGACCGTTTAGTACATGAAATTACAGTCAAACGCCCTGCCGTATAGAGTAAGCAGGAAATATCATTCATTTGCAATGCTTAAGAGGGCTCACTATGCTTGAATCTTGAACGCGTATATTCACAAAATCCCAGCAAGGTACTCGCCTCACCCCGAATCATATCATACAATGTCTTTGCCCTCCGCGCTCCTCTTTCCGGTAGCATACACAAAACCACCACCCAGCAGATTCGCAACGCACAACCCCATAGTTGCTCCTCTTATGATCCCCCTTGTGCCCCACTTTTGCATCAGCGGATGCTTCCTCCGCCTTGCAAGTATCAGGTATAAGCCTGACCATGCCGCTGTGATGCCTGCGCTGTCTTTCTTGACATCGTAAACATTGAGGTAGGCGCTAAAGAGGAAAACAGGCGGGAAAAGGAGCGGAAGCAACTGGGGAGGTCTGGCATGTTGGGCTGTGACCAGGGTTGCAAGGAGCATCGGTGGGACAGCAGATTCTATAGCTCGGATTAGATATGTAGACATGAGAAAGAGGGCAGAGGAAATAAGTACCGCCCCAAGCTCTGACATAGCCAACGGCGGACTTCTTAACCTCTTCTTCCGCTCCCTTCGTAGACATGGTCAATGTCTCGCCAGTAAAATCCCCAGGTTTTGATTTAGCCACGGTATATAGCACAGTTCTTCAACTCTACTGAGATGTATTGTTGCTCACTAGGTTCAATCGTCACTACGGAATATTGAGTGCGAATTAAGCTCCCGTTGGCCTAGTGCGGGCTACAATCCGCTTCAGAAATGAGATCTCGAAGACAACACGCTTACAACAATTACGGATTTACCGCGGATTCAATTTCCACACTTGCGCAGAATATCGAACGCCTCCCCAGTGAATAAATATACAATTTAGCTGGAAGGCTTTTCCCCAACTCGTCATGCCTGCGGCGACTTCATCAGGCGCCGATGGAACACCAAACGGCAGTGCCAAAAGTCGGGAGCATAACCAGGGCAATCAGGACCGGAAGTACACGGTTGAGCAGAAAACTTCTGTGATAAGAGTTCGAAAATGTGCAGCTACTGCTTTTTACGAAATACTTGGCGTCGAGAAGACCGCAACCGATGCGGAGATCAAGAAGGCCTACAGGAAACTCAGCTTACTCACACATCCAGATAAGAATGGTTATGATGGCGCAGATGAGGCTTTCAAGAGTGAGTCAGATTAGGAAGTACGACTTCAAAATTTACAAGTCGAACTGCGCTGACTGAGGCTCTTTAATCCCAGTGGTTTCGAGGGCATTCCAAATACTATCAGATGCGGAGAAGAAGTCGAAATATGACCGCTTCGGTGGAGACCCAGATAACAGATTCGGACCAGGCGCGGCTGCAGCTTCATCTCCATTCAATGGCTTTGCCAGATCGCCTGGAAGTGGTAGGGGCCCCATGTTCGAGGACGAGATATCACCGGAGGAGCTGTTCAATAGGTTCTTTGGAGGCGGCATGGGCGGCGGAAATTTTGGTGGTAAATGATCGCTTCGAATCTAGAATGATCCGCATATTCTGACATGAAATTGGCAGGTGGTGGTGGCATGTTTGACACCGGTCCACAATTCGTATTCAATCTAGGTGGTGGCCCTGGCTTCCGTGTCCATCAATTTGGAGGAGGCCGACCGAGAAGAAGACCGCGGGAAGCCAACGGCAACTCCGAAGAACCTCCGCGAAGCGCCATGTCTGCTTTATCTAACCTTTTACCTCTTCTAATCCTCTTCGTTCTCCCACTACTATCATCATTATTCTCCTCAACAACTCCCGCCGGTCCAGACATTCGATTCAATTCCCCCGAACCCCCCTTGACTCTTCGCCGTATAACCCCTCGACTTAAGGTTGACTATTATGTTGACCCAAGAGATGTTGCGGACTACAGCGCGCGAAAGATGAACGACTTGGACAGAAGGGCGGAGAATAGTTACATTGGGAATTTGCAGCTCAAATGCCAGATCGAGATGCGGACAAGAAATCAAAAGATGGAGGAGGCGCAGGGATGGTTCTTCCAGGACGTGGATAAGATGCGGGATGCTAGGAGTTATGTTATGAGAAGTTGCAATCGCTTGGACGAGTGGGGTTTACCAAGGAGTAATTACTGACATTGATTTCACGAAGGCATCTTCTGGTGGCAAGGAGTTGGTGGTGTTCTATGACTTACTGGCAGCCGGGATTTCATGCCGGGACAGAGTGTCCAGAGAGGCGCAGTAAGGTAATTTAAGCGTGCTTAGAGAGGACTGAGAGGGAAGACGGATTTTACGAAAACCGCAAAGTGTGGCAATCAAATAGCTTGTGATGATTCCGGCACTCAGATCTCTATCTTCTTGACATGTATCATAGTGAGAATACTCTAGAACATCCGCAAGTTGTAACAAAGCATTAACGTACAACACTCAAGCTTTCATACCGAAACAAGTGTGGCATTTGAGATCTTTAAATGCATAACCCAAATACCCTACGATTCCTCACTTCGATAAGGGTATTGATAATCGAGCGCGCCTAGAGTGGACCGCTGCATAGAAAGTTCTACCCCCGGAAGCTTCACCTGGGCGGTTTGTTAATGACCAACACGTATAAAACTGTTTTTTATCAAGTTTCCCTAAAAACGCATAGACGACCTTCCGAGGCGTACTGGAACCAGTCGCAAGCTTTTTCAACATGTCCGACTCAGTGTCAGACGCGGACAAAGTAAGACATGGCAGTTCAGTGTGGCAAAGCAGAGGGCTAATCTGTTCAAGATCCGCAACAAACGGCTGGCCAAGTTAGGATCACAAGCTCAGACCCCGGCAAACGCGAGTAAGGAAGGGAGCAGTGATAACGCTACAGCTTCACAGCCGTCAAAAAGTCCTGAATTACCGGGTGTGGAACATGGACAGAGCACTGGGCAGCCGGCAAAGGGTAGGACAGCGTCAGGCTCACAATCCATGCCTAACTCTTCTGAGAATCCATTCTCACAGCTTGCTCCGAAAGGGCCCAATGGCGACGGGCCTACGATCAACATCACACGCGCTGGCGGAAGATCTTTAACCCCGATGAAGCGTCCAAATTCTGCAGCCGGGCGCCCAAGCTCAAGGCCTGGAGAGTCGCTAGAAGAATGGGAAGATCGGGTTCTAGGTGGCATTTTCAGGCTCACCCTCGATCCACATACCACAGAAGACAGTCATGGACATCATTTAGAATACGTAAGAGGTGTACGGGAAGACCTCGAAGAGCAGGGCGGACCCGTCCGGCTAAGTACTGGAGTACTAGATCAAGCTATACTAGAGGCAGCTTCGAAAGTCGGAAAGAACACACCACTGGACTACTTGTTGGAGTGCTGGAAGCGGGTGTCGAGACAATTTCGATCTTTCCGGGGCGAGAAGGTTCAAGATCCCAAATATGATATTATCAAGGAAGGAAGGAGATTGTGTATGAGCTACTGCATCTTTGCTGTGACCATGCCGGACATGTTTGGGTGAGTACGAATGGTAGGTCCACGCATACTGTCCGCAAAACTAAACATGGCATAGCCGAGAACCTCCTACATCAAGCCCTCTTACACCGCACCTCCTAGTAGATCCTGAGAACGATCGAGGCTTGTGTCACGATTTTTTGACGGAGGCAGTGTCACGCTTCAAAGATGATGACACGGTTCAGACTGCGTTGGTAGAAGCAGTTGAAGATCTAAGTCATCAACTAGCCAAGATGACCTTGAACGACAATTACAAACCCTATGTCCTTGCGTTGCGAAATCTTGTACGATATCCTGCGCTGGTCAACGCCATCGCTCAGTCTCCTCTTTTTCTTCCTACGAATGTACCAGCGGGTTCTCTCGAAGTCGCGACATTACTCGGTCCATTCTTTTCAATATCGCCACTTCAAGGGGATGTAACCGTCAACTACTTCTCTAGTCCTAAAACTCGAGATAAGGGTTATATTACCAATTCCCAGAGAGCCCTGCGCATGACCCTGGAGACCCATCAAACAGACCTTCTAGACATTGTCAACCATTTTATAAAGACCGGCGGCAAGGAAACCCGTGACAAGATGCTTGATTGGTTTGCGCTGGTCGTAAATGCAAACCACAAGCGCCGTGCCATGCAAGTAGATCAGAAGCTTGTCTCCTCAGATGGCTTTATGATCAATGTTACTGTATGTCTAGATCAGCTCTGCGAGCCATTCATGGATGCCACCTTCTCCAAGATTGACCGAATAGATGTGGACTACTTACGGCGGAAACCGAGGGTTGATATCAAAGAAGAAACAAAACTCAACGCAGATCAGCACACCTCCGATGAGTTCTACAGCAAAACGGCTGACGGAACTTCCAACTTCATCTCCGAAGTGTTCTTCCTCACTTTGGCTGCACATCATTACGGTACAGAGGCTGCAAATTCCACACTCAATCAACTTGACAAAGATCTAAAACGTATAGAAAAGCATCTGGAGGAGATTGAACTCGACCGTCATAAGTTCGTCAACGACCCAATAAAACTAAGGATGTTCGATAATGCCATTAAGAAGTACAAGGATCAAGTGGACAAGGGGCTTTCCTACAAATGCGCTGTGCAAGGAGTACTTCTTGACGACCTGACACAAGCGCGCTCTATGCAGTTCATGCGATATGTGATTGTGTGGTTGCTACGACTGGTGAAGCCTGGACACGACTTCCCCAAGCAACCACTTCAGCTACCACTCCCAGAAGAGCAGCCGAACGTCTTCAAGTGTTTGCCAGAGTACTTTCTCGAGGATGTAGTGGGAAACTTCAAGTTCATCATGAGGAATATGCCTCAGATCATTACGTCGACACAGAGTGATGAACTTGTCATGCTTTGCATCACATTCTTACGGAGTTCAGAATACATCAAGAATCCGTATCTTAAGTCTGGTCTAGTCACGATCATGTTTCATGGCATTTGGCCTGTCTACAACCGGTCGAAGGGAGTCCTAGGAGACCTGCTTACCTCGATGCCTTTCGCTACCGATCATCTACTCCATGCTTTGATGAAATTCTACATCGAAGTTGAAAATACGGGTGGACACAATCAGTTCTATGACAAGTTCAACATGCGCTACGAAGTTTTTCAGATTATTAAATGTATCTGGTCGAATACTGTCTACCGGGAGCGTCTCTCACAAGAGTCCAAAATCAACGTTGATTTCTTTGTCCGCTTCGTCAATCTGCTCCTCAACGACGTTACCTTCGTACTTGATGAATCATTGACGGCTTTCATACAAATCCATAGCCTCCAGCAGGAGCTCAAAGCTTCCGAGAGTTTGGATCCAGCAGCGCGAACGGAAAAAGAGGAAGCTCTAGCCGCTGCTCAGGGCAAGGCTAAGTCTTATATGCAGCTCACAAACGAAACGGTTGCAATGCTAAAGTTGTTCACTGAGGCACTTGCAGATTCTTTCACCATGCCCGAGATCGTGCAGCGATTAGCAGACATGTTGGACTATAATCTTGACGTCATGGTTGGACCCAAGAGTAGTGATCTCAAGGTCGATAACCCTCGCGAGTATAACTTCAACCCAAAATTGTTGCTTGCAGACATTGTTGATGTCTATTTGAATCTCGGACAGAAAGAAGACTTTGTCCTTGCGGTAGCCCGGGACGGGAGGTCGTACAAACCAGCCAATGTTGAAAAAGCGACGATCCTTTTGCAGAAGCTCTCCGCACTATCTTCGGAAGCAATCGCGGCGTGGAAAGCCTTGGGAGAGAAATTCAAGAGGGCGAAAGAGCTGGACGATCAGGCGGAGGAAGACCTCGGGGAAATACCGGATGAATTCTTAGGTACGTTAAACCCCCCGAGACTGGTTGCAAGACGCACGCCGCTGATTATTGTGATCCAACAGATCCTCTAATGTACACCCTCATGGAAGATCCTGTCATTCTCCCCACATCAAGAACTACCATAGACAGATCAACTATTCGTTCCCACTTGCTTAGCGACCCGAATGATCCTTTTAATCGGGTACCGCTTAAGATAGAGGATGTTACGCCTGGTAAGTCAATCTATTTTCTCAGGTTTATTCTTTGTTGTGTGCTTTATATGAAACGCTAGCTAATATTATGACTTACAGACGTTGAACTCAAATCTCGCATCGAGGCATTCAAGGCTGAGAAAAAAGGCAAGAAAATTATTGAATCTAGACTCATGGACATGTCACCTGGCTAAAGTTCGCTATCCATTGTTATGGGGCTGTTAGTGGGAGTAACGGTGGAATATCATGGGTTAAGGGAATTAATACCGATATCGATTGCTGCAATCGTGGCTGGCAGGTACTTTGCATAGATATCTGTACTTTGCTTGGGAAACAGCTGGATAGATTGTCTCTAGATGGCGTGACCGTACTTAGAACGAAGCCGGAGATGGGGATGTCTTCCACGTACCATGACGACGGCCGTGGGAAAGATTCATTTAGTACTGTATGGTACGGTAGCCGGCTAGAAATATACGGCGACCGATTCCGAAGCCCGTTAATTACATGGAAGTAGTCTCTACGGAGAACTAGAGCGATTTGATTGGTTTCTCACCGCCACCTTGAGGCTGACCGACCTAAGATACCAATGCCTGACCTGAGGATGAAGTGTTCCAGAAAACAGTAATCAATACGAAGTACCTTACTTAAGAAAACTGATGAATGAGACTCCATCTTCCCACTACGCTTCTGATACCTTTCAGTAAGACTCAAAGCGAAACTCCAGCATATTGAAGTCACTTTAGTTGGAGATCAAGCACACGCGGACAGTCCTCTCGGCTGCCAAGTAGAAACCCCCCGAACACATCCTTGAAAGAGCACGCCCGTTGCCTGATACAACCAACAAATCAAAGGAGACCTTCTCTGGCTCATAGATAACCACTACTCCCACCAAAACTCCTGCCATCTGTATCTTCAACACTCTCTGAACACGAGTAGCTATCATCAAAGTCCGGTCGGTGTTGTTGCACTGATAGAGTGAAACTGCTCTACCGCAAAACGCCTGCCTTCCAGAAGTAGGTTGGGCCGTCACGAAGCCACTCTCAACCTTCTCTTTTCCTCCTCACAACTCTTCGCGATTTCACAAACCCTACCATTACTGTTACTGTTCGTACCACGCTTGAAATAGCTTCACTGAACCCAAGGTCGGACTCGCTGACTTGTGTTTTGTGTAATCAAGATGGCTGAAATCCGCCGCAAACTCGTCATCGTTGGTGACGGTGCTTGCGGGAAAACTTGTCTCTTGATGTAAGTGCCAATTCATCGCGCTCTGATCGCTCCGTTCTCCTATCGCAAAGCTCCCCGATCGCTGACGATCCCCCACAGCGTCTTTTCCAAGGGTACATTTCCAGAGGTCAGCATTCTTCCGATCTCCCGACCTATCCTCTTTGGCTCCGAAAGCTCGACCCCTCCAGATCAGCTACGACTCAATAAGAGCTCATGCGTGGATTGCAATGCCTGACGAACAATGATGTTAACGGCTTCCTTGTTTAGGTCTATGTCCCCACTGTCTTTGAGAACTACGTCGCCGATGTCGAAGTCGACGGGAAACATGTTGAGTTAGCACTTTGGGATACGGCTGGTCAAGAAGACTACGATCGTCTCCGCCCTCTATCCTATCCCGACTCCCATGTCATCCTAATCTGTTTCGCCGTTGATTCTCCCGATTCACTCGACAACGTCCAAGAGAAGGTATGTAGCTCTTGACCACTTACATCCGAGTTGCACTGGGTGCTTTAGACAAGTATAGGACTATCTGCTGATAATATGGGAATCTTAGTGGATATCCGAAGTGCTTCATTTCTGCCAGGGCCTACCCATTATCCTCGTTGGCTGCAAGAAGGATCTACGCTATGACCAGAAGACTATTGAGGAACTACACAAGACTTCACAGAAGCCGGTGACCCCAGAACAGGTAAGTTACCATTAGATATGAAGCTCCCTACATCTGAACCGATTTTGGCTATGACATGGTTTTGCTTTGGAATCCGAGGAAGAGTTTTGCTAATCCCCAATATTTTCACAGGGCGAGGAAGTCAAGAAGAAGATTGGTGCACGATACTACCTCGAGTGTTCAGCAAAGACAAATGAAGGTGTTCGGGAGGTATTCGAGCATGCAACACGCGCGGCTTTATTGTCCAAGAAGGGTCGGGATGGAGGAAGGAAAGGAAAGTGCCAGATCTTGTAATGCACCCAGCCTTTCAGCTGTGATCGGGGCAAACGGAGAAAGGGATGCATTATCAGGCCTTTGCCTTCTAGAATATCGACTGCAACGGCCGGGTTAAGCAACGGAGGTTTTCCAGTCGTCGCCCTCCCTGCAGTTTTGGAGTTTATCGAGCATCAAAGGATCTACCTCATCACTACCCCAAGCGAGCGGTCTTCGTACGATTCGGATTCTTGGTCAATTAGGAGTAGCTCGAGGGCTCAGCCGTGGATATCTCATATAACGGATGGAAATTGAGGAGCATTCGGCGCTCATTGGGCTTCCATCGTCCGCACTAGGTATTTCGACAAGCTTACGACCAAGAGTCTTTTTCGGCCTTGATTCCATACCCTCTTTCTCTCTCACTCTCGATCCTCATCTTTGTACGTTTGCTTTCTGATCACGTCTCTTTACGTATACAACCGGTGTAATAGTCGTCTTTAGATGCGTGTACTGTCGGAATGTTACAACTTATTTCCTGCACTGTTGCATCATATATAACATAACACTGCAGAAATCAGCTTAGCACACGCCGAATTGACAGACTCAGGTATAAGATCTGCGACAGCGGGAGAGTTTGTTTGTTCGATAACAGAGAGAACGATGTCGATATGTCGTCTGCAGGATACCCTTCGTGCAGGATACCCTTCGACATCGACAGTTCCTTACTCAGAACGTGCAGAATTTTGTTCTATTACGAGAGATATCGATTTCGATAGGTTGCCTCCAGGACATCCTACATACCTGCACGTTGTTTCATGCAAAACCCCCAATCTTTCCTGCAACAACAGACGCAATCGGCTTCTCCTCCCCCACAGGCTCATGCTATGCTACGAGGATACGAACCAATTTCTTACACATCTTTCATGTCCCAAAGCCCCTTATATCCTGCCGATCTCAATAGTAGCACACTCATCCAATCCCATATTCTGCAAACCTATTGTCCGCTTTCGTTACGCTAAGCTCCATGTAGCTGCAACAATCATATAGCCCCACCTTCCCACTTTGTCTCGTTCGTCACCCCTCCCCTTCTTGTCTACTTCCTTTCCTCACCCAATCTGCTCTTATATCAGAACCACTCGCTATGCCACTACCTACCTGATTTTCGCTTGTTTCTTTTCTACACTTGGTTGACGGAAGCGGGTTTGGGTTTGCGGGATATAACTGGTCGAGGGTGTGGTGGGGGGTCTGGTCGCCATGGTGAAGCTGGGGTTCCCATTTAGAGCTTGTCGTGTCTTAAGTGATGAGCTTTGACGACAGCTTTGTTTGCCATCATGGAAACCTCCTCTTCAAAGAACCGGCTGGCTCATCCATCCAAAGAATCCACCGAGCAAACTGCATCATCCCCAAGCTCCATCCAACATTCCGCTCCTCCCATCACCGCACCCTCGTATCCAACGCCAACCGGTCCCCAACCTCGAGCTCCACACACCCTCTCAACGCCTCTTTCAGCGCTAAAAGCTCGCTGATCCCCTTGCCCATAATGTCCGGCTTACTCCCATCCTGCACCCTCACAGACGCTTGCAGCATGAACGTGCCGCTAGGGTCAAGAGGTTCTGGAGGGGTGGAGGAAAGAAGTGGTTGGTAGAGGAGGATGGATGTGGAAAGGTGGGTTAGGCGGTGGCCGGAGATGAGGTAGGTGGACTTGTAGCTGAGGGGAGAGGAGGGGCTGGGTTAGGATTTTCTTGTGTATAAGGAGATAAGGTGAGGAGAGGGCTTACTGGTAGTCGAGGGCGGACATGAGTTGTAGAGGGTCGCCTAAGGTGATGGGGATGTCGGCCATGAGACGGGAGGTTACGGGACGGCGAGCAACGGGTTCAGGGAGGTCGCGGAATTGGAGGGTCCAGCTCTGGATGTTATCTGCAGTCCCGTTGCTGGCTGGCGTTGCTGGCGCTGTGTCCTCCTTTTGCGTAACTTTCAGCCACGATATGAGCAGGAGAGAGAGAAATCAGAGACCGACAACGTACTTTACCCTCTAGTTGAACATCTCCGTTACCTTCTCCCATAAGCACATCTATCACTCCCTCTTCGCCCTCTCTTAAACCCCTCCTCCCAGACCCCCTCGCACCAATATCCCCAACAAGCTGTAAGTAATACAAATCGCCGCTCGTCTGCCCCTGCAAAGCTTGCAACTGCGAGTTTTGCACCCCTTGGAACGCACCCACATGCGCTGGCCTTGCTGCTGCGGGAAGTCTAGCCGGCTTGAAGATGAGATGCTTCTCGAGGATAGGCTGGGGCTGCATGGCAGCGAGGCCGGTAAGGACGTTTAGGACGTAGTTGTGCCGGGAGGGGGGGACTTGGGCGAACAGGAGGAGTTCATGCATTTTTGGGGGTGATTGAGGAGTTGCGGGGGGTTTTTGGTTTCTGCGGGTTTGGGAAGGACAAAGTATGTTGATGGGTAGAGAATGCTATCTGGCGAAAAAGAAGAGATGGTTTATGACCGTAAGTTAGGAACTGTCATATCTTTGATTGAAAGTTCACTTCCAAGGACATGAGGAAATCCCATCACCCGGGAAGCAGTCTGGGGAGGTACGCCATACACTTTTGCGAATGGGTTCCATCAAATCCAGTACGTGTTTGGGCGTTCTTGGCATAGAAGAGGACAAGATTATTGCCCCAATCTCAGTCCGAGCTCTTCCCAGGGTTAGAGAAGTTTTAAGTTAATAAATGTTCTTAACGAACAATTAATAGTGGATCTGTGGCGCAACGGTAGCGCGTTGTAAGAAACCCCACTGTTTCTTGATGTCAATCGATGTTAATTTTCCGTAGCGACTCCAGATCGAAAGGTAAATCATACACAAAATTAGACCATTTAATCATATGCTGATAGACGTAGGTTGTCCGTTCAAATCGGGCCAGGTTCATCCAATTTTTTTGCCTAATGTTTTTCCTATCTGAAAAATCTGGTAGGAAAAGGACACTGGTTTTACTGTCCTGTTTTGCTGGCAATATTGGGTTGAAGCTATGCTGTGAACTCTATTCTATGCTTTATATCTACTAGGTACATCCAGAGCCAAATACTAACATATACTAAGTACTGCGCGCCTCACCCATTTTCCGGGTGAGTTTGTCGTCTTGGTGATAGAGAGTAGAAACTTTTAGATTTCCCATTATCCTGTAAGAATACTGTACTACCTTATATCGATACTTCGGTTCAAGAACAACATAGACCAACATCCATAGGACCATGCCTTCTCCCTACAGTTAAATGAGTAGCTACCCAACATATGGCGCTCGAGTTCATCACCGAACCATAGACCAGTCTCGCGGATCATGGGAGACTTCATCGAAGGAGAAGAAGCTCAACACCTCATACGCTCAGTCAGTCCCCTCCCAGCCATTTCCCGTCCTGAAGCTTCCCCGCGAAATCCGCAACTCAATCTACTACTACGCCCTCCTCCGCCCTCGAAATGGTCCCAGCGTCAACCCTACCCATATCTGCTACTTCCACCCCAATGTGCCAGCCGACTCAGCCTCCAAACCATACTGGACACCCTACTGGGGAACAAAGGAATCCACTCGCCTCTTCCTCGTGAATCGTCAAATCTCCAATGAAGCTCTCGAACTTTTCTATTCGACCTACCCCTTCCACTTTCCGCAGTCAGTCGATGTTGCCCTCGTCAACGCTACGCTTCGAGACACTTTATCTCCCTGGGCTAGGAGCTTGATTACTAGAATAGGCTTCATGTTCGGCTTGCTCTGTACCCCTGGTCCCTTCACCGTCCGTAACGAGGAGAAGGCAAGACAGGCGATGGAGGCAGTGGTGGACCTGTTGCCGAATGTCAAGCGGGCCGTATTGACGTTGACGTTTGCGGGGGATGACGAGCCCGAATACCAAGTAAAGAAGTTGTGACCCGTGCGTTGAAGATAGCGAGTCCGCTTAGAGGGTTCGCTGGTTTATCTCTGGAGGGAGCTGATTATGAGAATGCTCAGCGAACTCGTGTTATGAGGGAGGTGCGTGAAGCTCTTGGCTGTCAGTGAGAGGGACGAGCATAAGTCACGCATATGTTGCACT
>JAABUP010007799.1_pt1 | contig 14066 bp, 14 predicted proteins | sample 5559201 | NCBI WGS metagenome assembly JAABUP01 (sample SAMN10711887, study PRJNA513373) | rock metagenome | isolation source: Antarctica rocks | place: Antarctica | reverse complement strand
CCGACCCACCCGACCAGAAAGCCACACTCACCCGATCCACCTGGCGACGCCGCCACCAACAACGCGCCCGTCAATGCCACTACCGGACTCGCGGGCACCAACCCTAACTACGACTGTAGTAATAGGCGGCCACAACGAAACCCTCGACATGGGCAGAGCCAGCCGCACCTTCAACGCCGCCTGCCGCAGGGCCATCCTCACCAGAGACATCGGCTGCGTCTTCCCCGGCTGCCCCACCCCAGGACAGTGGGCCGAACACCACCACATCCACCACTGGGCAGACGGCGGCCCCTCCGACTACAACAACGCCGCCCTGCTCTGCCGCCGCCACCACACCCTCATCCACCACAACCAATGGCAAATCCGCCTCGCCCCCGACGGACAACCCGAAATAATCCCACCCACCACCCACGACCCCACCCAACACCCACAACGAAACACCCTCCACAAACCACCCCAATTCAACCCGCCGAACACCAACGAACACAGCTGACACCACACTCGTGAGAAGCAATGAGGCAACGCAAGATGAGGCAACGCAAAGCGGGTGACACCGGGCCGGGTGTGACACCGTGCCGGTTGACGCTGGGTCGATTGACACCCGTGCCGGCTGACACTGCGGCGGGTGACGCTGCGCTGGGCGCTTGCACGGGTCGGCTTGCACGGGTCGGCTTGCACGGGTCAGGGTGCGGGCGGCCCTCGGAACAGTTGTTGCAGATCGCTTTCCGGCTCGGCCTGGAGCAGAAGTTCGTCACCGGCTCGCAGAGTGGTACCGCCGCGCGTCTGCAGCAATTGCCCTTCCCGGCGGATCATGTTGATCCAGGCGTCGTCGCCGATATCGAGCTCGGCGACGGTCGTGCCCTCGGCGACGGAGCCGGGAGAGACGACGCACCGGTACACGCCTCCCGGTTCGTCGGCGAAACGTAGGTCCAATCCCCATGGGCGTTGCTCGACGACCTTCATCGGAACCTTGAACAAGCGGGCGAATGTTGGTACCAGGCTGCCCTGAACCAGAACCGACACCAACACGACGATGAAGACGATTTCATACACGCGCCGCGCATCGGGGCCGCCGTTGGCCAAGATGTACGTGCCCAACAAGATCGGAACGGCGCCTTTGAGTCCCGCCCACAGCACGAAAGCCCGCTCGCCCACCGCGAGGCCGATGCCGGCCGTCAGCAGACCGACCAGTACCGGCCTGATCACGAGTATCAGGATGGCGGACAGGGCAAGTCCGACCCAGAGCACATTTGTCGCAAGAGCCTCCCGGAAAGAAATGGTCAAGCCCAGGACAGTGAACGCGACGATTTCGGCCAGTCCGGAAAGGCCGGACGCGAACCGTTCGACCTCCCGCTTGTACGGCGCCCGAACGTCCCCGATCAGGATGCCGGCCACCAGCACTGCCAGGAATCCGGAGCCGAGGAGCAATGTGGCCGCGGCGTAGATGACGACGGCCGCCGCGGCGGTCCGGATCGAATACAGCGACTCATTCGGGAGTGGCAGACGCATGAGCCGGGCCAGCCCAAGTCCGCCGACGACGCCGACGGCGACGCCCACCGCCATCTGCAGGGCGAATTCGCCGAGCCCCGCGGCAACGGCGCTGAATCCGCTGCCGGTGGTGCCGATGAGCACCGCCATCAGCGCGATTCCGACCGGGTCGTTCGCGCCCGACTCGCCCTCCAGGATGGTTCCGGAACGGCCGGAAATCTGCCGACCGCCCAGCACCGAGAACACCACCGCGGGGTCGGTGGGGGACAGTGCCGCGCCGATAAGCAAGGAGGTGTTCCACCCGAATCCGAACAGTAGGTGCGCGGCCACGGCCAAGGCCCCGGCCGTGACGATGGTTCCCCCCACGCCTATCCACACCACTGCTGCTGCGGCCGTGCGGAAGCGCTTCCAGCCAATATTGATGCCGCCGTCGAAGAGGATGAAGATGAGAGCGACGGTGACAATCCGTTCACTGACGTTGATGGGCAAATCGGCGAGTTGCGGAAAGACGTCGGCGACCAGGGCCGCGACGACGAGGAAGACCGCCGGGGCCGGCACGCGAATCCGGTCGCTGATCCGGTTGGCGGCCACGGCGAGCAACACCGAGCCGGCCATCAACCCCAGCACCCAGGCGAACGACTCGATGTCATCCACAGCTGGGAACCGCTGCGGTCGTCGGGCCTGGACTCGTGTCTCTCGGAAACGCAGCTCTTACGATCATGATTTTGCCGGTGCGGTAGGTATCACCGTTGCATTGTGCCTTGGTGCCCCGTGTGTCAGTTCGGCGCCCGCGGCGCTCCTCCGCTGCGTGAGTCCATCGGCAACCGTCGGTCGGCAACCGTCGATCGGCTGCCGTCGATCGGCAACCTTCGATCGGCTGCCGAGGGATGACCCTGGCGCCGGGGCCTCGAACGGTGGCAGTCCCGGCAGAGGATTCAGTCCGAGGCCTCGACCCAGAAGTTGCCCGGCAGTGCCTCGATCTCGGCGCCGGCAACGTCCAGATCGTCGGCCAACGGCACAAGTGCCTGGTACACCGGATTCCCGGAGTCGGCGCCGCGCCGGATGACGGACGCTTGCAATCGTGCCCGCTCGACGACGACGCGGCCGAAGGCAGACCGATCGTCGGTATATCCGTAGGCACCGAGCAGCAGGTGCAGGCGACGTGCCCGGTCGGCGAAGTCCGAGAAACCGACGAGTTCGACAGCCCTTCGGGCATGCAGCGGCACCCAGGACAGCGCGACGAACGCCAGGTCGAATTCACGGGAGGACGGTGCCGCCGAATCCCAGTCAACGAAACCAATCAGATCGTCGCCTTTCCAGACGGCGTTCAACGGCGAGGCGTCGTGGTGCCCAATCACCAGACCCGGGCGCCACGGGTCACCGCTGAACCATTGTGCGTCGGCGTCCGGAACGAAAGATGCGGTGGCGTCGTGCATACGGCGCATCCATTGACCGACCTGCAACAGCGCACGATCCGAACGAACCCATTCCGGCCACGGCAGCTGGTCGCCAACGGTTTTCCCGGTGAGGAATGACTGCACCTCCCTGCCCTGGTCATCGAACCCCAGGGGAGCGGGGGCGCCGACGAAGCCAACGGCCTGCAAATGGGCGAGCACGGCGTGAATGCCTGGAGTCCAGGGTTGCGCCGGGCGCCGGACGGTATCGCCGACCCGAACGGCCCCGCCCATCCGTCCCCCGGGCAAGCGCTGATCCACCATTGCACTCATGACTCTCTGATGCAGTATCGGTGTACCGGCCGCCCGGTAGCCCCGTAGGAAAGTTCCAGCCGAATGCGGGACCGCCGCTCCAAATCGGACAGATAGCGTTGCGCCGTGGGCCGGCTCATCCCGAGCGCTGCGGCCACCTCGCTCGCACCGATGGGTCGAGCAGCGTTTCGAATTGTCTCGAGAACCTTTGTCATTGTGGTCGGCAACGCGGCGTCGGCATTTTCGGCCGTGATCCTGGGTCGGAGCAGATTGAACAGCGAATCGACCCGCTGCTGATCGGCCGGGGTGCTGACGCCCGACGCCAATTCTCGGCGCCATGCTCGATACGCCCTCAACCGCTCCTGCAACTGCGGAAACCCGAACGGTTTGACGAGGTAATAGACGGCGCCAAGGCTCATCGCCGAACGGACGGACGCAACGTCGCGCGCAGCCGTGATGAAGATCGTGTCCGGCGCTTCGCCTTTTGCCGCGAGCTCGCGGAGCAGGCTCAGACCATCCATATCCGGAAGATAGATGTCCACATCACCATGTCCGTCGGTATCGCCCACCACCACCCTGGCGGAGAACCGGAACTACAGGAACTGTTGACCCGCGCCGATGCCGGCCTCCGCGCAGCGAAAGCGAACGGACGCAACCAGGTCCGCGCAGCCTGAGTCCTGATCCGCGGGCTCCTGATCCGGCGCTCCCAGAGGAGCTCCGGACGCCGCAGCTCATCCAGCTGCAGGGTGAGGTAGTCCAGGCCGGCGCTGTAGCCGTCTCCTGTGCACATTGTACCAGAAGGTCCGGGTGGAGTTCGGCGACGGCTGCTGTTGCTTCCGCAGCGGTATGCACCTGACCGATGCAGGTAAAGCCTTCCACTCGTTCGATGCTAGCCGCATGAATCCGAGCAACCTGGAAATCGTCATCGACGACCAGGGCCCGAATCATGTCTTGATCCGGGCGGCTGGAAGGGTGACCTCGAAACGCGCGCCAGGGCCGGTATTCGTGCGGATGCTCCCACCGTCCCGATGGACGAGTCGCTGGACCAGCGCGAGCCCGATGCCGCGGCGCCGGTCGGGTTGCGACTGCTTCGTACTGAAGCCGTCCTGGAAGATCTCCAGAGAGCTGGCCTCGCTGATTCCTGGGCCGTTGTCCTGGACGACGATGGAAATACCGTTCTGATCGGTGATCCGAACCAGGACGAGTCTTGGCCCCGGCTGTTCGGCCACGGCATCCAACGCATTGTCGATCAAGTTACCGAGCACCGTCATGACGTTGTGCGCCAATGGGTCGGGAGGAATGTCCAGAGTCGATTCGTCGTCGATCGTCAGAGTGATACCGCGTTCAGCCGCGATGGTCCGCTTGGCCAACAAGAGCGCGGCGATCGCCGGCGGTGAGATGCGCGATCGAAGGTCCTCGCCAGTTCCGGTGTGACCTGCGCTCACCACTGCATCCACATAACGACGTGCCTCCCCGAATTCTTGCAGATCGAGCAGCCCTCCGATCACATGTAATCGATTGGCGAATTCGTGCTCCTGGGCGCGAAGAGCTTTCGCCAGGCCGGTAGCTGAATCCAGTTCCCGGATCAGCCCTTCCATTTCTGTTCGGTCCCGGAGGGTGACGACGTTGCCGGTGGAGCGCCCGGCTACGACGACGGACCGCCGATTGACCACCAGAAGCGAATCCCGGGTCAGAACGACCTCGTCCGGACCCGTCAGCGCACCGGTGAGCACATCGCGGAGGCGTCCCGGCGGCAGGCTCGCCGTCAGCGGCGCTCCGATCGACTGGGCTTCCAGCCCGAGCAGGTGCCTGGCCTCGTCGTTGATGAGGGTGACTCGGCCTTTGGCGTCGAATCCGAGAACACCTTCACGAATGCCGTGCAACATTGCTTCCCGTTCCTGGAGCAACGAGCTGATCTCGCCCAGCTCCAGGCCGAATGTCTTTCGTTTGATGGCACGGGCGAGCAACAACGCAACCATCACTCCCAGCGCGAGGGCAATCGCGAGATACAGCGCGATGCTCCAGATCTGAGAAGCGAGTTCGGTGCTGACCGTGCTTTCGAGAATGCCGACCGAAACCTGGCCGACGACCCGTCCCGTCGCCGAGAAGATCGGCGCCTTGCCATTGGCGGACCTGCCAAGGCTGCCATTGTCGATTCCCACATGGGTGTGCCCGTCGAGGGTCTGCACCGGTTCCTCGAGTCGCCGCCCGATCAGCAGCGGATTCGGGTGGGTGAGACGCAATCCGGTGGCGTCGGTGATCACCACATACGCAGCGCCGACATCGCGCTGCAGCTTCGCTGCCAGTGGCCGGACATCGTGCCGGGCGTCGGAGAATTGCACGGCCGCAGTGACCGCTGGAATGTCCGCAATGGCACTGGCCGCCACCCGGGCGCGCGCTTCGTACTGCTGGTCCAGACCTGCGCTCGTCTGCCGGATTTCCAGCACCCCGCCGACCACCGCGGTGCCGAGCAGGACTCCGACCACCGACCAGAGCAGCCACGAAGCGATCGATCGCATTTGTGAGGCCACCTCCGGTCAGGGTGCGTCATTGCCGCCCGCCTGCATGGCTAGAGCCATGCCCGCGAAGTCAAACACAAGCGCGCTGTCCCGCCAAGACATCGGCAAGGACACCCCTCAACATCGGCCAGGACACCGCTCAACCACCGACCAGGACACTGCCAAGACCACCGACCAGGACACCGCCAGGACCACCGACCAGGACACCGCCAGGACGACCGACCGGGATACCGCCGAGGCATCGTCCGGGATACCGCCGAGGTATCGGCCGGGTAACCGCTCCGACACCGGCCAGGACACCGCCGAGCAAAAAGCGCAGAAGGGTGGAAAAGGCGCGGATCGACGAGAAGAACGCAGATACTTCCGTTCCGCTCGGATGTGACGCATCGTTCCCCTCCGATGGATTTCACCCAGGAGGTTCCACGATGGCAATGACGACATCGACCCGAATTGACTCGGGTCCGCCGGCAATCGAACTGCGAAATGTCACGAAACGGTTTCGGACACCGAGCGGCGGCATCTTTACTGCGCTGCAGGACTTCGACCTGTCCATTGCACCGGGCGAATTCTGTGCGATCGTCGGCCCGACCGGATGCGGGAAGTCGACGACCTTGACGTTGGTGTCGGGCCTGGAACGGGCGTCGGCCGGCGACGTGGCGGTCGACGGGAAACCGGTTGCAGGAATCACACCGGGTGTCGGCTTCATGTTCCAGCAGGACGCCGTCTTCCCCTGGAAGAGCGTGTTGGACAACGTCGCCGCCGGGCCGCGATTTCGTGGCCGATCCCGCTCGGAGGGGAGCATCGTCGCTCGCGACTGGCTGCGTCGGGTGGGTCTGGCGGGATTCGAAGACAGGTATCCGCATCAGCTCTCCGGCGGAATGCGCAAGCGAGTTGCCCTGGCGCAGAGCCTGATCACCGAGCCTCGAGTGTTGTTGATGGATGAGCCGTTCTCGGCCCTGGATGTACAAACCAGGTCGATCATGTCGGATGAATTGCTCGGGCTCTGGGATCAGACCCGACCGGCCGTGATCTTCGTGACGCACGATCTCGAGGAGGCCATCGCGCTGGCCGACAAGGTGGTGGTGATGACAGCAGGGCCAGGAACCGTGAAGGCGGTCTTCCCGGTCCACCTGCCGCGGCCGCGCCGAGTGCAGGAGATCCGGTTCGACGCCGAGTTCATCAGCATCTACGAACAGATCTGGGACGCGCTGCGGTCCGAGGTGGAGACCGCCTATGCGAGAACGACCGCAGCGACGGTGGCCTCATGAGTGAGGGGTCGGCCGCCGCGTTCGCCGGTGTCGGGGGCACCACCACCAATCCGACGATTCGTACCCCGCCGTCGGCCCGGACGCAGCGGATTCGGCGCCGGGTGCTGATGAACCTGACTCGGCTGCTGATGGTCGTCGTGCTGCTGACGGCGTGGGAGTGGGGAGTCAACGCCGGGCACATCGATCAATTCTTCTGGGGACAGCCGAGCCGGGTGTGGACCACACTGAAGGACTGGATCACGGTCGGAACCCCTCAGGGGTCGCTGGGTGAACAGATCACGGTCACCCTCCAGGAGGCCGTCTACGGTTTCGTCATCGGCGTTGTGCTGGGCGTCGTCTGCGGGATCGCGCTCGGCAGCAGCCGACTGCTGGCCGACCTGCTGTCGCCGTTCATCAAGGTGGCCAATTCAATTCCGCGAATCATTCTCGGATCGATTTTCACGGTCGCGTTCGGGTTCGGAATTCAGTCGAAGATCATTCTGGCAGTGGTGCTGGTCTTCTTCGGCGTCTTCTTCAACGCGTTCCAGGGCACCAGGGAGGTCGATCGGAACCTGATGTCCAACGCCCGGATCCTGGGCGCCTCCCGGCTGCAGGTCACCCGTCAGGTGGTCATTCCCTCTGCCTTCACCTGGATTCTGGCGAGCCTGCACGTCAGCTTCGGATTCGCTCTGATCGGCGCGCTGGTCGGTGAGATCCTCGGGGCAGACAAGGGTTTGGGCCTACTGATCCGGACTTCGCAGAACAACTTCGACATGAACGGCGTGCTCGCCGGAATGGTCGTGGTCGCCATCATCGCGTTGTTGGCCGAACTGTTGATCACGTTGCTGGAGAAGCGAATCCTTCGCTGGCGTCCGCCGAACAGCACCGCGGACATGACCGCCGTGTGACAGGCGGCGTCCCATCGGTTTTGCCTATCCGTCCCGACCCGTCCCGCCCACCCGTCCCGACCCGTCCCGCCCACCCGTCCCGACCAGTCCCGCCCACCCGTTTGAATTCGAAAGGAAACAATGATGTTCCCACGATGGAAGAGAATCGCCGTGCTGACAACCGTCGGCTCACTTGCCCTGGCAGGTTGTGCGGACAAGGCAACGAGCGGGGGTGCACCTGCCGCCGCGAGCACCGGCTCCAGCACACCGGCCGCGGCTGGTTCTGCTGCCGCCGGTGCAAGCGCCCCTTCGGGCTCGTCGAAGGCCGGCTCGTCAGCTGCCGGGTCGTCGACCGCCGGGTCGCCAGCCGGAAGTGCGCCGTCGGTCAGCGCCACCGCCGACCTGACGATCATGGTGGGCGGCATGTCCAAGCAGATCTATCTGCCGTACATGCTGGCCAAACAGCTCGGCTACTACACCAAGGCCGGCGTCAACGTGAACCTGATCGACGAGCCGTCAGGGGGTGACGCGACGACCAACATGCTGGCCGGTCAGGTGCAGGGCGTCGGCGGCTTCTACGACCACACCATCGTCCTTCAGGGCAAGGGAAAGGCTGCCGAATCAGTGGTTTCGATGCTGCAGAATCCGGGTGAGGTCGAACTGTGCCGCGCCGATCTGAAGGGGCAGGTCAAGTCGCCGGCCGACTTCAAGGGCCGATCCCTCGGCATCACCGACACCGGATCCTCGACCGATTTCCTGACCCAATATCTGACCAACAAGGCCGGCGTCGATCCCTCCTCCACGCATCGGCGCGGAGTGGGTGCGGGCCAGACCTTCCTCGCCGCGATGAAGCAGAAGGCGATCGACTGCGGCATGACGACAGAGCCGACCGTGTCGCAGGCGCTGTCCACCGGGGTGGCCTTCATCCTTTTGGACATGCGAAGCTCCGAAGGCGCCAAGACCGTCCTGGGCGGTGAATATCCCGCCACCTCGCTGTACATGCCGAGCGACTACGTCAATTCGCACAAGCCGTTGATTCAGAAGCTGGTCAACGCCTACGTCGCCACCCTGAAATGGATTCAGGGTCACAACGGCACGCAGATCGCCGACATGATGCCGCCGTCGTACTACGCCGGAGTTGGCAAGGCCGCTTACGCCAAGGCGTTGGACAGCGAGAAAGGGATCTTCAACCCGACTGGCCTGATGCCCTCCACCGGCCCGGCCACGTGCCTGGCCGTCCTTTCCGCCTTCAATCCGGCGGTCAAGGGCAAGACGATCGACACCGCCAAAACGTTCACGGATGAATTCGTGAAGGCAGCGACGCCGACCAGTTGAGCAAAACGACTCCTCGGCGCCCGCTTCTTGGCGACCGCTCGCCGCCGGCTCCTCGGCGCCGGGTCGAGGGCGGATTCTGCTCCTGGAACGCGGTAGCTGCGCGACTGCAGCGGTGTCGGCCGTAGTAGTTGCTACTATCGTCTCCGTAGTACGACCACGGCTCGTTCCAGGACGACGCGACCGCGACGACGGAGACAGATGAACAAGCGCACCTCGATCAATTCGCTCACCAGTGCACAGCCCACCAGCGCACAGCCCACCAGCGCACAGCCCACCGAGTTCGAGCAGAACTGCGCCGCGGCATGAGTTCCATCTCGTACCTCGAAGCGATCGTGGTGGGCGCCCTGCAAGGCGTCACCGAGCTGTTTCCGGTCTCCAGTCTCGGCCATTCGGTCATCATTCCGGCGCTGATCGGCGGCAGCTGGGCCAGAGATCTCAACGTTTCCAGTCCCGAGTCGCCCTATCTGGCGTTCGTCGTCGGCTTGCACGTCGCCACCGCAGCGGCCCTGCTGCTGTTCTTCTGGCGGGACTGGGTCCGGATCATCGGCGGTTTCGTCACCTCGATCCGCTATCGGCGCATCCGGACCGATGCCGAGCGGTTGGCCTGGTTGATCGTGTTGGCCACCATTCCGGTCGGAATCGCCGGACTACTTCTCGAGCACACGTTCCGGACCGTCCTCGGTCGGCCCATGCCCGCCGCGGCGTTTCTCTTCGCGAACGGAATCGTGCTGTTCCTGGGCGAGCGGTTGCGCCGCCGCGCGGTTCCGGTCGGCGCTGTGCCGGTCGCTGCTTCGACCGCCGCAGCACCGAACGTCGCAGGGCTCGGGCCCGCTCGCGGTGCATCGTTCGATCCGGATGACGGAATCGAGGGGGCGGAGGCGGATCTACGTTCGGACGCCCGATTGGCCGGCTTGAGTTTCAAGAAGGGCCTATTGATCGGGAGCGCCCAGGTTCTGGCGTTGCTGCCGGGAATCAGTAGATCAGGCGCCACCATGGTCGCCGGCCTGACCCAGAATCTGTCACACCGCGACGCGGCCAGATTCTCGTTCCTGCTCGCGACTCCGGTGATCCTGGCCGCCGGTGCGCTGAAGGTTCCGGACCTCTTCGGCCCGCTCGGTGCGGGCATCGGGGGCCAGATTCTTGCCGGCAGCATCGCGTCATTCGTCTGCGCCTACCTGGCCGTGCGATTCCTCGAGAAGTACTTCCGGACCCGCACCCTGGTTCCGTTCGCCATCTACTGCCTGATCGCGGGCGCCGCTTCCTTCATCGTGCTGGCAGTTCGCTGATTCGGGGTCGGCCGGAATCGGATTGGCCTGTGCGGGCGAGCCGACCAGCACACCGAGGCCGGCAATCACCACGGCGGCGGAGATCACCAGGAAGGTGAGCCTTCCGGCCGCAGTAGGAAGGGGCTGGGACAGTAGGTAGGCCGCGGCGAAAACTGCCACCAGTGGATCGACGACCACAGCCAGAGCCAGGGACGAACCGAAATGCCCTGCCCGATAGGCATTTTGCAGAGCCAGATATCCCAGCGGAATCAGTAGGACGACGGCGAGGGAGGCCCAGCCGATGAGCACCCCGGAGTGCGGTCGACCCAGGAGCGAAAGGATGGCGCTGATGAGCACGGCAGTGACTCCGAACGCCGCACCCGCACCGGACGCAAGGAAAGCACCGCGCAACTTCCCCGGTAGCGCCGCGATCGTCGAAGCGCCCAATGTCAGGACGGTGACTGCCACAGCAACCCCACCGACGGTGAGGACAGCCGAAGTCGTCGTGCCCCCGGTGTCGGTCGAGGGGGTCAGCAGATACAGCACCATCGCCAAGCCGGCCAGCACTGCCACGGCCGCAACGACGTCCACCGGACGACTGCGGCGGTGGTGCACGACGGCGCCCAGCGGAACCGCGAACACCAAACCGGTGATTCCGAGTGGCTGTACCAGGGTGACCGGTCCCAAACCAAGTGCCAACACATGCAACCCGGCCGAAACCACGTCCGCGGCAATGCCTATCACCCACCGTGGACGGTGCAGCAATCGCCACAGCAGGCGCGTATCGAGCAGTGTGGCGGTGCTGGCGCGCAGGGCTTCCTCCTGCTGCAGGACCGCTGCGAGGGCAAAGAGCGCGGCTCCTGCGAGCGCTGCCGCAACGGCGCCGATCACCATGATTGTGGCCCGCCGACGATGCGGTGGGTCGAGAAACGACTCATCGGCGATCCTTTCCGGCCTGTTCGCCGCTCATTCGCCATCCGTTCGCATCCTGCCGGTTAGGGTACGTCGATGGTGACCCGGTACCAGCAAAGCCCGCCGAAGCCGTTGATCAGCGCCGGGTCGCGGACCGCGAAAAAGGATTGCACAGAACTCGAATCAACCGAGCCGCCGAGATTCAGCGTGGTGGTCCCGGCCTACAACGAGGAGATGTATCTCGGCGACTGCCTTGCTTCCCTTGCGGCGCAGGACTTCGAGGGGAGTCTCGAGATCATCGTGGTCGACAACAACAGCACCGACGGGACCGCCGAGTTGGCACGACGCGCGGGAGTCACCGTGCTGCGAGAAACCCGACCCGGCGTCTGTCAGGCCAGGCAGCTCGGAACTGCGGCTGCCAGGGGAACCATCGTCGTCTCCACCGACGCGGACACCACATTCTCTTCGAACTGGCTCTCGCAGATTGATCGGGCATTCCGAAACAACCCTCGCTGTGTCGCGGTCGCCGGTCCGACCTATTTCCTTGACGGACCGTTCTGGGGACTCTGGATCCAGAAGGCGTTGTTCGGTCTGGTCGGAATTCTGAAGCGCCGGGCCGGGCGGGTCATTTACATCTCCGCGACCAATGTTGCTTTCCACAAGAGCATGTGGACCGGCTATGACGTCCGGTTGACGCAGGGCGGTGACGAGCTGGACCTGCTGCGGCGCCTGCAGTCCAGAGGCGAGGTCGTCTTCGACATGACCAATCCCACGACGACCTCGGCTCGGCGAATGGAACAGGGCGTCGCCTACAACCTGATCGTCTCCTTCTTCTATCACTACCTGCTCGGCTATGCGCTCAACCGCATGTTCGGCCGGCGCATACTGGGTATGGCGCCGCCTTTCCGCCGCCCCAATCCGGGCCGCACCGGCGGCGAGAAGGTCGGTCCTTCTGTCCGGCGCCGGGCGCGACTGCAGGTCAGGTGAGGGTCCGGGGAGTGAGCTTGGCTCCGCCGCTTGCCGCTTTTCTCGGCGTGATAGGGGTCGGCTATTGGGTGATGTGCTCCTCGTACTCACAGTTGTTGGGACGCTTCCCCTATCGAGGTGGCGACCCTGGAACCCCTGGAAACACTGCGAAACGAATAGCCCTCACCTTCGATGACGGGCCGAATGAGCCGTTCACGACCGAAATTGCCGATTTTCTTGCCGAGCACGGTATCCGGGCGACTTTTTTCCAGGTGGGTGCGTGCGTCGAACGGTTCCCCGAGGTCAGCCGGCGACTGCTCGCAGATGGCCACGTGATCGGGAATCACAGTGCTACGCACACCTTCGCGCGGTGTTGGGGACGGCGGGCACAACGGGCGGAGACCGACGCCGCTCAAGCTGCGCTGACCCGAGTGCTCCGCCGTGAACCGGCTCTGTACCGGCCGCCCTGGTTGTTGCGCACGCCGTCGCTTTTTGGAATTCTGCGGCAACGAGGTCTGGTGCCGATCTCCGGGACGTTCTGCCACGCCTTCGAGGTCTTCCAGCCGGCTCCGGCTCGGATAGCGCGACGGGCCCTGGCCAAGTGCCGGTCGGGCGCCATCATCATCTTCCACGACGGCTTCGACGCTCGGGGTGGAAATCGCGCCAGTACGGTGGAAGCAGTCAGGCTGGTGGTCCTCGAGTCGATCCGGCGGGGATTCGAATTCGTCACCGTCGACGAACTGCTCGTAATTCCGGCCTACCAGTAATCCGGCGTGATGGCACAATCCAACCCCTCAACGACTTAGTTCGGTCAGTCGTTTCACCCAAGCCGGCCGCCCGGCCGAAGGGCAGCAGCAACAGCGGAGGTGGGTTCAATGCTCAGGCCGGCAGCGGAAGTTTCGCAGGGCGACTGGCTGCTGCGGTATTCGGCGATAGAGCCGCTCGTGGTTGAGTCGTACGTGTCCGCGGGTTTCCCGGCGTACGCCCGTGTCCTGAACCCGGCGAACGGTTTTGATGGTGCTGCGGTCCGGTGGTCCGTGATCGCTCAGGAGATCGGGGTGGAGCTCACGGCGCAGACCCAGTGGAGTGACCTGGCGGCCGAATTTCAGGACGAAGACGAGCTGATCAACCTGGATGCCCCAGATTGGAGCCCCGACCCCGCAGTGGCGCGTGCACTCACGTCCGTCCTCAGGTCCCACACCGGCAGTGCGCAGGACTGCTATTTCCTGATTTGGGAAGGGTACGCATCGGTGTCCGATTATGTCTTCGGGCTGGACGCACCGAAAGTCGCTGTGTCGCAGCACCGGTTCCTGTTCCTGCTGAACGGTTCGCTCCAAGACGCTTGCGAACTGTTCATCGAGAACGACGGCCGGTTGCCGAATTGGTGGTGGCCGGCGACCCAGGAGTGGTGTGTGGGCAATGACATCTACGCCCGGAGCTCATTCGTCGGCGGCAGTCAGGAGTGCATCGACGCGGTGCTGTCGCAACCTGAACTGGAGGCCCTCCCGATCTCGCCGTACAGCCGGGTGTACGAAGGACTGAATTAGCCCCGTCCTGCGGCCGCCGGTCTGGCGAGTGGGGATGAATGGCGTCCCCAGACTGGTTTTGGCGCGCCGTCGACGGCCGAACGGGAGCAATACCGTCGGCTGATGGCCCAGGGACGGAACAACCACCGGGCGTGTCAGCAAATGGCTCGTTGCTGGCAGCCGTGATCGAGATGACCTCGCTCAGGCCGAAGTGG
>JAABUP010007798.1_pt1 | contig 14067 bp, 15 predicted proteins | sample 5559201 | NCBI WGS metagenome assembly JAABUP01 (sample SAMN10711887, study PRJNA513373) | rock metagenome | isolation source: Antarctica rocks | place: Antarctica | reverse complement strand
CCGCCTCGCTGCGCTGCCGGAACCCCCGCCTCCCCGCCCTGCCGCTACGCCGCCCCTGCCACACACCGCCGCTGCCCCGCTATGCGCCGCCTAACCCCACAGGAATTCATGAACTGGAGCACTAAGTTCATCAGGCTAGCGGCCAAGGCGAATCCTACTGTTTTAGAAATTTTTTACCTGGACGACTACACTATCATCACGCCGGTCGGCCAGATGCTAATTGACCATCGCGCAACCTTCCTCAGCAAGACCATCTATGCCTCCTATGGGGGCTATGCCATAGCTCAGGCACGGCGACTGAACTATCGCGGGGATAGCTTTTCCTCGGATACCAAGCATCGGTATAGCAAGCATGCCAGACATTGTTTTCGTTTATTGCAGCAAGGCCGCCAGCTCTTAGAGACTGGCACGCTGGACGTGAAGGTTCAGAACCGCGACGAGCTATTTGCTATCGGGGAGCTATCTGTGTCCGTGTCGTGGCTGGTTGGCTCATCCGCCGGTCCTCGACCATGGCTCACGCCGCTTGCAGGTACGTGTGATGTAACCCGCCCAGCACCGGCACGGCCCGCACCGGACGCCCATCCCCCGGGCGCAGTGTGCACACCGCCGCTGGATCGGGGATCCGCTGCTGGAGGCCCTGGTGTGGCCGCGCGCGGTTGAAGTACGCGACGTACTCGCGCAGGACGCGGCGCAGGTGCGCCTCACCCAGGACCAGGACGTGGTCGAGGCACTCGCGCCGGACACTGCCCAGGAAGCGCTCGCAGACGGCGTTCTGCCTGAGCGCGCGGTAGGCCGTGCGCAGCTCCGCGATGCCGGTCGCTGCGGCGGTGCGCGTGAAGGTTGGCCCATACTTGCTGTCGCGATCGCGGATGAGGTAGTGCGGCCGCTGGTCGAACGGGGTGGCCGCGCGCAGCTGCTGGGCCACCAAGGCATCGGTCGGGTGGCGCGTGACGCCGACATGGACGACCCGGCGGGTGCCGAGCGCAACGATGAAGAACGCATACAGCGGGCGGACCAGCAGGTCGGTGACCGGCAGGAAGTCGCAGGCCCAGGTCTCGCCGGCGTGGTTGCGCAGGAAGGTCGCCCACGTCTGCTCGGTATGCTGCGGCGGACGCGCGTCCCGCAGGTACTTCTGCACCGTCCACTTGGCCACGCGGATATCCAACTTCAGGAGCTCGCCCCGGATGCGCTCGGCCCCCCAGAGCCGATTCGCGGCGGCCAGCTCCCGGATGAGGGCGATCGTCTCGGGCGCCACCTTCGCCGGACGCGTCCTCGGCGTGCCCCGCGATTTCCGCCGCCAGAACCGGCCGAACAGCTGCCGATGCCAGCGCAGGAGCGTGTCGGGCTGCACGATCAGCAGTGCCTGCCGCCAGGTCAGGACGCGGCTGGTTAGGAGCACCAGCAGGGCACGGTCGGTCGGGGTGCAGCGGGGGCGCTTGACGCTGCGCCGCAAGACGAGCAGCTGCTGCCGCAGCAGGGCGTTCTCCGCGATCAACGCGGGCTTGCTGCGGATCAGGTCGGTGAGCGTGCCCGCGATGAGCGTGGGTGGGGCAGGTTTCGTCGCCGTCAAGAGGCGCCGCCGGACAGTCTGTAGCACGGCGTGAGCAGTCGCGGTGACGTGGCACAGGAGACGAGCGAGCATGTGGGGCTCCTTGCGCTGATGCCGGTGCTCCGGAGCGGACTGCGGATGCCGCTCGTCTTCACGCCGGCGGCGCTACGCCGCTGCTGCAACCGGCAACCGGCGGTGCGGCGCCACAGCACCTGTTGCGGGCACGGCACCCCTCAATTCTCGCACGGATGTGCCAACCAGCCACGACAGGTCGGAGGTTCAAATCCTCCCGCCCCGACCGTGCGGGAAACCGCAACACAGCAAAGGGAACCGGCGCGGGCTTCAGACCCCCGCCGGTTCCCTTTTCGATCATCAAGGCACCGTCGCTGCTACGGTATGCGTGATCGCACCACCATCCGTCAGCAGCCGCGTAGACGCTCGCACGCCGGATCCACCTCACCCTCATACGCTTCGCTGATCACGGTCCCTTATCCACGTCATCGCGATCTGGCGCGGATGGTACTACGGCGCGCTGCTCTTGCACGATGCGGCTCACCGCGTGGCAAATGCGCTGATGCTCGCCCCATACTCGGGTGACATTGGCGTCTCGCCCGGCGCGATTACCGGCTCCTCGGCAATATGGGAGCGGATCCGTTCGCGAAATGCCTCATCCGACAAGGCCCCCTCGCATGACACGCACAGGCAGAGTTGATCGAAAACCTCGCCGCGAGCATCCTGACAGGTGACCGCGCGCACGAATGGACCGGTGCCGCCACAATGGCAGCAGTGTCGCTGCTTGAGCATCTGTATCCTTACTCCCCACCACCCCACGCACCAGATCGACCCCAAGCCACGCTCAGCGGCGAGGCTTCGTACCCGCTAGCCCCCCGCCGAGCGCCCTCCCCTTTATACGCATAATCAGTACCGGGAATCTCCCTTTCCAAACAAATGGAGTACCACGGGCCACCATCAGGGTGCCGTACCGTAACCGTGTGCCGCGACGCCCCTGAGGATAGTGCGCTGATAACACAACGCACGATTTCAGATGCACCAGTGTGGCTGTGCGCGTAGCCCGTGCAGAACCACGTACACCGCGATCGTATTCGCGCACCGCTCGGGCAACCCGCCCGACAACCGCGCAAAAGGTGCTATCATCGCGCCGGTCGCTCGCCGGGGCAGGGTCGCTCCGGCACATTCCGTTGGCTGCCGCGAGGCGTGGGCGGGGGAGCACAGCGCGGGCGATGCGTGCGGGAGGTCGCGGGGATGCAATTCGGCGTGTCATCGCTGGTCGGGATCGAGCCATTGCCCTTCCCGGAATTTTTACGACAGGCACAGACACACGGCCTGGAGACGGTGGAGATCAATGTCGGGCCGACCTTCCCGAAGATCGCTGGGGCGATGTACCCCGGCCACCTCGATCTGGCGATCCTCGAGCGCGACGGCCCTGATGCGACACTGGAGCTGGTCGCGCGCCACGGCATGACGATCTCGGCCCTGGCACCGATGCTGAATCTGCTGACCCCCGATCTGTCGCTGCGCGCGGAGCGGATCGCCGCTTTCCGCACGGCGCTCGATGCCTGCGCCGCGCTCGGCGTCGGCACGATCGTGACCTACGGCGGCTCGGCGTTCGGGATGCACTTCTGGGGGCTGCCGGGGATCAACAGGGAACATCCCTCGAACAAGCTGGCCGAGAACCTGCGCGAGTTCGTCGCGGTCTATGCGCCGTTGGCGGCCTACGCGGAAGACCGTGGCGTGCGGATCGCCTTCGAGACCGCCCCGCGCGGCGGCGGCGAGGGGAACCTGGCCCACGCCCCGCTCCTCTGGGACCGGCTCTTCGAGGCGCTCCCGTCCCCCGCCCTCGGCCTCAGCTTCGATCCGTCCCATCTCGTCTGGCTCCAGATCCCCAACATCCCGGATATCGTCCGCCGCTATGGCGCGCGCATCTATCATGTGGACGGGAAGGACACGGAGATCCTGCCCGCCCAACTCGCCGCGCAGGGCATCCTGGGGAACGGCTGGTGGCGCTATCGCCTGCCGGGCTGCGGCGCGCTCGACTGGGTCGCGATCCTCTCGGCGCTGCGCGATGCGGGCTACAACGGCGCGGTCGACATCGAGAACGAGGATCCGCTGGCCCTCGGCCTGGCGGGCGCGGCATGGTCGGCGAATTACCTACGTGGCCTCGTACCGTAGCGGCCCCTCGCCGTCGCGGTGACCATTGACGAAGTGACCGGGCGCGTCGTCGTGTGCGGGCGCGAATGATCGGAAGTAAGGAGGCTTCGGATGGCAGGGAAAGTACGGATCGGGCTAGATCGGGTGCGGGAATATCGCACAGACATACGCGGCGGCGCTGGCGAGCCTGGCAGAGGCCGAGCTGGTCGCCTGCTGCGACGCCGATGAGGGGCGCGCACGGGAACTGGCGGCCAAATACAACGTGCCGCACGTCTTCTCGGACATCGGCGCGCTCTTCCGCAGCGGCACGGTCGAGGCGGTGTGCGTCTGCACCCCCCACCCGACCCACGGCCCGATCGTGATCGCGGCGGCGGAAGCGGGCATCCACGTCCTCTGCGAGAAGCCGCTGACGGTCGATCTCGCGGAGGCGAACCGCATGGTCGAGGCGGCGGATCGCGCCGGGATCGCGTTCGGCGGCATCTTCCAGCGCCGCTTCTGGCCCGCCGCGCGGCGCATCCGCACCGCGATCGACGCCGGGAAGCTCGGCACGGTGACGCTCGGCGAGTGCGCCGTCCGCATCTGGCGCCCGGAGTCGTACTTCGCGCAGGATGCCTGGCGCGGCAAGTGGGCCACCGAAGGGGGCGGCGTCCTGATGAATCAGGCGGTCCACGCGATCGATCTGCTGCAATGGTACGTCGGGCCGATCAAGGAGGTCTTCGGGCGCTACAACACCTTCATGCACGGCGCGTACATCGACGTGGAGGACACGGCGGTCGTCACGCTCGTCGGCACGAACGGCGCGCTCGCCACCATCCAGGCCGCCTCGACATACATCCCCACCTTCGGCTTCCGCGTCGCCGTCCACGGCACCTCCGGCGCGACCGCCAGCGTCTGGGAGATGCCGGAGGGGGTGGAGGGCGTCAACGATGTCTGGAACATCCCCGGCGAGGAGGCGCAGCAACACGACTGGCAGACCGACGCCGCGCCTGGTCGCGGCTTTCCCGGCTTCCACATCCTGCAAATCCAGGACTTCGTCCAGGCCGTGCGCGACGGACGCCCGCCCGCCGTCACCGGGGCGGAGGCGAAGAAGGCGCTGGAGATCATCCTGGCGATCTACGAGTCGTCGCGCACCGGGAAGGTGATCACCCTGCCGATGCAGGCGGGCTAACCGCCGCGCGGGTATGCTCTCGGCGAGACCGCACGATTCCTGTCAGGCGGCGACAGACGACAATTGAACGAAGAAACGAGGGACGATGACACTAGCGGGCAAGGTAGCGCTCGTCACCGGCGCGAGCAGCGGGATCGGGCGCGGGATCGCCGAGGCGTTGGCCGAGGCGGGGGCCGACGTGGTCATCAACTATCAGCGCGACGCGGACGGCGCGGAGGAGACCGCGCGCGCCGTCCGCGCCAGCGGGCGACGCGCGCTCGTGGCACAGGCGGATGTCGGCGACCCGGACGCGGTCGTGCGCCTCTTCGGCGCGCTCGACGCGGAGTTCGGGCGGCTCGATATCCTGGTCAACAATGCCGGGATCGGTGGCGGCGGGCGGGTCAGCGAGGCGGACTTCGCCTCCTGGGAGCGGGTGATCCGCACCAACCTGCACGGGCCGTTCCTGTGCAGCCAGCAGGCCGCACGCCGCCTGATCGCGCAGGGCCAGGGTGGGCGGATCGTCAACATCACCTCCGTCCACGAGGAGGCTTGCTCGATCGGTAGTGGGGCCTACTGTGCCTCGAAGGCGGGGCTACGGAACCTCACGCGCACCCTCGCGCTCGAACTGGGGGAGCATGGGGTTACGGCCAACGTCATCGCGCCGGGGATGATCCTGACGCCGATGAATCGCCGCGCGCAGGAAGATCCCGACTACCTGCGCTGGGCGGAGGCGCAGATCCCCGTGCGCCGCGTCGGGCAGCCGCGCGACATCGGCGGCATGGTCGTCTTCCTCTGCTCGGAGGCGGGCTCGTATTGTAGTGGCAGCACGTTCTTCGTCGATGGCGGCTGGATGCTGCGCTATCCGCCGGTCTGATACCCCGCTTCGCGAAACAGCGAAGCGGGGGCGGGACTTCCAGGTGATCATGGGTGGCGCGCGGATCGTTTCAGCATCCAGCGCGCCACTTTCCCATTATTCTCGATATCGCACTTCTCGCTCGCGGCGTAGGCGTACCCGCAATCTATTCAACGAGATGCGCTTCCGCCAGCGCTTGCGCCGATGCCGGGTGCATCGCCCGAACGAACCCTCGATGTCCCTGTCGGCCTAACGAGAGGACACGCCACCATTCTGGCTTGTTAGCACGGTCAGGTGCGGGTGGTCGGAAGTTGAGCGCATCGGCGAGATCGTGGCCCGGTTTCCCGTACGCGAGATGAATAGTGCTGATAGGCACACCAAGCTGATACGCCAGATCGGACGTAGCGATCGCATGGTCGGGCATCGCATACTGCGCTCGTAACATCGCGAGGCGCAGTTCTTCCTCACGCGCATGAACCACAGGCAACGCCTGTTGGTAATCCACCTTTGTGATCATCGCTTCCTCCTTTGCACGAAGCCAATGGATCCCGTTCTTCACAATAGCGGCCATGCCACAAAATACGAGCGGGTGGTGCAAAGGATATTTTGGCTATCACGGTACTGCTATGGGAAATATATACGCTCATCCCCAGGTATCAGCAGCATAATCCCCCATCCTTCACCGAAGATCTACCGAACAGCGCTGAATTACTCATCGCAATACCTTCGATCGCCCCTTGTCAGCGCGCGCTAACGCGCTATACTACCGAACTATAAGAACACCTGTTCTGTACGTTCGTTATGGCATTCCCGAAAGTGAGGGTGGCTTGCGCGCGATACCGCTGCTGCGATCCCGCCGCGCGCTCGGTCTCGCGGTGCTGCCCCTGATCTGCCTCCTGCTGCTCCCCGCGCCCGCCGCCGCCGCCCCGCCGCTCGCCGCCGGGAATGCCATCGTCCTCGATGTCGCGAGCGGTCGGGCGCTCTTCGCGCGGGCGAGCGACGAGGTGATCGCCCCGGCGTCGCTCACCAAGATCATGACCGCGCTCGTCGCCCTCGAACACGCCGCTCCTGCGAAACGGCTCGCGATCGTGCCGGGCGACATCGTCGGCGAGGCGAGCATGGGCCTGCGCGCCGGGGAGAATCTCTCGCTCGAAACGCTCCTCTACGGCCTCCTCCTCCCCTCCGGCAACGACGCCGCCATCGCCATCGCGCGCGGCGTCGGCGCGCAGCCGGGCGATGCCAGCGGCGCGGAGGGGATCGCTCGCTTCGTCGGCTGGATGAACGAGCGTGCGGCGGGCCTCGGCCTGTCGGCCACGCATTACGTCAACCCACACGGCCTCGACGCGGACAACCACCTCTCCAGCGCGGCGGATCTCGCTCGCCTCACCGGTGTTGCCTGGGCAAATCCGACCTTCGCGCGTATCTTCGGCAGCGCCAGCTACACCGGCGAGGGGCACAGTATGCGCCACGGCAATCGCCTGATCGGCCAATACGACGGTGTCGTGGGCGGCAAGGTCGGGCTCACCGACGGTTGCGGCTTCTGCCTGATCACGGCGGCGGAACACGCGGGGCATCGCCTCGTCGTCGTCGTCCTGCGCGACACCAGGGAGGGCGCATTCGCCGATACAACCGCCCTCCTCGACTGGGCCTACGCCCAGATCGACACCGGGGCGTTCGCCGCGCCGATCGTCGCACCGACCCCTGCGGCGACACCGCCCCCCACCATGCCAACGGCGGCCACGTCGGCGGCAACACCCGCCACGGCGAGCAGGCAGGCGGGCGCCCCCGCCGCCACGCCCACGCCCGGCGCGAATCGGGCGGTGGGGACACTCGGCGGCGGTTTCCCCACGGAGCACACACCGCCCTGGGAAGAACATCGCACGCCCCTGATCGCGGCGTTCGCGGTCCTCTGTTCCTGGCTGATCGTGCGGCGCATCTTCGGCTGACGCGCCGCGAACGCACCGCGCGCACGGATCGGCGATACTGGCCGCGCAACGATGGCGGATGGAGACAGCCAGGGAGGGCAAGATGGCCGAGCGACAGATCGTGGCGATCGGCGGGGGTGGGGTGTCGCAAGACCCGGCGAATCCGCTCCTCCTCGATTATCTGCTGGGATTGACCGCGCAGCCGCACCCGCGCGTCTGCATCTTCGGGACGGCGAGCGGCGACCGGGAGGGAGGGCTGCTCCTCGCCTACGCCGCCTTCGCGCGGCGCGGCTGCCGGGTCAGCCACGTCAACCTCTTCCCGCGCACGATCGAGGATTTGCGCGCGCATCTACTGGCGCAAGACCTGATCTACGTCGGCGGCGGCAATACGGCGAACATGCTGGCCGTCTGGCGCGTCCACGGCCTCGACGCGATCTTACGCGAGGCGTGGGAGGCCGGGATCCCGCTGGCCGGGGTCAGTGCGGGGGCGATCTGCTGGTTCGAGGCGGGCATCACCGACTCCTTCGGCCTCACCCTCCAGCCGCTGCACGACGGGCTCGGCTTCCTCCCCGCTAGCTGCTGTCCGCACTACGACGGCGAGATCCAGCGCCGCCCGACCTATCGGGGCGCGGTGACCGCCGGGCTCGCCGGTGGCCTCGCGATCGACGATGGCTGCGCCGCGCGTTTCAGCGGCACCGACCTCACCGAGATCGTCACCTCGCGGCCCGAGGCGCGTGCCTACCGGGTCGAGCGCGCGGGCGACGATGTCTCCGAGACGCCGCTCGACGCGCGCTTCCTCGGGTAGGGTGTCACCCTCCGTCGGATCCTCGCCGAGGCGGCTCGTGTCGGAGTCGCCGCGCGAGGGAGCGAAGAGGTCATCGAAGAGCGCGGGCGCGCCACCGCCCGCACGGAGGATCGCGCCGACACGATGCAGCGCCGCGCGATCGTGCGCTTGCAGGTGGGCGAGGAGTCGGGACACATCGCGGCGACTCATCAGGCTCGGATCGGCGCTATCGAGTTCGAGACGCGCGATCAACATCGGCATCTCGGCGTCACACGCGGCGAGCAGGGCACCAGCCAACTGACCGCGCGCCTCGTCGTCGAGCCGATCCAGCAGTGCCGTCGCTTCCTGTTCCCCCATCGCCGCGTCGTGTACGCGGCGCACCGCCTCATCATCAACCATCTCTCTCTCCATCCCTCATGTGCACCATCCGCTGCCAGCTGGTGTGCATGAGGGATGCCAGGGGGCCGCGACAGCCGATGTATACTGCACCTATCCGCGCGGCGCGGCACAGGCGAGCCGGTGAATGAAGGCGGGAGCGATGGCGAGCATCGAAACGGCGAACGGACAACGCATCTTCTACGATGACCAGGGCAGCGGGCCGGCACTGCTGCTGATCGCGGGGCGGATCGTCTCGCGGCGCGGCTGGGAACTCCAACTGCCGACCTTCGCGCGACACTTCCGCACCCTGACGATCGACAACCGCGACGCCGGCGAGAGCGACCCCGCGACCGCCGACTACCGCCTCGGCGATCTCGCCGCCGACTGCGTGGCCCTCCTCGATGCGCTGGGGATCGAACGGGCGCACATCCTCGGCCACTCGATGGGCTCCGGGATCGCGGCGCGGCTCGTCGTGGACCAGCCGGGGCGGGTCGCGCGGCTGATCCTCGCCTCCGGCGCGATCTTCGGGCCGCCAGCGCCCGGCAGCCCGCCGCCGAGCTTCCCGCGCGCGGACTGGATCGAGGATCCGGTCGAGCGTCGCCGCCTGCGCGCGGTGTTGAGCGCCGCCCCCGGCTACTTCGAGGCGCACCCCAAGCGGCACGCGATCGTGACCGAGCAGGAACGCGGCAATCGGATCACCTACGCCGGGGTGGGACGGCAGATGCGCGCGATGGCCGATTACCCCACGCGCGCGCAGTTGGCCGCGATCGCCGCGCCCACGCTCGTCATCCACGGCGACCAGGACGGCCTCATCCCGCTCGAACGCGGGCGCGAGCTGGCCGCGAGCATCCCCGGCTCCCGCCTGCTGATCCTGCCCGGCGTGGGGCATAGCCCGCACATCGAGCGCACGGCGGAGTTCGACCGCGCCGTCCTCGATTTCCTGACCGGTCAGCCCGTGGGCGAGCCGAGCTAACGAGGATTGTAACGGCAGGGATGAGGAACCGCGTACGCCCGTAGCAGGAGCAGCAGATGAGCGATCTGTTCGCGAGCACCGCCGACTACTATGCCCGCTACCGTCCCGGCTATCCAGAGGCGCTGTTCGCCCGCCTCCGCGCGGCCTTCGGCCTCGACGGCACAGGGCGCTTGCTCGATCTCGGCTGCGGCACGGGCGAACTCGCCCGCCCGCTGCACGCCGACTTCGCCGAGGTGATCGGCGTGGATAGCAGCCCGGAGATGGTCGCGGAGGCACGGCGGCAGGGCACGCGGGCGGGCATCGGCAACATCCGGTGGCGCTGCATGCCCGCCGAAGAGATCACCGACCAGCTCGGTCGCTTCCGCCTGATCACGCTCGGCAACTCCTTCCACTGGATGCGCCGCGAGGAGGTGCTCGACAAGGCGTATGCCCTCGCGGAGCCGGGTGGCGGCGTGGCGATCATAGGCAATCCCGGCGGCGTCTGGGCGGGCGGGGATCCCTGGGAGCGGATGGTGCGAGAGGTGCTGATCCGCTGGCTGGGGCCGCGGCGCCGCACCCGCACGGGCCTCTTCGCGGCGGAAGAGGGCGCGGAAAAGGTCGCCCTCGCCCGCTCATCCTTCGTCGGCGTGGAGGCGGGCACGTACCGCTGGGAGCGCCCGGTGGACATCGACACGATCCTGGGAGAACTCTACTCGACCTCGTACGCCAATCGCGCCCTGCTCGGCGACCGCGCCGACGCATTCACGACGGACTTGCGTCGGGCGCTCCTCGCCCTCGATCCCGCCGGACAATTCATCCAGCGCCTATGCACCGAGTACCTTTTCGCCTATAAACGCTGAGCGGGCAGCGCCCCGCGCGCAGCACCTCAGAGGATCGCGAGCAACGCCTCCGTCTTGGAGTCGGGATCGGGCGTGATCTGATGCATCGTCGGCACCTCGGTGATCGCCCAACCCGCCGCCCGCGCCAGCGAGCGATCCATGATCCCCGCGAACGGCCCGCCCGGTCCCTTGTCGGCGGTGAAGAGGAGATAGTCGCGCGGCACCGCCGCGAAGGCGGCGGGATCGTGCAGGCGCACCGCAAGGGGCAGCAGATCGACCAGCGCTTCGCCGTCCTCCGAGACCACGGCATCGAGATAGATCAGTCGCCCGATCCGCTCTGGCACCCGATCGACGACACCGGTGATCACCATGCCGCCGTAACTGTGCCCCGCCAGGACCACGTCGGTCAGTTCCTCGAAGACCAGCGTATTGACGATGTCGTCGATGTGCGTCGTCAGACCGGTCTCGCGCGTCGCCAGATGGACCCGCTCGCCCAGCCCGGTCAGCGTGGGCGTATACACGACATGCCCCGCTGCCCGCAGGCGCGGCGCGACCTTCCGCCAGACCCAGCCCCCCGCCGTGGTGCCATGAACCAGCACAACCGTCGCCATCGTGCCCTCCCCCAGTTGTCACCGATCCTGCACTGCCGGTATTCTCGCACGTCCGTCGCACCGGGATACGGCGCGCGGGCACCAGCGCGCCGCCGGACGCAAAACGGGGCGGGGCCACACGGCCCCGCCCCGGCGTCATCGAAAGGATGCTAGGCCGGTTTGAGCGACCCGTCGAGGAGCTTCATCGTGACGAAGCTATCGGCGTAGGCGCTGTTCTTGAGGATGACATCGTCATCCTTCGGCCAGCCGACGACGCGGAGCTTGCTGCCGTTATCGAGGACCGGGTTGTTCCCGAAGCGCTCGTAGAGGGGGTACATCGGCAGCAACTCGTTGAACGCGAGGGCGATCTTGGTGACCGCCGCCTTCTGCGCCGCCGCGTCGGTCCCCTGGCCGGATTGGATCGTCAGTTGCTCCAGATCGACATCGCCCACGGTGTCGGTCGTCTGCTTCAGCGGGAAGTTCATCCCCTTGCCGCCCGCATTCGCGGCGCGCCCGGCGTTGTAGTAGAGGAACCCCTGATCGTAGGAGAACTGCGGGTGCGGCTGCGTGCTGCTCCCCCAGGTACGGATAGCGAGCTGGAAGTTCCCCTTCCAGACATCGGTATCGACCTGAGCGAAGTTGATCGTCCGCACCGCCGTCTTGATGCCAAACTTGGTCAGCTGATCGGCGACATCCTGGGCGCTGGCCGAGTGGTCGGCGTACTCCGCAGCGCAGACCACCTCGTAGTCCCCGACCTTGGTGCCGTCCTTCGTTGTCCAGGAGCCGTCGCTTCCCTTCTTCCAACCGGCCTCGGTCAGCAATTGCTCTGCCTTCTTCGTGTCGTAGGGATAGGTATTCAGCTTCTTGACATCGTCGGCGGAGAGCCACTGCGGCACCAGCGTATCGGCGATACCGGCCATATAGTTGATCTTCCCGCCGGACTCGCCGTAGGTGACCTGGGCGTTCTGCGGGCGATTGATCGCGTAAGCGAGCGCCTGCCGCACCTTCTTGTCGCCGAAAACCGGGCCGAGCTTGTCGAAGTTGATGATCAGCGCCGCGCCGCTGTAGGTCGGCGGGCGGACGATCCGCAGGCCGAGTCCCTTGAACGCCTCCTCGGTGGCGGGCGGGAAGCCGTGCGTGGCGTAGTCCACGTCGCGCGCGAGGACGACCGGCGTGATGTCCGGCGTCTCGCCGTTGTAGATGACGACCTTGTCGAAGGCGACCTTGTCCGCCACCCAGGAGGTCGGCACCTTGGTCAGCGTCACCTGCGCGTTCGTGAGACTGCTGGCGTCGATCTTGAACGGCCCGGTGGTGATCATCTCCTTCGGGCGGAACTGCTGGAAGTCCTGATTGAGCTGCTTGAACTCGTTGCTGTCGGTCGTCTTGCCGGAGGTGAAGATATCCTGCACCTTCTTCGACCACTCGCCGAAGGTGGCGTCGGAGCGCATGTTCTCGCGGATCACGTAGCGCTCGACGACCGACGACGGCTTGTTCATGTGGAAGACGACGCCCGAATCGCCATCGGCCTTCACCTCATCGATGAAGTTCCAGACCGGCTGGCGCAGCAGGCGCAGCAGGGTGAAGGTGGTGATCACGTCCTGCGGCCCGAAGTCCTTGCCGTCGCTCCACTTGACCCCCTTGCGGAGGGTGACGCGGAAGTTATCGCCATCGAACTTCCAGTCGGTGGCGAGGAGCTGGGTGTACTTGCTCTCCTGCCAGTAGAGCATCCCCAGCGGCATCTCCAGGATGTCGCGGTAGAGGCCATCGGAGAGGATCCGCTTCGGGATGCCGTTGATCGAGTTGAAGTGCCCCTCCGGCGGGACCGGGTACGGCCAGGCACCGTGGAACTCGCCGCCCTTCTTGCCGCTCGGCGCCGTTGTAGGCGCGGCGCTCGCGGCTGCGCTCGGTGCGGACGACGCGCCGCTGACCGCCGTGGGTGCCGCGCTCGCGGCAGGGGCGCTGCTCGCCGCCGATCCCGTGGTCGGGGTCGTGCTCGTCGTGCCGCAGGCGGCCAGGATCGCCGCCACGAACGCGCCCGCCCCGACGCCGATGAAGCGTCGCCGGGTCACGATGCCATCGCCGGAACGTTCCGGCACGGGAGGAATCTGCCACTCTTGATCGGCTATCGCTACCATGCCTCCTCGATCGGGCCAGACGGCCCACACACCGGTGACTATCACGCTTCGGACGGGTGCTTCTCAGCGACCGCGCCCGCTCAGCGACCCACGAACCGCACGAATGCCACGACCAGGACGGCGAAGATGACGCCGATGGCGAGGGTGAAGACGGTGATGCTGAACTCGGCGGTCCCCGGCTTCAGGAAGAAGAGGAGCCCCCCCGCCGAGAGGATCAGGAAACTGGCGATACGAAAACCGGCCTTACCGAGTTGCGGGTCCATCGGTGCCCTCCGAACGTGGGATCAGTCCGCAGCGACGGCTTCCGGCGCGGCGATCGCCCCGGTGCGTTCGCGCGCGATGACGTGGCAGGAGGAAAACCGTCCCTCCTCGATCGGCACCAGGGTCGGACGCACGGTATCGCAGAGCCCCTGTTCCCAGATCGGGCAGCGCGGGTGGAAGGTACAGCCGGACGGCAGACGCAGCAGGCTGGGGATGTCGGCGCTGCGGAGGGTCGTGCCGCTCCGCAGGCGGGGGCGATCCGGGTCCGGCTCGGGGATCGCCGCCAGCAACGCTCGTGTGTATGCGTGGACCGGATCGGCGATCACCCCCGGCGTGCGCCCATACTCCACCAGTCGCCCTAGTACAGCGCGGCGGAGATACGTACCGGATTAGCGGCACAGGGGTCGCCCCCGATAGGTCCACCGGAAGGGGTGAGCGGTCAGGTTGAAGGAGGCGATGAACGCCAGGATGCGCTCGCGCAAGGC
>JAABUP010007796.1_pt1 | contig 14070 bp, 16 predicted proteins | sample 5559201 | NCBI WGS metagenome assembly JAABUP01 (sample SAMN10711887, study PRJNA513373) | rock metagenome | isolation source: Antarctica rocks | place: Antarctica | reverse complement strand
CGCGCACTGCGGGCCCACGCTCAAGGGCGAGTTCGCCCGCACGGTGAACCTGACCGACGTGCATACCGGCTGGGTGTTCACCCGCACGGTGCGCAACAACGCCAGCATCCATATCCTGAGCGTCCTCAAGTCGGCGGTAACCAAGATCCCGTTCGCGATCACCGGTCTGGACTTCGACAACGGATCCGAGTTCCTCAACGAGGCGATCATCGGCTGGACCGGCAAACGCGGGATCTACTTCACCCGATCCCGGCCCTACAAGAAGAACGACCAAGCCACCATCGAGTCCAAGAACAACCACCCGGTGCCCAAGTACGGCTACTACTACCGCTACCACACCGCCGCCGAACGCGCCGCGCTGAACCGGCTCTGGCGGCTGGTCAACGACCGGCTCAACTACCTCACCCCGACAAAGAAGCCGGTCGGGTTCGGCGCCGACCGCAACGGCCGACGGACCCGCCTGTACGACAAGCCGCAGACCCCGCTGGACCGGCTGATCGCAGCGAAGGTCCTGGCTCCCGAACAAGCAGCCGAGCTGCTCGCTTACCGCGACTCGCTGAACCCGGCCGCGATCGGCCGCCAGATCGCCGACCTGCAAGCCGTCCTGCTCAACCTCGCCAACGACAAAACCGGGCAGCTCTACCTCGCCTCGATCCCCACCGCCCTACCCGACGTCCGCAAAGGCATCCGGATCAAGGCATCCTGAACCACCCGTCTCGCGGGCATTCTTAGTTGAGGCACCGATCAACTTTCGCGGGCACCTTGACTTGAGGCACTACGCGCCCCCAGTCAAGATTGGCCTACATCGCGACATTTTGCCGTCGAACCGTATGGATCCATTTGGTGGAGGCGGGTTAAAGTGGTCGCCGGCACTGAGCCCGACAAAGGAGTACGACAATGACGTCAGCACGACCGTTGGCCGCGCCGGGGCACACCGGCGTCGACTACGAGGAACGAGTTGACTTCGCACGACTGCGGGCCTACCGGTTGGCGCGGGCGAAGGCGGCGTTGGCATCGTCCGAGTGCGGCGCGTTCCTGCTCTTCGACTTCTACAACATCCGGTACGCCACGCAGACCTGGATTGGTGGTGCGCTCGGCGACAAGATGACGCGCTACGCGTTGCTCACCCGCGACGCGGAGGACCCGTGGCTGTGGGATTTCGGCTCGGCCGTCCGGCACCACCAGATGTTTTCGAACTGGCTGCCCGACGAGAACTGCCGCCCGGGCATGCTGGGGATGCGCGGAGCGGTAGCACCGTCCGCGGGGTTGATGGAATCGGCGGTCCGAGAAATCCACGGCATGCTCCATGATGCCGGGCTCCTGGGCCAACCCGTCGGGGTCGACCTGGTGGAGCCGGCCTTCCTGTTCGAGATGCAGCGGCAGGGCATCCAGGTGGTCGACTGCCAGCAGCAGATGCTCGACGCCCGGCTGATCAAGAGCCAGGACGAGATCATGTTGCTGACCCAGGCGGCCGCGATGGTGGATGGCGTCTACACCGACATCGTCAACGTGCTCCGGCCAGGCGTCCGGGAGAACGAGATCGTCGCCCTGGCCAACAAGCGTTTGTACGAAATGGGTTCCGATCAGGTCGAGGCGGTTAACGCCATCAGCGGCGAACGGTGCAATCCGCACCCGCACAACTTCACCGACCGGCTGATCCGCCCCGGCGATCAGGCGTTCTTCGACATCATCCACTCGTTCAACGGATATCGAACCTGCTACTACCGCACCTTCGCGGTCGGATCGTCGACGCCGTCGCAACGAGACGCCTACCGCACCGCGCGGGAGTGGATGGACTCCGCGATCGGGGTCGTGCGACGCGGAGTCGGAACCGACGAGATCGCTGCGGTCTGGCCGAAGGCGACCGAATTCGGATTCGCGGACGAGCTGGCCGCCTTCGGTCTACAGTTCGGCCACGGTCTGGGTCTCGGCCTGCACGAACGGCCGATCATCAGTCGCCTTAACAGTTTCACCGAGCCAATCGAACTACACGAGGGCATGGTGTTCGCGCTCGAGACGTACTGCCCCGCCTCCGACGGCTTCTCCGCCGCGCGGATCGAGGAAGAGGTCGTGGTGACCGCGGACGGTCCCCGGATCCTCACCCTCTACCCGGCCCAGGACCTGGTCGTCACAAACCCGTTCTGAGTTCGGATCAGGCAGCTGCAACCGCAGGTGAAAAGAATGAAAATGACGAGCGTTTCGTTTGTCGGGCTGGGCTCGATGGGTCGGACCATGGTTCGCCGGTTGCTGGATTCAGGCTACGCGGTGACGGTGTGGAATCGCTCGCCGGCGGCGGTCGACGAGTTGGTCGCCGAAGGTGCCACTCGCGCCGGGTCGGTCGCCGAGGCGTTCGAGGCCGGGCACGTGCTGTCGATGCTGGCCGACGACACCGCAGTAGGTCAGACCTTCGACGACCGCACCCTCGCACAGGCGGGACCTTCGGGAGTCCACCTCAACATGGCCACCGTGTCGCTGGCCTCCGCGCGCGAGCTGACCACCCGGCACCGGGCGGCCGGTGTTCACTACCTCTCCACACCTGTGCTCGGTCGGCCACCGGTCGCCGCGGCGGGCCAGCTCAACATCCGCGTAGCCGGTGAGCCGGCATTGATCGAGCAGAACCGCGATCTGCTCGAGGCTCTGGGTAAGTGAATGGTAGCAAGAACAGGTTGGGTTTGCTGCGGGTACCGCGGGTGAGGGTGTCCGCGGACGGTGTCGGGGTCCTCTCGCACGCCGGGGTCGGGCTGTTGCGGGAGGTCGCTGCCCGGTCCGGGTTGTCGGCCGGGGCCGGCGAGGTGTTGGCCGATACCTACAAGGGTCGGTGGTTGCACGATCCGGGGCGGGTGTTCACCGATCTGGCGGCGGCGGTCGCGGACGGCGCCGATTGTGTGTCCGGGATCGGGCAGCTGGTCGATCAGCGGGCCCAGCACGGGCCGGTGGCGTCGGTGAGCACGGCGTGGCGACTGATCGCTCACCGCGTCGATGCCGCGCATCTGGCCGGGATCAAGACGGCCCGGGCAGCGGCCAGGGCGACGGCGTGGGCGGCCGGCGCCGCACCAGCGGCCGGGTCGACGTTGACGATCGATATCGATGCCACCATCACCATCGATCATTCCGACAACAAGGAAAACGCCGCCGCCACCTGGAAACACACCTGCGGCTACCACCCGCTGCTGGCGTTCTTGGACCGACCCGACATTTCCGCCGGGGAAGCCCTTGCCGCGCTGCTGCGGCCCGGGAACGCCGGTTCCAACACCGCCGCCGACCCATGTCACCGTGCTGGCGGAGGCGTTGGCCGCGCTGCCGGCGGCGTCTCGGCCGGTGCCCGCCAGTGTGCAGGCGCCGGATGTGCTGCCCGGTTCGCGGGCGCCGAGGGTGTTGGTGCGTACCGATTCCGCCGGCGCCACCCACGGCTTCGCCAAGACCTGCCGGGCCGCCGGTGTCGGATTCTCCTTCGGCTTCACGGTCACCGAACCAGTGAAACAGGCAGTCACCGTGCTGGCCGAGGCTGCGGTCACCGCGCACTTCGACGGGATCAATGTGTGGGCCCAGACGATCAACACCGACGGCACGATCCGCGACAACGGCTGGGTCGCCGAAGCCACCGCTCTGGTGGATCTGACGGCATGGCCGGCCGGGACCCGGCTCATCCTGCGCAAGGAACGCCCGCACCCCGGAGCGCAGCTGCGCTTCACCGACATCGACGGGCACCGGATCACTCGTGGTGGCCGCGGTGGCTGCGTTCCTGATCAGTTCGGTGTACTACGCGGCGGTGACGCCGCTGGAGCGGCGCGCCCTGGGCGAGGCCCGCTCTGGATCGGGGGCCACCGCAGGTCTGGAAGGTGCTCACCGAACTGCTGCGTACAGCCGTCGTGGCGAGCGTGTTCGCGTGGGTCGCGTCGCGGGCGGCGCTGGACACCCTGCCGGGGAGCCTCGGGCTCGCAGGAGTGCTTTGGGCCGGCTTCCCGCTCGTCCTGCTCACCGGATCGATCATCTGGGAGCGAGTCCCGCCCGTCACGGCCGGCATCCACGCCGGCGACTGGCTGCTCAAGCTGGCACTCCTCGCCGTCGTCATCGGACTGCTGCACTAATCAACCCGTCAACCCGAGAGGACATCAACCATGACCACCGCTCACCCCGCGGCCGGCATCGGCGCGATCCAGGCCGTCGGCATTCCCGTCACCGACCAGGATCGCGCGCTGCGCTTCTACACCGATTCACTCGGTTTCGAGATCGGCATGGACGTGCCGCTGCCGCAACTGGGAGACTGGTCTTCGGTCCAGCCGTACTGATCGATCTGCGGAAGCAGCACCGTCGTCCGCCGCCAGGCGTCGCCGAGGGGTCGTTGGCAGTCATGAAGTTCCTGATCGCCCGCGCGTTCGGTCCATCTGCCGGCCATGGAACGGCGAACGGCCGGCCAGTCCCGCTGCTCCGCCAGGTTCAGTAGCCGCAGCCAGCGCGTCACAGCACAAGCCATGCATTGCCCGGGCGCCTGGGCCGGCGGCAGCGAGTGATTGCGCACTCTCAGCCGCTGTAAATCCACGTCCAGGTCACCGGGTGTGGTACTGCGGATCTGCTTGCGGGTCAATCTCAGACCCTTGTAGAGGACCAGCAGGAAGGCGTCCCGGCGTCCGGCAACTCCAGCCGGCCAGCCGTACACCGGCAGAGCGGCCAGCATCGCAGGTAACTCCGGGTCCGGACCAACGGGTGGTGCGGCGGCGGGTGCATACGGGTCGGGCATGCCCAGCCGCGCATGCCGGCTGCGGATGGTCCGCACCCGGGCCAGTCGAGTACTACGGGCCGCTGGAAGCTCGTCCAGGAACGCCTGTATCACCTGATGATTCGTGGGTAACGCTGGCGCCTTGGCGGCAGCGCACCAGTCGGTAAACAGGGCCCAGTCTGCGCTCTCGGCCTTGCTTGTAGCGGTCACACCCTCAGTATCGGCGGCAGAGCCCGCAGTCGACGCTTTGGGTGGCAGGCGCGTCGTCACACGACGGCTGAACTCCGCAGACCACACCAGGTGGTCCCGCGGCATCAAACCAGGAAAGGTATGAATCTCAGCCGGGTTCGAGCAGCGGAAAGGCGACCCTCCGCCGAGCGGAGGGGCGGTCCGCAGAAGCTGATCTCGTCAGCGCGCGGCGTGGGCGCCAGCCGGTTGGGCGGCTGGCCTGGCCGGGCGGCGCCTGGCTTCGGCGATCTTGAGGGTGACCGGCGAGGTCGGCAGGCCCAGCTTCGTGTTCAGCTTCACCCGCAGCTTGGCAGCCTCGACCGTCGCGGTGCTGACCGGAATGCGGTTAGTCGACATGGTGTACCTCCTGTTCCTGTCCATCATCCGGCAAGTACTCCGACTCGTCCACCACTTGGTCGAAGTCGGTGTCACCGATGACCTGCGCCAATCCTACTTCGGCCTGGTCCAAGGACTCGTCGACGTTGAGTGCCATCAGCATCTTGAGATCATCCTGGGTGGCCAGCACTGAGTCGGCCAGCGCGCTGAGCAGTTTGCTGCCGGCTGCCTGGGTCCTGACCTTGTCGGACAACGTCATTGCGGCCGCCCATTGCACGCGGCGAAACCACTCCTCGCGGGCGTCGGCCTTCTCTCGCTGTTGGGTGGCCTCGCGGGTGCTGGTGGCTCCCATCCGGGCACCGACGGCGGCGCCGACAACAGTCAGCGCGCCGATGATCAGGGTGACCCACCACGGGGCCGGTCCCATGGTTCAGAGCCCCAATGCGGTGACGGCGTTGCCCAACAGGGGCGCGTTCTCCCGCCGGTACAGCTCCACCATCGCCGACGACCGGTGGCCGGTCTGCCGCATGATGGCCCCGGCGTCGGCGCCGCCGCGGACGGCTTGGGTGACGAACCCGGCCCGCAACGAATGCCCACTCAGGTGTTCGGCGTTCAGACCCGCCGCCGCGGCCCGCCGCTTCACCACCGCACCCACCACATGCCCGCTCATCGGGTCGGCACCGGGCAGCCCGGTCTTGTGCACCGCCCTAAACAACGGCCGATGCTTAGGCAGGCCGTCGCCATCGGGCAGCAGCCCCACAGTGCGACAGAGGTGGCCCGTCGAGGCGCCGTCGACCGGTCGCTGGCGGAGCGTCCTGAGTATCCCGACACGACCGTCGGTGTCGGCGGCGTCCAGTACCTGCCGCCACCGCAGATAGATGCAGGGCGGGCAGGTGTCCGGGTTGGTGCCGTAGGGCAGCGCCTTGACCGCTCCGCGGCCTTCCTGATCGGTCTTGGAGCGCCGCATCCGCACATGCAGCCCGTCTTGCGGGTGCAGCGCCACGTCGGCGACGGTGAGAGCGGTCAGCTCGGAGCGGCGGAACGCCCCGGCGAACCCCATCAGCAGCAGCGCGGCGTCGCGGCGGCCGATGACCGCCTGCGGGAACTGCCACAGCTCGATCTGCTGCAGCACGCGCCGCAGATCGGCCAGCAGCAGGGGAGTGGCCCGCCGAGCAGGCCGGACCCGTTCCCGGCGGATGCCCGCCAAAGTGGTGGAAACTTGCGGGTCCCGGCACGGGGACAGCAGCCCGTCCAGCTGGTGGGCCTTGGCGATCGCGGCCAGCCGCCGGCCCAGGGTGCTCGGCGCGTACAGCCACTCGCCCTTGTCATCGATGAGCCGGGCCATGGACGCGAGGTAGGCCGCGACGGTTTCCGGGCTGGCGGGCATCGCCGTCAGATCACGTAGCCGGGCCCAGCGGGTGAACTGGCGCCAGTCGGAGCGGTAGGCCACGCCGGTGTTCTCGGCCATCGCCGACTGCTGGAACTCGGCCACCGCGACAGCATCCAGCTCGCCCGCGTAGCCGCCGGCCGGCGACACGGTAGCGGTCGGGTGCACCCGCCCAGGCTAGAACCGTGCTCCGACGATGCCGCCCGCCCACGCCGACCCAACCCAGCGCAACTGCCGGTCGCTTCCGTTCACACGGGGGCCGGAGGCGCCGAGCCAGTCACCGTCGCGCCGCCGGGCAGTCGCGAGTCGCGGTCCTGCGGCCTGCCCGGGAAGGCCGGTGATAGCTGGTCGTTGAGTTGGCGGCGTGTCTGCCTGGCTTGTTGCGGCTGCGTTGTGATGCTGGGGCGCAGCCGGTACGGCGTGGGAAGGGGCGGGGAGGACGGATGACGGCATCGCCGACGTCGCGGGCCGGAATGCCGGACGGCGCGAATATCCTGACCCTGCCCTCGCAGCAGTCCTCGCAGTTCGACCGGCAGCCGCCGCAGGATCTGGCCGCGGAGCAGTCGGTGCTGGGCGGCATGTTGTTGAGTAAGGACGCGATCGCCGATGTGGTGGAGTCGTTGCGGGTGGCAGATTTCTACAAGCCGGCGCACTCGCTGATCTTCGACGCGATCCTGGATCTGTACGCCAAGGGTGAGCCGGCCGATCCGATCACCGTGTCCGGTGAGCTGGACCGGATGGGCCAGATCGCCCGGGTGGGCGGGGCGTCGTATCTGCACCATCTGACCTCGACGGTGCCGACGGCGGCGAATGCCAGCTACTACGCGCAGATCGTGGCGGAGAAGGCGATCCTGCGGCGGCTGGTGGAGGCCGGTACCAGCATCGTGCGGCTGGGTTACGGCGGCGCGGCCGGGGAGATGGGCGGCGGTGAGGTCGACCAGATCGTGGACCGGGCGCAGGCCGAGCTGTACGACGTCACCGAGCGGCGCACCTCGGAGGATTACGTGATCCTGGACGATCTGTTGCAGCCGACGCTGGATGAGATCGACGCGATCGCCAACAACGGCGGCATGTCCTCCGGGGTGCCGACCGGCTATGCGGATCTGGATGCGTTGACCAACGGTCTGCATCCCGGTCAGATGGTCATCATCGCGGGCCGGCCGGGGATGGGTAAGTCGACGGTGGCGATGGACATCGCCCGCAGCGCTGCGATCAAGAACAAGATGACGTCGGTGTTCTTCTCGCTGGAGATGAGCAAGACGGATCTGACGATGCGGCTGCTGGCGGCCGAGGCGGAGATCAAGTTCAGCCAGATGCGTGGCGGTTCGATGACGGATCGGGACTGGCAGAAGATCGTCCGGCGGATGGGGGAGATCTCCGATGCGCCGCTGTTCATCGACGACTCGCCGAACATGACGATCATGGAGATCAGGGCGAAGGCGCGTCGGCTCAAGCAGCGGCACGATCTGAAACTGGTCGTGGTGGACTACCTGCAGCTGATGACCTCGGGCAAGAAGGTGGAGTCGCGGCAGCAGGAGGTATCCGAGTTCTCCCGGCAGATGAAGTTGCTGGCCAAGGAACTCGAGGTGCCGGTGGTGGCGCTGTCGCAGCTGAACCGTGCTTCCGAGCAGCGCACCGACAAACGCCCGCTGCTGTCCGATCTTCGGGAGTCCGGCTCGCTGGAGCAGGATGCCGACCTGGTGATCCTGGTGCATCGGCCCGATGCCTGGGACTCGGAGGATCCGCGGGCCGGTGAGGCCGACCTGATCGTCGCCAAGCACCGCAACGGCGAGACCCGCACCATCCCGGTCGCTCACCAGCTGCACTACTCCCGCTTCACCGACCTCGCGGCGGGAATGTAGACGCCGAGCGTGGATCCACTGATTGACACTCAGGTGCGGGGGACGGCGAGATCGAGCTTCGGGTCGGACGAACGGATTTCTCTCCGGACCACAGCTGAGCCTTGGTCACACGCTCGACGACGATCGGGCCCGATCTTGCAGTGATCCCGGCACAACCTCGGTAGTCCCGTCGAAGTCGACGTGAGAGAGACCGCACTACCCGAGAGGATCGCCGTCCGCGCGGTCCGCGCTGGGCGGCCGGCGGCATCGTGGATCATCGTCCTGTGGTCATTGTCCATGGCACTCAACGCTTTCGTGATCGCGTACCGGGCGTGCCAGCCGGTCCGAAGGACCGGTCAACGACGCTACTTGGCTCCTGGTACGCCACCATGCTGCGGTGGCGACCCCTGGTCGCCTTGTTCATCAACGAGTGCTCGTTGTTGCCAATGCTCGTCCCGCTCGCCCCCGCCCGGACGGTGCTGGAGCGGATCCCCGACGCAGTCGCCGACCTCTTGGCGGCCCACCACGTTCCTCGCGAGGTGATCGACGGCGAAGTCACCGAGATGGCGGCGCTTCGGGTGGCGCCCACCGCGAACCGCAGCGTGGTCGGGATCATGAACGAGTTCGGCTTTCTCGCCGATGCGCTGAGTGATGACGGCGTCGGTGATCTGCTCAGCCTTTCGGTGCGGCTGGCGGCGACGCCATGCGGGCCGCTGTACCGCAGGCACATCAGTCCTGACTGTGAGCTCGCTGCGCTCATCGCACAGCACGCTGGTGGGTGAGCGGCCCCGGCTTCACCCCTCGATGCGCCCCGCCATCATCGAATATGCCGGAATGCTTGACCGCATCACCTACCCATCAACCCAGCAACTCACCATCGAGGACGCCCAATGACCGCCGACATCAGCCACGCGGCACTACGGAACTGGGCTCGTGGCAGCCACCCGGACGAGGCCGGAGTCGAATTCCTGATTCGCGTCTTCGGTGGCCGTTTAGCCGGCGCCGGCTACCCCTGGATCCGGTCCGGAGATCACGGCGAATGGTGGGTCGAGTGGGAGACCATCACCGGCGACGTCATCGGCGCCTTGTCCGGCGGTGAACAGCGGCTGCTCAGGCTCGTGGCTTCCATCGGGGGCGGCCGCCCGGTCAATCTGGCGGACGCCTTGGCAGGGCTGGATCGCGGCGTCCTGCGGCTGGTCCTGGCTGCGATCGCTCACGCGGCCGGCAGCCATGAACACTCCGATGTCAGGGTCGACGACACCGGCGCGCCCTTGGCTGTTGACCTGCTCCCGTCGCTGTATCCGTGGCCGGGTGCCACGCGAGGCCCCAGATGACCGGCGGGGCGCCGTGGTGGGTGGTGCTGGTCGGAACCGCTCTCGGTGGATTGCTGGGCGTGTTCGGCACCATCTGGGCTACCGCCAAGGACAACAAGCGGGCACGCCGCGAGGAATGGTTCCGCCGGGTGCAATGGGCCGAATCGCTGACCGGCACCGACGACCCACAGCGCCGGGCGACTGGGTTCCGGGTGCTGGACGTTATCGCCCGCCGTGAGCTGAGCAGTGACGTCGCCGAAGACCGGGCTCACATCGACGCGCTGAACCGCCCGCTGGACGCCTTCGAGACGGACTTCGCTGCTAGCGTGGACGAGATCGAATTCGTGGAGGACACTGGTATCAACGACCAGGAGGAACAGACATGGCCACCCTTCCGTCAACGGCCACCCCCACGGCCAAGCGTGTGGTCAAGGTCGGCCCGGACATCATCGCCGCCGCTCAGCTTCGGGAAACCCTGGACAAACTCCTCGGGCGCACCACCTCACCGGTCATCGCGAAGATCGCCCGCGCCCGAAGAGGCTAACCGCCGGGCCTGGCAGACCCGTCAGATACGCATAGCTCGTACCGCCGCTGTCTGGCATGCGGCACCAGCACCGAACAGCTGACGGGTTCTCCCGCCAGACGCGTCAGTGCTGGCCCCGGATCACCCCCCGATCCGGTTCCCGGATTGTTCGTGGTGCTGCGCCGGCAGCGGTGCCCTCAGTCAACAATGACGGTGATGAACCTCGCCGACCACCCAAGCATGCTGCCGGAAGCGACCGCGGACGAGCTGGTCGAACGACTCATCTGGCAGGTCACCGGTGCTGCGGACAGCAACCGCCGGGAAGCGCTGTTGACCTGGGCCGGCCTGCGGGGCCTACCACCCACCAACGATGTGATCGCCGCGGCGCACCACGTCGCCCGGGGCACCGTCAACTACTGGACCGCCGCCCTCGCCCGCGCCGCCGCGACCATCACGCTGACCAGCTCGCAACGCGAACAGCTCATCCGACCGACCCTGCCCGGTGAGGACCACAAGAGCCGACTCCGCCGGGCCCGGATCTTCCGGGCGCCCGAACCGGCCCGGCTCGAATCACTCGTCCAGCCGGTCTGGTGGCGATGGGCCCGCATCGCCGAACGGCTCATCGCGGCGGCCGGCCCCCTGACGCTGCACCAACTGCACGCCGGCGTCAGCCGAGCCCGCGCCCGCCGACACGAAACCGTCCCCATAGACGAGCTGGGAATCGCTCTGCTCGCAACACGTCTCGTCCGCCGCGCCGCCGACCACTGGTACCGGACCAGCCATCCGATGCCACCGAAAGTCGGCGATGCCCGGCTGTTGGTCGGCTACCGCTGTGCTGGCGGGCTGGCAGCAAGAACCGGGAGATCCCCGGTCGGTGACCCATGCCTGGCTGCCCATCGACGACGTCGCACGCGTCATCCACCGACCCGAACCGCTGAATAGCTGAGCGGTGGAGTGGACCGACCCAAACTGTCGGATATCGGGCTGTCACCGCGTCACTTCCAACTGGGCCCGCACCGTGAGCTGATCGAACTCTCGCCGGCTATGTGCCCAACGGCCACCCTCTCGGCGCCGACCACGGCCTGGCCGGCAACCATCCCTGTGTCTCCTGCACAGGATCGAGCCATCGAATCTGGCTATGCCGACAGTGTGACGCCGGCTGGATCTGGCCGGCCTGCGGCAGACAGCCCGCCTACATCGAATGGCCGGGCATCGATGCCGTCCCATAGGCCCCAGCAGGAGCGGGCCTCGTGCCCGGGGACACTCCGTGTTAATCGTGCCCCAGGTCCGCCAGGATTGGCCCGACCTGGTCAACAGCGGCCAGCAGGGCGTGGACGCGGCGGCGAAGTGGGCACAGGGACCGCCGTTGAACTTGGGCTCTGCCAGTGTGGATGAGCTGATCGACAAGGGTGCGCAGCAGGCCCAGGGCAGCGTGTCCTCCATCGCAGAGTGGGCGCTGAGCAGCCTTGGCGTGCTGGGTGGTGTGCTGACCACCATGGTGCTCACCTTGGTCGCGAGCTTCATGATGCGAAAGATGGTCCGCGGTTCTTGCCCTGGCTGCGGGGCTGGAGCAGCCCGCGGGTGCACGGTCATGCCGTCGAATTGGGTCACCGGTTGTTCGCGACCCTCGGCTCCTATATTCAGGCCCAAACGCTGGTGTCGCTGATCGATGCCGTGTTCATCGGCCTCGGCCTGTTCTTCGTCGGCGTTCCATGCGCCCTGGTACTGGCGATCATCGTGTTCGTCACCGGGTATCTGCCGGTGATCGGCGCGTTCGTCTCCGGATTGTTGGCCGTCCTGGTGGCCCTGGCCAGTGAAGGGCTGCTGCCGGCCGTGATCGTCTCGGGGATCGTGGTCCTGGTGCAGCAGCTGGAAGGGAACGTGCTCGCACCGTGGCTACTCGGAAAGTCCATGCAGTTGCACGGTGCGCCGCCACCGATTACTGACGTGGGACTGGAACCGCAGATCGCCAGCTGGCAGACCGAATGTCGCATCGTCACAGGGGTAAGAGCGTTCCCCATCCCGGAGCCATTTCTGCCGCGCAGCTTCACACTTGCTGGAACGACGTTCTTCGCATGGAGAACAGCATCTACACACCGGGGGCCGGCACCCTCCCGCCGGTGCTCGCCGGGCGTGACACGGTGCTGCACGAGTTGGTACTCGGGCTGAACGAGGTTTCATCGGTTGGCCGGGCACGCGCACGCGATGTCATCCTGGTCGGCCCACGAGGTGTCGGTAAGACTGTCACATTGCCTACCTACGGCGCCCTGGCCGCGCAGGCAGGCTTCGAGGTGTCAACCTGCAGGCCGTAGCCGGGCACGCCGGCTTAGTGGAGTCACTGCTGCAACGGGCAGAACGAATGATCGCAGATCAAGCCGGGCCGTGGAGCAGGGCGAAATCAGCGTTCGAGCGGATTGCTGGAATCAGCGTCGGTGTCGCTGGCGTGACGGCCGGTCTGAGCACCCATGCCCGGCGGACCGCCAGCAGCGTGCTGGATCCGGGCACCCTGGCCGATGCGCTGGATCGATTGGCATCTGAGGTGCGCAAGGACGCTCCGAATGGTGGGTTGTTGATCACGGTCGACGAGGTCCAGGTCGCCTCGCACGCCGATCTCGCCTTGCTGGCCGCAACCTTGCAGCGGCTCAACGTGGACCATCCGCAGTCGGCGGTGGTCTTTGCTGGCACGGGACTGCCGCACACCCCTGAAGTGCTGCGTGCAGCCGGCGTTACCCATCTCGACCGCTTGTTCCTCCTCGAGCAGCTATCGGTCACTCTGACCGACGCCGACGCTGCCTACGCAATCGTCGAACCGGCCCGACGGGTCGGCGTCAGCTGGCATCCGGACGCGGCGGTAGCGGTCGTGAAGGCCAGCGGCGGTCACCCGGCGCATTTGCAGCAGTTCGCCCACACGATGTGGACCACGCGCGCCGGGCCCGGCCACCATCACCGCCAGCGACGTAACCCACGCGCTCCCACGGATCGAGGCCGACCTGGACCGGCGCACCCTCGGCCGCGCTGGGACCGGATGGCGGACCGGCAAATGGAATACCTAGCTGCTCTCGCGGTACACGAAAGCCGCGCCACCAACAACATCATTGCCACCACGCTGGGTCGCAGCGCGCAGGAGCTATCATGGATCCGGCAGGACCTCATTCGCGAAGGCGACATATACGCCCCTCAACGGGGCCAGGTGACACTCGCTGTACCGATTTTCGCGCCGTACATCCTTGCCCACTACGAGCAAGGCCGCACTACAGCCGACCGACCGTGATCGCCTGGCGGAACCGGTACCTGGCTGAGGGTCTGGCCGGTTTGCAGGACCGGGCCAAGCCCGGGCGCCCGTCAGAGATCGACGAACTCGACATCGTCAACGCGACGCTGGCGCCGCCGCCAGAGGAATTGGGCATCACTCATTGGTCCAGCCGGATCCTCGGTCGCCGGCTGGGCATCTCGAACGTGACCGTCGCGAAGATCTGGAAACGATGGGGCCTCAGCCCTGGAAACAGCAGACATTCAAGTTCTCCACCGATCCCGAACTGGAAGCCAAGATCCGCGACGTGGTCGGGCTGTACCTGGACCCGCCCGAAAAGGCAGTCGTGCTCTCGATCGATGAGAAATCGCAGATCCAGGCCCTGGACCGAACCGCACCAATGCTGCCCATGCGCCCGGACCTACCCGCCAAATGGACCCACGACTACAAACGACACGGCACCACGACGCTGTTC
>JAABUP010007795.1_pt1 | contig 14070 bp, 18 predicted proteins | sample 5559201 | NCBI WGS metagenome assembly JAABUP01 (sample SAMN10711887, study PRJNA513373) | rock metagenome | isolation source: Antarctica rocks | place: Antarctica | reverse complement strand
TACTTTAGCGTACCTGTGGAATGTCGGAATGTTCCCCTTGGAGTCTGCCAGACCAACAGTGTTTGAGCTGCTTTTCAAGAGCTTGCGGCTTGAAGAGGCTTCAATGCACACACAGGCTATGAAAGACAACCTGGTGTTAGAGATCCTGCATGCCGCCAAGACTGGCAGATGGAAGCCTGGTTACTCTCTTACCAAGAGTTTGATATCGAGCTTTCGTGTGAAAGGCCGAGGTACAGTCCCCGCTACTGTTCAGTCACTACGTATTTAGCCAATTGCTGCTGAAGCGTTAAGCTTGTCATCTCTCATGTTGTGTGCAATTATACAATTCCCAGTAAACATGTATGCTCCTTGCAATTTGCAATATAGTTGCATTTACACCATGTTACTGACATCCTTGGGTGGTAGCAATAGTGTTCTACATCAATCAATGATCTTGCTTGTTGTGCAGCTGCCACAAGCTATTAGGCTTCTGACAAACCTTGTTTCATATGCAGCCCACAAGCAGGCAGTGATGACACCGTCTGCAATGAGGTTGTTTTCGGGTGCGCCTGCACTAAGCAGAACTGTCAACTTGCTCACTGACATGCACACAATTGAGACATGCCATCGGGAGACAATCATCTGGTATTTGCTGCAAACACATTGTTGAAGTGCATGACTGCTATTTATGTTGCGTGCAAACCAGGGTGGCCAGTGTTGTTACTAGCTAGCGAGTTGTTGTATGTATGCATTACACTTCTTTGTTTAGGTTGTGAAGCTGACATTGCATGTCTGGTGTACAGACGGCCTGCAAGCCATCAAGAAGGTGTTGAAGGTTGTGCTGGGAAAAGAGAGCTCACGGCTGAAGTTTGATGATCATCTTCTTCTCAGCTCTGATTGTAGCCAAGCTGAGGAAAGTGAGATAGAGCTCAGCTTCCAGAGCCCCACGGGGTACATCTTGCAAGAGTCTGAGGCTGCTGCATTGGCTTATTGCTGGAACGCCAAAGTCTTCACGGCAGACTGCGAACATGTCATTTTCCAAGCGTTGTACAGAAGTCGCCATCCAGCTGTGGATGTTGCACACGCCACCAACATTGAGTCTGAGGTTGAGCAGCTCCTTTGTGCCGTTGAGAGCTCTGGGTGGAGACCTGGTTGCGTGATGCAGCCAGCAGTCAAGACTTGTTTTCCAACACAACCATCAGGTGATGAATGTCTATTGATGTGTCCAGTGCTAGAGCGATTTACATGCGTATACCATGCTGTATCATTGTGTGTTGGCGTACTTGTACATGTTGCTGCATACATTCAGTCACCAAGTCACCTCAAAAGCACATCTACTTCTGTAGGCATGTCAACTGCGGCACGTGAGTTAATGTATTCTTTGGGTGTGTGTGCAGGCCGACCAGCAGAGGGCTTCAGGAGGTTGGTGAGAGCTCCAGCAGACTCTCAAGAGCCAGGACAAGCCCCAGGTACAGCTGCTGAACATGCATTATTGGGATGCCACTCTCACGCAGTGCATATCGATGTGTATGTCATGCTATAGTGCCAAGTCTTGGCTTTTAGCTTCCACGTCTTACTTGTAATGAAGCAGACGAGTGAGCCATCCATGCCTGAAAGTCTTGTGACATGCTTTTGACCGCATGACTCTCCAGCTTTTGTATTGAGGCCAATTTCAAGTATCAGCAGCAATCCTGGCTGCTACCTCCATCACCTCCTATGCTCTGGTGATTTGCAGGGGTGATTCCGCGTATGCGAGATGTAGAAGATGTGATGTGGAGCAGGCCTACCAATTTGGTGGAGCTCCTGTCCGCAGCACCAGGCGGCTACAACCTGCATCTGCCTCTCAACTCAGACCACCACTTGCTGCAACACAGCAGTATGAGCGCCTGAAACGCAGACCACCCCGCTCGACAGAGGACCTTGCGGATGATGAGCAGTTTGAAAAACAACTGAACTACAAAGCCCTGCAAGCGGTCTGCAAGGAAGCCTTGGAGTGTGATAGGAGGTCAGCGAATGGACAGGAGCATTTTGACAGCCAAAGCTGCACATATGTGGAGGCTTTTGGTCTGTTCTTTGATGATTGCTATGAGGATCTCTCTCGGCTGCCCACAGCACCTCGTTTTGAGGAGCGTGTGATCATTCAGATGCAGGTAAACACTCTAGTCACAAAGCTGTTGTTTATCCACAGACTTGTTTGTCAAGTCTAACATGAATCTTCAGTCAGCCCTCATTCAGGGTTGTGTGGAGTCTTCAGGCATGTTGTCTCTTGTACATATGCGCGCTAAAATAACCCCCCCCCTCCCACCCCCCCACCCCCCCTCCCACCCATTCATCTATGTCTAATCATTCAATCTTTTTCCATCTTCCACCACTACAATGCAACAGCAAACAGTCAACAAAGCAATGGTCTCGACCAGTTGTGTACGAGTAATTTGTGACTTGTGCACCTTTGCCTGACTTGCTGTGGGGATGGTAACAGAGAAGGTTCAGCACTGTCATTGACATGTTTGTGCACAAACCTGCAGAGATTTGCGTCAGATCCAGACAACACTTTGAAGGCCTATTGGCCAAAGATCAGCAGCTTCCTCAAGTACAAGGCGGAGAAGCGGTACGCTGCTATGCAGAAGGTCACCAATGAGGCCACTGATGAAGATGATGACCATGCCTCGCTGCATTCACGTGACCTGCTTGTGGATGCTGCGGACTATCTGGAGTTTCTCAATGCTGTACAGGAAGGGCGTGCTGGGCTAAGAGTCAGACGTGAGGATTGGAAGTTGCTTTCATGTTGTTGTTGAAGCCTCGCTTGCCAATGATACTAAGTGCCTGAGTGTGATTTTGGTTGGATAATGCTGCCTTGTTGCTAGTTATGTTCAGATCATCACTGATGTTGCCGCTGCTGCTTCTGCAGCTCTGTTCTGGTTGGTGACTGCAGAGTTTATTGCCATTATGGTTTGAAGTTACGGCTGTTGCCAGCATCTTACTAACTCAGCTGTACAAATGTCCTGCTCAGCATGAGCCTGCACTCAATGCTTGCTATCAAATATCAGCTTTGGTTGGCTTTGATGCAGAGAAGGCAAAGAAGCGCATAGTTGCGCAAGATTTTGCTCCCGAAGACATTGACCAGGTCATGCGTGATATGCAAGACTTGGACATTGAGCAGCTGGGTGACAGTATATCAGCACCAAACAGCCTGGGCAACTCAACAGTCAAGCAGTACCTATGTGGTATTGGGTATCTGCAACTTGCACAACATCACTTGCTGTTTGGAGACATGCGAGAGCCAAAGCTCAGCTCTCTCAGCATCCTCACAACAGATGCTAGGACCAGACGTCGCAATGAGAATCAGCGCAAGAATGACAGCTTGATGGATGCTGCCAGGCATGCCCCACAGATCAGAGACCCCATCAAGGAGAGGAAGATGATGGACTCATTCATGAACAGGCAGGGCGCATTTCAGCAAGCAGCTGGACTAAGAAATGCATGCTTGTGGACGTATCAGATGGCAACCGCCTCACGAGGGGAGCAGGTTAGAAACGTGAAGGAGTGTCAGCGTCTCAACTTTGACATTGAGCCTGATGAGGATGCTGGGGGCTCATTACAGCCTATGCAGCTTATTGCCTTCACCAAAGATGGCGGGAAAACATCCCCTGGTGACGTATGGGATCTGGCAGCCGTAGGACTCCACAAGGATGTAAGTGTCGACTGCAATTTGCTTCATTCAGGCTGCTGCCATATGAGACATGAGTCTTCTATATGATGTGCCGCAATTGCTTCTTCAGCCCTGGCGCCAAAGTGAGTTTGACTTAATTGCATCACACAGTCTATCAGGTCTTGCCAAACTTACTACTGTCCACACTGCAGGTGCTCAAGGATTTTCAGGTCATGCATGCTTTGTACGGCGCCTTCAAGGTCCATGTGATGCCAGATGGCGCACTGCCACCCTATCTTGATGGCAAGCAGGCATATTACGGTCACTACATCTTCACAACTTCTCCAAATCCATCGTCTCAGATGTCTCTGGTGGCACATTCAGAGGCATTCAAGCAAGCCTATCAGGAGGCAGGCTACACTGAGAATGGGCAAGTCACGCATCGACCTAGACATGAAGTGCCCACAGACTTGCGCCTCAAGTTTAGCGTCAGCGGCGAGGATATCTCAGTGCTGGGAAGCTGGGATTACAGCACTAAGAACCAGGTCTATGCTCGCCTGCCTCCTGCTAACTTGCTGGCCATCATGTCTGGATGTCCATCCAGACACAACTACACTGTGTTGTGGGCCCTTTGGATCCAGAGGCATTTGATGATTATCGAGTGATGGTCGAAGCCATCTACCCAAATATAGGGAAGATGTTGGAGCAGCTGCAGCAGGTAGCGTTCTACAAGATTAGATGCTTTACAAGTTGCCAACATTGTCACAAAATTGGCTCACACATGCATGCTTGCTTTGCCAATTTGTTTTGATGCCAATGGTGTTGTCATGTTTACTACATTAGCAAATTCTGCCAGGATTGCTAGTGCAAACAGCTTGTGTTGACTTGCACAAGACTCAGATTCAGCACTGTATGTATGTGTCTATGTATAGATGCATGCATGTGTGCGTGCAGCTAAATGCGCACAGCACCTGAAGTGTGGTATGTCATGATTTCATTTTCAGCAGTGCTTGCTTGAATTGCAGCGCAACAAGACATGCTCAGTTGCTGAGAGAGACGTCGCTGGGACTCATGGAATAGCGGGCAAGAAGAGGGATGCACGGCTCATCATTCAAGCTGCGCCATTCTGCGAAAATGAGTGGCCAGACCTCCTTCTATGGAAATGCTCAGCTTTCAGGCCCTTCAAGCAGAGTGGGCTCTGGCAAGAGTGGTGTGACAAGCAGATCAGCTTCACAACTGCTTTGACCAAGGGAGCCAAGGCTCTGAGCCACCCAGCATATGGGATGGTGGGCCAAAGTATGTCAGGATACCCTGTAGCTGTCAACCAGTTCCTCAAAAACAAGGTGAGCTTCTTTTAAACACACAACTAGCAAGTGAAAGTGAAGATCAAGTCAATTCAGCTTGCCAATGTGATGCAATCACCACACATTGGGAGGAAATCTGATTTAGATTGACTTCACACACATCATCTTCTCATGTGTTTTGGCGATGCAGGAGCCATACCTGTTGCGAGGCAAAACTGATCAGTTCTTTGATTCCCATTACCAGCTGGCTGTCTTTCGTCACAAAGAGGATGAATACCCTTTCGCTGTAAGCCTTTTGCTCTCGTGTACTGTGTGCATGACATCTCATGCAAGCAATACTGCTGTTGTGACAGCAATACACTGCAGCGCTGCTTTTGCAGATATATGCATGCCTGTCTATGCGCTGTGCATTCTATCCATGTGAAAGTCAATGCTTGCTGTGTTTTGCTGGTTGAGAGCGCTTCTTGTTGCAATTGCAATTTTACATGTGTTCAGGACATGATGCAAGTGCTTGAGAAGAATAGGCCAAAACCAAGACCTGCTGAAGTGGCCCCTGTCACTGAGACTTCCCGCACAGTGAGTGATCCTGTCACACACCAGGCCATGCACACAATTATATATTGTGCACAATATCACATCTGTTGCCACAAGTCGGCTTGTCGTTGTTCACTACAAGACTTTGCACAAGAGCTCTTCACTGATCATGCGACCCACTCCAAACAATACAAAGGCATTGGACCAGCAATGTGATGGGGAATCATACGTTGCTTTCAGCGTGTTTCCTACTATATACATGGTTCGTCAACATTTGCATTGCTGTGGTTACGGTCATGAAGGCCTACACCTAAAGACAGAGCATACGTAACTGAGTGTGCACTGGGTACAGGCTGCTTTGGTGTCAGGAGCTGCTATGGCTGCCTCAGCTTTGATCTCCATGCAGAGCCCACAGAGTACTCACCCAGCCATTCAGGCTGATGCAGAGCTGTGGACTTCACCAGACCCAACACGAGTCACGGTGAGCCCTCATTTGAAACTTTTATTGCTTAGCAATGTTGTACAGGTTGCCAATTCAGGTCAGGACAGGACATGCTTCTATGTCCATTTTTCAACATGCAAGCTTCATTGTTCAATCTACTGCTGGTAGTCTGCAGCTCTGCTGTAGAATTTGGTTCACAGTGAGAGCAGGCTTGAAATTTGCTTTGATATCCCATATGTTCATGTCTTCAGCTAGCTTGCATCACATGGCGTTTGTTCTTTGTACAGGAGCATGATCATTCAGAGATGCGGCAGCTGCGTCACCAGAATTATCATCTCAAGCAGCAACTTGAGCAGCAGAGGGACATCACCGTCAAGCTGCAGGATAGCATGGAAGTGCTGGCGTTCCAGATGAACAAGATGGGCACAGTCAACAGGGGACAGCTGGGATGCACTATGGCACTGCTTCAGCAGACAGCTCGAGGCTCAAAACTTGGTGGTGGCTCAACAGCACAATATGTGCAGGCCAGTGATACCAGCAATGATGAGAAATTGACAGCGGCAGCCAGACAGCGCAGGAAAGCAGAAAAGAGGTCACATGAGCTGTTGATGGCTGCAAAACAGAAGGAGTTGAGGTTGCAGGACAGGCAGATGCAGGCTACCCACCCTGGGCCCCCCTCATCAGGGAGTGGCGGTGCAGCTGAGCAGAGTGACCTACAAGCACCGAGTTCACCCCCAGCTCAACAGCCATCTGTCGGTCAAGAAGACATTGACACATTGCCTGAGCAGGCTGCAGAGCACAGTCATTCTGCAAGAGCTGGTGCACCAGATCAAGGTGCAGGTGCTGGTACAAGCAGACTTTCCAATCTGCCTATAGACATGTACCCAGCATCCGTCAAGGAGCTCACGGCCGGGATGACCCCGTCTGGACAAGCTGGCTTGGAGAATATCTGACTCTAAACGGTAAGAATCACTGGTTGTGTTACGTATTTCTTGGCTTGAACTGTCAACACATGTCAAGAGTGTTGCAATGCTGTCACAATGAGGTCTAGCCATGACAAGCAAGAATGTATGAAATGACAGAAAGAGATGCAATATTGCTGCACAACAGTCAAAACACACGATCCACCTGCTCACTCACTCATTGATTAACTTGCTCACTCATTGACCTGCTCTCTCACAGTGTGACAAGGCGACAGATGGAGTAAAGTATCATTGTGAGTGCAGTCAAAACGATTGTTGATCATGACTATACTGTATGCAGCCTACAAGCAGCTACAGTGGCTGTATGCTGATTGGGTGGATGGCATACGTGTCAAAACAGCAGATCCCTCATCTGAGCAGAGAGTAGCGCCTTTGAGACACGGGCTCAGGAACACCAGCTCAGGACTAAGACACATGTTGCGCCATGGAGAAGTGGCAAAAAGATGGCCAAAGCAGTAGCAGAGCGAAAGGTTCTGGTGTACGCAATACTGCGACGCTTGTTCTGTTCCATTTTGTGTGAGTGTAACCTGCCAAATAGAGGAGCTCATCTTGCAGTGTTGCTCAGCCTCTGTCTACTGCAGCATACAGTATTGTACAAATGTTGCATTTCATCACACATGCTCTCAGTCGAGCAATACTGCTCAAGTGTGCGTAATACACACACGTTCGTACAATAACAAGCATGTGTGCTTCTTTGCAGCTTTGCTTCCCAGCACAGACTCTGCTGTTGCTGAGGCTATTCAAGACCTGGAAGAGTTGAAAATAACGCACAGCAAGTCAAGCAGCTTGCAGCTCAGCAACAAGCAGCTGCATGACCTACTCACAGGCATTCCTGCTAAAAACAAGAAGGGTCTTGAGGAAGGAGCAACTGAGTTTGAGAGTGAAACACTTCACTGGCCACAACTAGCCTCCATGACAAATGGAAACCCAAAGCAGAAGGATTGACATGTCAAATTATTGTGTTGTACAGTGCAAGATGGCCATTTCAAATACAGATTACTGTGTGTTGTATTAGCATGCCTCCCATGTTGCAGTGTTGCGCCTGCCTTCATTACAGTAATAAGCTGTGTGCCTGTGTTGCCTGTTTTACGGCATGCAAATGGATCCTGTGCCACATGAAGGGCAGCTGGCTCATTGTGACAAACTCCCTTGTGGATGCTTGAAGTCTGCATATTGTTCATGCTGTGTTCATGCTGTATTCCCCTTCAAATGCACAGTACAGCAATGGGCTCTGCTTGGCCAGTGCTGCATTGCATGCTGTGCTGTTGTGGCATATGTGATTTCAGCCTGTGTACATCTTGCGGTCTGACACAAGCACAGCAACGGTAGCCTGATCAGCTTGATTGGCAGCAGCCAGCAGCTCATGCCCAATCTGCATACCAGGACTGTCAAGTCCAACTCTCGTGTGAGGCAAGAAGTTTTTGCAAACTGCTTACTTGCAAATGTATATATACAAGTGTACCATGTGACAGCCTTCAGCACGCTCCACCGTTCTGCCCTCCCACTTGCTCTTAGGATCAGTTACAGATCAGCAGCTGCAATTTGCTTACCTTGAAGGTTTCCTGCCTGTACTCCAGCCTATACTCTGAAGGTGTCATGCGGCTCTTTTTCCGGACCAAAGATGAGAAGCGGGCATAGGCAAGGGCCACAGTACGTCGTACATCATCTTCAGCAACTCTGTAGCAGTGCGCTGCATGGTCATATAGTTTGTTGTCCATGAAGTTGGCCCCACGCGCAACCCAATCCTCAGGGTTGTTCTTGCCTTGTGTCAGCACATACTTGCTGTCCTCAGTGTTGTCCTCCATGACAGAACTGCACAGCATCATGTTAGCCTTGAGGGTAGGCCCCAAACCTCGAACCAGCGCATTACTTTGTGAAACGAGCATATCAGGACTGAGCATGCCGCAAAAGCAAGCCTGCTGACATGCAACATTACATCAAGCAGGCGATAGACAAATGCTGCTCATGCATTGCTTGCCTGTCAAGTTTCGTGAAAGCGTGTGTGCGGGCTTTTGTTTGTTCTGGCATGCAAGGCCATGGCTGACCTGCTGACATACTGAGCCATGCCCAAACGCCGTAGGTAGTTGAAGAAGGGCGCACGCTTGGCCATGTTGCTGTCGAACATGATGACATTGTTTTTGGCTCGGGTGAGAGCTGTGTACAGTTGCTTCAGCTCTTCACACAGCAGCACATCCGGGTCGGCTCTGGCAAGCCTGAGCGCCCCCTTGTCAGCCGGAGCTGCCTCCACCTAAAGCACAGTTGCAGGCGTAAGCTTGGTACCACGACCTGCTAACAGTGTGTGCACTGTTCCTCACTGTGTTTCTTGCTGTGAGAACGGGGTGGGGAACCAAGTCTGGAAACCAGGAATTTCTGCACGCAGCTGCATTTGCACGCAGCTGCTGTAATACACGGTAACCTGTTCTCGATGATATCCTCTGTACAGCAACCTTTGCCTGTCCTTGGACCACACGCAAAGGCATTGCAGGGTCTGAGCAGGCTGTGGATACTGCTTTGTGTGTGATACTGCTGCCACAGAGGCAGCACAAGCAATGCAGAGGGTTTGATTCTCACATCTACAAGAGGACTGCCAGCAGGCAGCTTCTTCGAGCCTTGTGTCTCCTCAATCTCCTCCAGCTCAGCAACGAAATTGTTCAGATTGCGCCACTCCGCTGGACTGTCATTGAAGAAGTCCAGTAGGAACACGTCATCAAACTCTAAGCCTTTTGCCTCTGCTACTGTCATCTTGATGACATTACTGTTCCGCAAAGCCTCAGGCAATCTGTCAATGCTCTGTGCACTCCTGACCAACACCACTCTGTGCAACATGTCATGTGAGCCAAGTGCTTCTGCACTTCGTGAACCTCTGTTAACCTCGTAGAGCCAGAGCAGAGGTTTTGCCCAGCCATGCTTGTGTGTGGTGCACACATGAATGCCTAGACAACGAACTTATCTGCATGACACTACAGACAGGTATTTTATACAGGCATGCTGCACATCTGCTGAGCTAGATGTTGATATACAGCTTTTGTGGAGTTGCAAGCTTACTGGTGAGCTCCAAACTCTACTTGAGAAGTCTTGGGGTCCGAGCCCAGCAGCAGGAAGGTGAGGTCGTCAGAGCTGAGGGAGGACAGCAGCACAGGCGATGGTCCAGTGAAGAAGGCCTTCTCACGTGGCAGGTTGTCAATATGCTGCAGACAAGACATCACCAACCACACTGTCAGGGAAGCTGTCTGAGTGAAGGTGTAGACCACATATCTGCTGGCATCGCAACACCCTGACCTTGATGTGTGACCCAAAAGATGGTCATATAGGTAGCATGCAGAGCAAAATTGATTGGCCTGGCACTGTCTGCGTCAAGCTTGCTGGCATGGCATGAGGTTACATCATGTCAGGTTGTCATCATGCAGGGCACAGTACTGTACAGCATTGAGTGCACCCAAGCCTGCATAAAAACACTGGACTCAATGTTGTGCAGCTCAAGTGAGTCTCGGCATCGTGCTCAAGTTAAAACCAAGGATTACCATGGAGAAATAGCGCCTGAGCGCATCTACCACAGCCGCGGCTGCATTCAGAATGCCACTGTGGGTGCGATAGTTGGTTGGTAGGTACAATGGCTTCTTAGGAACGCCCACCATGGTAGCTGCTGCCACTCCACCAGCATCCTAGGATACACACAGGCATACTATTTGTAGGCACTGCTTGTCACTGATTGTGCCAGTCCGCTGCTACTATACATGCAAGGTGCTGCATTGCTAGCAAATCAGAATAGACCAATTGACTCAATCTCTGAGCGAATAGATAACATGCAATCCAACATAATCAAAAGCAGATCACCTTTCTTCTTTGTGACTCCTGGTGGAAAAGGGTGCAGATGTCAGCAAAGCGGAAGACAATGCCGCGAGCAATAGTCTGACAAGGGTCCCCACAGCAGAACAAGCCGTTAGGCTCGCACATCACCCTGCATGCACAGACAACCATGCAACTACACAAGACTCTTTGACCAGCCCACGGTTGTTGCGGTTCTGAGGGATACATTGACAGTTTGCCTGGCCTCTGTTACAAACATGGTCCCTTCATGAAGAACGTGTCGAAGCTCAGGAGGCATATGTTGTGTGCTGTCAGACAACATAGCAAGCATGAAAAAGGATGTGCATCTCAGAAGATGGCATACCTAAGGTCGACCAGCAACTCAGCCTGGGTGAAGTCCTGGACCTCATCCCGGGTGATGTTGTGGATGGGCACCCCTTGGTATCCGCTGCCCTTCAGGCTGCGGTAGATATGGAACAGCAGGTCCATGTGATCATACCTACAAAGTCAAACACAAATCAAGCACAGACTCAGCATGCCAAGGATAGCATACCATTGTGTGACCTGCAGCACAAATACCTGTTTTGTTGCCACAACTGCTTGTTCGACATTTTGTGCTGGTATGCAGAGCAGAAAATGACTGACACACCTGTTGAGTCGCAGCTTTTCCCTCTCGTACTTCTCAAAGATGGGATAGACTTCACTCCTGGTGTCGGCTGTGAAGTTTGGAGCCCTCTTCCTTCCCACCTCGAGGTAGCTGTCCAAGGACAGCTTGCCATCTGGGCTGTCCATAGCCTCTGAACTGCCCTTCAGGAATGAGCAGATCTCCTGCACAATGACACCACCAAGCTGTTGAACACTACATGCGTCACCTGCTGGATAACATAAAAGCCATTCAAAAGACACATGCAAGCTTGAGCTCGCAGGCCTGCAACAGCAACAAGCTGTTATTACAACAATCCAAAACACTGCTGGTGCTCATGGCTGCAGAAATGGACAAGCAATGCTGTGGTACCTGATACACCAGATTTGGTGTCATGCGTTGCTTCTCTTCCTTAGTGCTGATCTTTGGCCACATGACATCCACAAAGAAGTCATAGTCTGCCTCCTTCTTGGGGCCCAGCAGCCCTTTCTTCACCTGTGCCGCTTCAAATCCTTTTGGGCCATCTTCTAAGTCCTCCTCATCACTCTGTGTCACAACAGGCAAGCTTTGCATTTTCAAACTCCCTGCCTTTTTTGCATGCAAGAGTTCTTTGGTCATGCAAGCGTGCACAACAAGCACATTGTTTATACAACACATTTCCTACAATTTGCACTTACATTGCGTTGGTTGCATGCTGCATTACTTGCAGGATGGCAGCATGCCTGTTCCTTCCACTAACAAATAAAAATATACTTGATGACAGTCTGCAAGAGCGATACCTCGTCACCAGAGTCCTCGTCACCAGAGTCCTCATCATCAACAAACCCAGCATCCATATCAATCATAGACTCGATGCCTCCCATGTCCTCATTGTGTGCATGCTCAGCATGCATTAGTGCACCTCCTTCAAGCCTGCAAGCCCAGGCAAGCGCCTCAGCTTGGAAATACAATGGCAAATATGGGAAGCCTGTGGTGAACATTAAAGATCTAAATTCATCCAACACCATAATACACACCTGGGGAAGAAGGGTCCATCTCTCAGAGGCGTGGCTGGTAGCGTTGCATCCACAGCCCTGAGGTACTGCTTGGTGGTCCAGAACAAAGGGAAGGCATCTGAGGGTATGTCTGCCAGGGAGGGGTAGTCCTGCTTAGACAGCTCCTCAAGCCGCTTGGACTCTGTGAGGTCACGCAGGATTGCAGCACGCAGCTTGTTGAACTGCTTGGCCACCTCAGAGCGCAGCTTGGGGTTGGCAGTCAGGAAAATCTGCATGCAAACAAGGGGGGCACTGTTAGTCACAGATTGCACGCTTTGACAGGCAAAACAGGTATCGGGATCAGCAGGCATTTGACTTTACTCCAGCCAGCAGGCACCTGACGTGTTGCATGTTCACAGGCAACTGGCTCAGTCACTGCATGAGGGAAGGCAAGTCATGGCTGAATGACTGGCAAGACTATGAGGCACTGCAAGTCAGCTCATTCCTGTTGGAGCGTGCTGACAGATTAGCTCACAGGTAGGCATTCAAATGTTTGTGCTTAGGGCTGTAGTTCACAGCAGCTGTCCACATGTACCTGGTGGAACGGCTCAGTGGAATGATGACGGAAGGCCAGCCAGCGGAACCACATCTTGTAGACTGCACAGGTGGTCTTGCCAGTGCCACTGCGTCCTACCAGGACTGTAGAGCAGGGCGGATCAAGGTCATTCTCAATGATGGTCAGCTCAGACGGTGACACCCGGAATGGGAAGTCTACTTCATCCTCGCCTATCCTGCTTGAGCCAGCATTGAGTAAGGATCCATGAAAGAGGTCAGTCTCATGATTTCTCACTTGATTCACTGGCATCACTTGTTTTCAGGCACCATGTTACTGTTTCAGCAAGCATATCAGCGATAAAACTGGCTGCTTGCATGTCTGTATGCACTTTGGGGTGTTGACATTGCGTACTGCATGCAGCTTGACTCAGGCAAAAATGATGGGCATGCAAACCAGCACGTTACCTGGAGAAGTGTCTTGATCAGATCTTTGCTGAGGTTATAGAACTTGAGCAGAGTGTAGGTGTCCTGTGAAGAGCTAGCAGCTGGGAAATGCTCTCGGATCTCCACATTCACTGCAGGTGCTGCTTTGAGCATGTCCTCTTGCCCATCTGCAACACAGGTCATGCTAATCAGCAAAGAAGACTTCTGCATCAATGCACACATGATCACTAGTTTGATAATTGAGGAATGCCATGACATGGTTTGAGCAAAGACAGCTGTGGAAACCTCATATGGATGCATATGAACATGTGACCATGGCATTTGCACAATGGTGTACCTGCTTCCTCTCCAAGAGCCTCATACATTTTGGGAACACGAGCAGTGAGGTCAGATGCGGCTGCACCAGCAACTGCAACAGCCCTCAACTTCAGCTTGTCTCTGGCCTGCAAACTCTTGTTGTGGCACTGCGCAATGTTTTCCAGCTCGTGCATGTACTTGTCATGGTCCAGGGTGATGACCTGCACAGCAGGACAGATTGCTGCTTTTGCAAGTGGTGCCCCGTGAAGTCAACACCGCTGTCTGCCAGATGCAAGGCACATGCATCTAATTGCTTTGCCTGTCTAATGTGCTCGTTGCATGTGCTGGATGAGGCTGCCCGCTATCGCTCAGATCACAATCCCTTGCTTTTGCACATTGCTTACAAAGCGCCTTGTGACACACACACTCACACCTCATCTGCAGCATCAGATGCCAGAA
>JAABUP010007794.1_pt1 | contig 14071 bp, 15 predicted proteins | sample 5559201 | NCBI WGS metagenome assembly JAABUP01 (sample SAMN10711887, study PRJNA513373) | rock metagenome | isolation source: Antarctica rocks | place: Antarctica | reverse complement strand
CCGGGCGAAGGTGACCACCCGTCTGACGGTCTGCCGTCCGACTTTTCGGCGCGGCTCCGCGGCCAGCATTGCGCCGCGCATCATCATCCATCCGTTGTCCACAACGGAGAAGTCTATCTTGCGGCGGACTATCCAACTGTGTCGTCAACAATGTTGCCACACACTGGGTTCCGCGATACAACTCCCGCATCGCCAGCACCCGCGGAAGGGGGTTTCGCCCATTTCTCGCCCATTGGGGTCCCGCACCGACCCGAAATAACCCCTGTCGACGACGTACCACGGGGGACGCCTACCTGACCGCACACATGGGGTGCATGGCAGAAAAAGCGTTCCCCGCCAATCTCTGGGACATCGACCAGCTCGCCGCGCACCTCAAGACGTCGAAGAACTTCGTCTACGCACTGACCGCCCAGCGGCGCATCGGGTTCCTCCGCGTCGGCAAGTTCATCCGGTTCACACCCGAACAGGTGGCCGACTACATCAGCTCGGTGGCCGAAGACGCAGAGACGCGCAGCACCGGCAGGCGCATCGACATACCCCCGGTCGAGACGGTCAAGCAGCCGGAACCAAAACGGGCCTTCACTTCTGTCCGACACAACGTCGGGGGCCGCCCGCGGGTGGTGCCGCGCAGGTCCGGCCCAGCCACCGGAAAGGCGTTCTCCTGATGGCCCGGCGCATGCCCGTCGGGGTTCGGGCGGAGAAACGAGGGAAAGTTGTCACCTACCAAGCCCGGTGGGTCGATGAACGGGGCGCACGCCACTCGGCGACCTTCGACACGGTCAGCGATGCCGCCGCCCACCGGCAACAAATGGATCGCAACGTGCGCCGAGGCGCCAGCGCGGACCCGACGCCGGGAAAGACGCTGTTCTCCGACTGGGCGGAGACGTGGTGGGCGACTCGCGATGTCCGGGCCTCGACCAAAGCATCCCAACACACCATGATGAACCGTCACATCGTGCCGCACTGGGGGCAATGGAGACTCATCGACATCAAAGCCCACCACATCCGGCAGTGGATGGTGGAGCTTGCCCGGGGCGGGGACTGCCCGCGGGGGCCGGACATGTCACCACTGCAACCGAGCACCGTCAACAAGGTGCTCACCATGATGAAACTCTGTATGGCCGGGGCCGTCGACGCCGACCTCATCGAGACCAACCCGGCGACTCGGGTCAAACAGATGACCAATCGACCCGATGAGCGTCGTTTCCTGGAGCCGTGGGAGCTGGAGGAGCTGGAGGCGGGGATGCTCGAGTGGTGGCGGCCGATGTTGGCCCTGGCCATCGACTCCGCACTGCGCATGGGTGAACTCGGCGCGCTGCAGGTGAAGGACCTCGACCTGCTGAAGCATTCGGTGCGGGTCCGCGGCACCGCGGTGGAAGTGTCCAAGAAGTTCACCAACGCCGCCACCATGCGCCAGGTCACCGACACGAAGACCGCCCGCGGCCGCCGGGTGGTCCCCACCCTCACGCCATCGACCGTCGACAAGCTGGCGGCGATGATCGCCGAACGGGGGCTCGGCCCCGAGGACACCCTGTTCACCGGTCGCCAAGGGGCACCGCTGCGCGGGTCCAACTTCCGCCCCAACATCTGGAAACCGGCGGTGACCCGAGCCTGCTTGGCCGCACCGTTGCCCACCCCGCACAGCCTCCGTCACACCGCGATCTCCCTGTGGATCGCGGCCGGGACGGTGAGCCCCATGGAGATTGCGATGTGGGCCGGGCACTCCTCGATCAACACCACCTACTCCGTGTACGGCCACCTCATTCAGAAGGACGCGAGCGCCACCATCACCCAACTCACCCGGATTCACGCCGAGTCCGCGGTCACCCGACGCAACCAGGTCGTGCGGCTGCGGTCGGTCCCCACCGCCAAGAACGGGCCGGGGAGAACCGACACCGGGACCTAACCGCAGGCGAAAAGGTCACTGGCGCCGCTTGCCACACCACACACAGAAGGCCACCTCCGACTCGGAGGTGGCCTTCTGGGTGTCCCGGTACCTGATGGGCGAGCAGGCGCAAAGAGCTGAGACAGGTGCGCCGTAGGAGGTTTCCGGATCGCCGCACACACATCCACGACGGCTGTTCCCTCCTCGGAAACAGCGGCGACTCTCAGGAAGAGGAGATCACCTTGAGGACCAGGAACCGCTCGTTCCGTGTGGCAGCCGCCGCGGTAGGCGCCGGGGCAATGCTGAGCACCCCCGTGCTCCTCGCCCTGGCCACACCCGCCTCGGCAGCCGGCATACCCGCCACCACATCCACCGTGCAATCTGCAGCCGCTCCCGCGGCGAACCCGTGTCCCGCGATTCGGGTGTTCAACCTGGAGGGAACCGGGGCGTTCAACGGCCTGGCACCGGGCACCGCGCCACCCCCGGACTTCCAATCGGCGGCGCCCTTCTCCCCCGACCGCGCGCTGACGAACCTGTCGCAGGCCTCCGGTGGTCGAGCCGACTACTTCACGATCAACTACCCGGCCGCCGGTGGAATCCCGATCTTCGCCTCCGAGCGTGCCGGCGTCGTCGAGACCGAGCGGCAGGCCACCACCTTCCTGGCACAATGCTCCATGAGCAAGATCGAGCTGCTCGGGTACTCCCAGGGCGCCTGGGTCGCGGGTGACGTGGCCACCGACATCGCCAACAACACGGTCCCCGGGGTGTCCCCCGACAAACTGGTGGCCTCGTTCCTCGTCGGTGACCCGGTCAACCAGGCCACCCAGCGGCCAGGGTTCGGCACGGAGATCGGCCCACGCACCGGGGCAGGCCCGCTGCCCGCACGCTTCGCCGGGTTCGGAGCCAACAACGCCACCACCTTCGAGTTCTGCAACCCGGGCGACAACGTCTGTGACGCCCCACCCGCAGCACCCGGCTCGCCGGCCTCGTTCGGCAACATCGCCAGCATCATCGGCGGACCCACCCCACCGCACCTGATGTACAACACCGTGGAGGTGGCACCAGGGCTGAGCTCGGTGGCCTACGTCCGCCAGTACATCCTCGCCCACCTCCCCGCGGTGGTGGTGCCACCCATCACCACACCTCCGGTGATCCCGCCCGTGGTGACCACGCCTCCTGTCGTGCCACCCATCACCACACCTCCGGTGGTCCCGCCCGTGGTGACTACCTCTCCGGTCCTGCCGCCCGTCGTCACGACACCCCCGGTAGTGGTGCCGCCCGTGGTGACTACCCCTCCGGTGGTGCCGCCTGTGGTGACCACACCGCCAGTGGTGCCACCCATCACCACACCCCCGGTGATCGTGCCTGTTGCGCCACCCGCGGTGGCCCCTCCGGCAGCTCCTCCGGTCGTGTCTGATCCCGGTGCCACCGCGGTAGTCGACCCCGGTGCAGCAGTCACTCCGTTCCGAATCGACACGGGTCTCGGAGCCAACGCTGCGGCCGCACCAGCACCCACCCAGATGTTGGCCGCCCCCGCGTCCACCAGCACCAACTACCCGATGCTCTCGGGTGGGCTGGGCATCGTGATGGCCGGGGCGGCCCTGCTGCTGGGTGCCCTCTACCGGCGTCGATCGCGTTAGCCTCGAAGCACAGGCGGTGAACCACAACTCTGGTTTGCCGCCTGTGCTTCCCATGGTGTCTCTGTCCGCGACAACCAACCCGAAAACTGGCCACGATGAGCTTGCACGAAACCACCCCACCCGAACCTGACGACCTCACCCCGACGGCAGCCGATGCTGTCCCCGACCCGGGCGTCACAACAACGGCCACCGGGCCGACCCGAACTCGGCGGCGCGGCGCGATGACAGCGGCTACCGCCGCCCTTGGGCTCGCCATGCTCGTGACCGGTGGTGTGGTGGCCACCCACGGGATGAACGCGGGTGCACCGTCTGCTGCGGCCGGTACCACAGCACCTGCTGCTGCACCTACCGAGTCACCCGCTGCTGCCGCTCCCAGTAACGATGCTGCCGCACCTGCCGGCGTGGGTGGCGCCACCCCCATTGCCCCCACCGCAACCCCACCAGGTGGTGCACCGCTGCCGGACGCACCGTTCCACGTGGCAGACACAGCCCTACCCCCGCTGCCACCGATACCGAATCAAGCACTGCCCCCCGTTGCACCGGTGCCCACCCTCACCGTGGCACCAGCAATCCCGGCGGCCGGAATCGCCAACCCGGCGGCACCAGCAGTACCGGCGGCCGGAATCTCCAACACCGGGGCCGGTGGGGGTCAGAAACCGAGCGGACCCGGTTGCGGTGATGCCCCACAGTCCGGTCGAGTAGTCATCGGCTCGCTCTGCATCAACGCGCCGATCGTGCCGACCACCGTCGCCGGTGACGGCAGCCTCATCATCCCCGTCGACGTGCACAAGGTCGGCTTGTGGTCCGGTGGGGCCGCTGTCGTCGCCTCCGCAGGCACCACTGTGATCGCCGGGCACGTGGACGACGTCAACCAAGGCCCCGGTGCCATGAACCAGCTGCACAACGTCGCACCCGGTGCGGTCGTCACGGTGACCGAAACCTCCGGGCAGGTCACCCGCTGGCAGGTCACCGACGTCGCCGTGGTCGGCAAAGACTCCTTGCCGCCGTTCGTGTTCGCCGGTAAGAACGGGGCCCGCCGGTTGGCGTTGGTGACCTGCGGTGGACCGCTGCTGCACCTGTCCAACGGGCACGGTGGAACATACGGGACCTACCGGGACAACATCGTCGTCGCCGCAGTACCGGCCTAGCTTCCACGTGGGGGACTCCACCGGTGGAGTCCCCCACGTGGCCGCACACACACAGAGCATGAGCAACCCACATTCGCGTGTCTCCGCCGGCACCCCCTCGGGGGGCCAGTTCGCTCCAGGCGTGCGGTCCGAAACCGGGGTCAGCCTGGACGCCGGTGATGAACGCCCGGTCTCCGCACTCGGGATCGACGAGTGGGACGACGTACTTCTCGACGACATCACCCAGGACCCACCCACCTCGAACGTCGTCGACACCGTGAGCATCTGCCGGGATCCGGAAGGCTTCTTCGTCCGCGGGGAGACCACACTCGACTTGGCCGATGGTCTTCGTCTGTACGCCAAGCCCGACATATACGACACCGACACCGAGGTTGACGACGCCGAGCTCGACGCCTGGCTGAACAAGCATTCCGCCGACATCGACGAGTACCTGCTGACCGAGTACGACGCCACCCTCGACGGTGGCTGCGACCAGTGGGACTACCAGCGGCTCGAGTTCCGGGTGCCGCTCACCGAGGACGCCACGGTGGACGATGTGGTCGACCAGCTCGAGGAGAACACCAAGGCGGTGCAGCTGCACAACGAGCGCAACGGCGGGTACGGCTCGCGCAGCTTCTTCGGATCCTTGGGTGGGCACCTGCGGGAACTCGACGCCGAGCGGAACTGACGTCCCGGCTTATTCTTCCGGCGTACGCGCGTGCCGGGACGGGTCGATGACGAATCCGTGCCTGCCCCGCGTGCGGTACTCGTCGGTGGGCACCAGATACCCGCGTTGCTCCTCCGACCCGGGACGGGATGCGGTGACCTCGACCATCCCCGGGTAGGTGTCACTGCTGGTCGCACCGCGCACCACGTCGTGCTCACGGTGTTCGGCGCGGAAGTTCTGCTGGTCCCGCATGTAGGACTCCCCGGGTTTGATCGTGGCGCCGGTGACCTTTTCGTACTCGTCGGGCCGGTAGTCCCGGCAGAGCCGGTGGGCTGACACCACATGCGCTTCGGGGTAGGCGTCGGGGAAGGTGACCGCCACGATCGACCACTCGTCGTCCTCCTCATACCAACCACCCTTCTGACGCCACTCCGGGTGCACCGCCCGGTTGCGTTGCGCAGACAGCTTGGTGCCACCGTGCCCGGCAGTGCCGACCAACCCGATCCCCGGTGCCACGATCTCCGCGTACTGGGCGGCACCCCACGGGGTGCGCATACCCTCCCGCACACCCGCCGAACCCCACCGAGCAGCCTCGACCTGGGCGTCCTCGGCGGCGGCGCGCGCCTGGGCGGGATCAGCGGCCTGCCCGGAAGCGACCCGGCTGAAGCGGTCGGTGTCGTACACCTCCCAGTCGAAGGACCCCGACTCGTGCGAGGTGACCCGCATTCCCAGGTCACCTATCCGAGCGGAATGTTCGTCGTCGCGATCATCGTGTGTCCACTCGGCGCGCAGGTCCCCACCCGCCGCCGGGCCGGTCTCCGGGCTCAGGCTGACATCGGTCTCGGCATGGGCGGTGGCAGCGAACTGGCCCCCCGAGGGGGTGCCGGCGGAGACACGCGAATGTGGGTTGCTCATGCTCTCCGTGTGTGCGGCTCGACGCCCGCGGCCTCAGCGGTAATTGCTCTGCTGGGTGCCGACACCGATCGCGATGAGCACGATGATGTACAGGACCAGGATCACCGCACCCACGACGGCGGCGATGATGGCGAACTTCTTGGCCGAGGCCGCGGCGGCACGGGCCTCGTCGGTGCGACCCTGCGCCCACAGTCCGTTCACCTGTGCGGCCTTGACGATGGAAACGATCCCCAGGGGCAGGCAGCAGAGCACGGTGCTCAGGATGGCCCACACCAAATAGTTGGGCGGCGCCGGTTGTGCCGACGGGCCGTAGCCGCCCGGCCCGCGGTCGAACTCGCTGTACCCACCCGGACCGTTCTGCTCAGGGTTGTAGGGGTAGCTCATCTCTTGATCTCCCATCGGTGCGGTGAGCCGCGAGGTGCGGCCCACCGGTAGGTGTATGTGCGGCGGCGGCGGGTGTCAGTGCGCTTGGGCATAGTGCCCGGTTGGTACCCGGTACTTCGACGGTTTCGAGTGGCTCGCCCACCCACCCGAATAACGCACCCACCGGATTGCCCACCCATTTCCGGGGACACACCTGCCTGGCCGCACACATAACGATTGACCATGCGGGCTACAGCCGAGGAAGTCCTCGCTGAACACCCGCACAGAACCTGGGCCGGCGCTTCTCCGTGCCGGCAACCCGACGAGGAGAACACTCGTGGCATACCCACCCACCGCCGAACAGCAGGCCGCCATCGACACCTATCGCAGCGGTGCCGGACTGGTCTTGGAAGCCGGTGCCGGCACCGGCAAGACCTCCACCCTTCGGTTCATGGCCGAATCCACCCCGAAGCGTCGCGGCCTGTACCTCGCGTTCAACGCGAGCGTGCGGGATGAGGCGCGCACGACGTTCAAAGGCACCGGAATCATCCCGCACACCTCGCACTCCTTGGCGTTCCAAGTCTTCGGCACCCCGCTCGCCCCCAAACTCGGGTTCACTCGGGTGCCGTGGTACACCCAGGCAAAAGAGTTCCGCTCCGGGGCCTCCTGGGTGCTGCATCCCACCGCCCCCGGAGCGGAACCCATCCAGGTCCCCCCGAAACAGCTCATCAGCATGGCAGCGGGGGCCGTCGCAGCATTCTGCAAAACCACCGACGACACCATCGCTCCCGTCCACGTCACACTGCCCCCGCACCCCGAAGTGGACCCAGCCGAACTCGACGCGCTGCGCGCGCACGTGGTGACCATCGCCGAGCGGCAATGGGAGGACATCAAGGACCCGGAGGGGAAGCTGCCGATCGTGCACGACCACTACCTCAAGATGTGGGCGATGTCGCGTCCCGTGCTCAACACCGACCTCATCCTCTACGACGAGGCGCAAGATGCGGACAGAAACGTGCTCTCCGTGATCAAAGCACAGCACCACAGCCAGATCGTCGCTGTGGGTGACGCCAGCCAAGCCATCTACGGATGGCGCGGTGCGGTTTCGGCAATGGACCAGTTCGACGGTCCCCGCCACCAGCTCACCCAGTCGTGGCGGTTCGGCCAAGCCGTCGCCGACGAAGCCAACGTGTGGCTAGGCCTGCTGCAGGCCAACCTGCGGCTGTCGGGCAACCCGGCGATAGCCTCGACCGTCGGCACCTCCAACGCCCGCCCCGACGCCGCGCTGTGCCGCTCCAACTCCGGGGTGCTCGACCAGGTCATCACCGCACACAAGAACCGGACCCTGGTCGCGATCGCCGGGAAGAACAAGGCGAAACAGCTGCGCAACCTGGCGTCCGCCGCCGCAGAGCTGCAGTCCGGGGAAGGCACATCCCATCCTGAGCTGTTCGCGTTCACCAACTGGGATCAAGTACGCGAGTACGCCACCAACGACGACTCCGACATTGCGGCGTTGGTGAAAATCGTGGACCGCTACGGCGCCACCACAGTGGTGGAGGCGATCGACGGGTGTGTGCCGGAACGCCAAGCCGAGCTGGTCGTGTCCACCGCGCACGTCGCTAAAGGACGCGAATGGGGGCACGTCCTCATTGCCGACGACTTCCGGGAACCCGCCAAGTTCAAGGACGGCACCCAGAAAGGTATGTCCCGGGACGACGCGATGCTTGCCTACGTCAGCGTCACCCGTGCTCGCACCCACTTGGATAACACCGGCCTCGCCTGGGTGCACCGTTTCACCGGGGTGGTGCCCCCTCCGGTGAAACACCAACCAATACCCACGGCCGAGTAATGATTGACCACCGCCGCCCCCCGCACGGCCCGCGGTCGAACTCGCTGTCAGCGTGCGCGGTCCAGCTCTTCCAACCGGACGTTGCGCAGCCAGTCCGACAACTTCGCCCTGTCCGGCGTCTTGGACAACGGTGAACTGGTGGCAGCGAACCGCTCCTCGTAGGAGCGCACCGTGTCCCGCAACAGGTCCATGTCGCCCAAGACGCCGACGTCCTGCCCGAAGTCGAACATCTCACCACGGTCATTGACGTGCAGCGGTAGGTGCCCGTCCGTGTACAACGCCAGACCGCTCTGCAGCAGCCGCAGCACGTGACGGGCGCCTTTCGGGTTGCGAAGGTCGAAGCCCGCGGTCGCTGCCTCCTGTCGTCGCACGATTTGCTTCACCACCCTCTCGACGTAGGTCAGGTATCCGGAGGCGACCGTGGGGGCGGACAGGAAATGCTCGCGCAGGCCGATGAGTTGGCGACCGAGATCGGTGATGTGCACGTAGTCGTCGAGATAGAGCATCTCCAGGGCGCCGGGTCTCCCTTCCAGCGCGTGCCGCATGATATTGCCGAGCTCGTACTCACGGGCATCCGGGTCGTGGGCCTCGCGGCTGCTCAGCAACATCTCTGGCTGGGTCAGACCGAGGAACTTATGGCTGGGCCGCAGGAACACACCGGCCCAGTCGGTGGTGGAGCAGGACCGGGCCAGCCCGTAGGCGTGTGACCCGACGATCCCCCTGAGCAGCACATCGTCGGCAATCATCTGTGTCGTCTCCTCGAGCGATGGTAAAGGTGACGTTCGCGGCACCTCTTTCCTCCATGTGTGCGGCCGCAGGTCTGTTCACCCCGACGGGGATGTGCGGGCGTGTTGATGACCGCCGCTCCCCGCACACATCAAGGGAGAGCAGTTCGGTCCACCGACAGAGAAGGCCCCGATGAGCGCCAACACCATCACCCGAGTACAGCCCGGTGTCCCCTCCGGCGGACAGTTCGCCGCCAGCGCCCACGCCGAAACCGACGTCAGCCTGGGCGCCGAACCCGCCGCCTCCATCGTGGACCGGGACAGCCTGTTCACCCAGCGCTACGACACCCTGGACGAGAAGCTGACCGCCATCCACGGCGAGCTGGAGACTCGGGTGGCGGCGCTGGCCGAGGACGACGAATGGAACCGCTATCTGGACACGATGTCCCGGTTCCACCACTACTCGTTCTCCAATCAAATGCTCATTGGAGTGCAGACGCACTTCGCGGCGACCAGGGTGGCCGGGTTCAAAACTTGGCAGGGAATGAACCGTCAGGTGCGCAAAGGCGAGAAGGGCATCAGCATTCTGGCACCGAAGACGATCCGCAAGGATGCCACCGACTCCGCCGGCAAGCCCACCCTCGGCCCGGACGGCAAACCGGCCAAGAAGTCGGTGATCATCGGGTTCACCGCGGTCTCGGTGTTCGACGTGTCCCAGACCGACGGCGAACCGCTGCCGGACGGAGAGTCCATGATGACCCTGTCCGAGGAGCCGCCACCGGGGTTCCAGGAGGACCTGACCGCCGCGATCACCGAGTCCGGGTACGCCGTGTCCTACGATGACATTCCCGGTACGGCTCGCGGGTTCACCGACCCGCACGGCCATCGGGTGGTGATCCGCGCCGGCATGTCCGAGGCCAACCAGGTGAACACACTCGCCCATGAGCTCGGCCACATCAAAGCAGGCCACGTCGAGAAGCTGGACGAGTACCACTCCGGGCACAACGGCAACCGCGGTGCGTTCGAGGTGGAAGCCGAGTCCATCAGCTACGTGCTGTGCCGCAACCAGGGCATGAGCGCCGACGTCGGGGACAAGTCGGGTCGTTACGTCGCCGGGTGGGGCAACACCGACCCGGAAGCGGTGCGGCGTTCCGCGGAGCACGTCCAGAAGACCGTGAAAACCATCCTCGGCTCCGGCCGGTGGCGCAACAGTGAGGAAGCAGCAGCATGATCGACACGACAATCCCCGACCCTACGAGTACCGAGGTACTCGACGAGGTCAACCGCGAGGGTTACCTGTTCATCGGGGCCGACCAACCCGACGTGGACTCGCTGATCGAAGCGTGGTCCGAACGCGGGGAACGAACCTGGTGGTCGCGGCGCCCGGTGGGCCGGCACGAGAACGTCGAGATCGGCCTGGACGATGTGCGGGCGGGCATCGCACCGATGAGCTGACACGAGCGGGGAAGGGCGGAGGTTGTGCCGAGTCTGACGGTGGTCGCCGAGCATGGGGAGGCGGCGATCCGCGATGCGGTGGCCACGGTGGGGTTCACCCCCGCCGAGGAGCTGCAGCACCCCTTCGAGGGTCACACGGAGCTGTATTTCCGTTCGACGCTCCCGGAGGCTTATTTCGGGCGGGGCGGACTCTGCGTCCACGGTTGGATCCAGAGAACCAAGATGTCCGGGCGGTGCTGGGTCCTCAACGTCGACGCCGTCGTGTTCAACCCCGGTATCGAAGTGGTCCGCGACCGCACCGACGACCAGGATCGGCACCGCCCGTGGACGGTCACCGACACGTTGAGGGGCCTGACCAAGCGTGTCCTGAAGCTGAACGACCATCGCGAGTTCTCCGCCTCCTTCGACCATGTCGAGAAGGGTGCCTGCCAGATCGCAAACCAGCTGGAGGAGAACTTCGCGTGGTGGTACGCCCACTTCGCGACCGTGGGAAGCACGTACGACTACTTGGCGCGCGGCGACACCCGGATGACCGCCCGCAACTTCTACTCGGGGCTGATCCTGGCCCTGCAGAACAACGACCCGGACATGGTCGACCTGTTCGTCCGGCTGACCTTCCTCTACAGCCCCGGTGTCCGACACCGGCCGGCCGTCTACACCAGCGCCGCCGCTCGGTGCCGCCGCATCGGTGAGGTGTTCGGGGTGGAACTGTCCGTGCCGAGCTGGGAGCGCCTGCAGGCCACGAGGAACTGATCACCGCTCGCGCGACGCCCTGCGCACATGGTGGTCCACCAGGAGCAGACTTCGATCATGACCGATACCACTGCCGTCGAGGTTCAGACCAGTACCCGCGACCTGCTCCTCTCACTCGGAGCATCCCGGCAGGAGAGCACCGACCAGGTCATCCTGGCCGCTGTGGCAGCGATGCACAGTGACGAACGCCGTCAGGTCGCTGCCGCAGAAGCGCTCGCCATCAAGGACGATCCTGCCGACCTTGCCGAGATTCGGGCGATCCAGCAGGACATGGCCGCCTCGGGCGCGTAGTACCTCGACCAGGCGGCTCGTCGGTGAGTGCTGCGGCGGAGAGTCGCGTCGACGTCGCAGCACCTCCACCACGCCGGCGCTCGAACAGCCACTTGAACACTGCACCGATGACGCACAGAAACACCGGAGCGGCCGCGACACGATCCGCGGCCGCTCCGGTGTTTCTGTCGGTCCTGTGCCTTCCGCTGGGTCAGCTGCGGGTGACCCTCCCGCTGGCGAAGTTGTAGGTCAGGGTGCCGCCCTGGAAGCTGCTGGCCCGTCCACCGGGTACCGCGTGCTCGTCACTGACGGGGAATCCGAGCGAGCCGGCTTCCCAGCCCTGGGCTGCCCAGGCGTCCCGAATCGCGCCGTGCACCTCATGGGTACCGGTGGCCGGGGCGTAGTACACCGACCCACCCTGGAAGTGGTTGTAGCGGCCGACCCCGTTGGGGGTGGTGTTCTCGTTGGTGGTGGGCAGACCGAGGAAGCCGGTCTCATAGCCCAGCGATCCCCATTCGCTGCGAATCGCGCCGTGTACTTCTTGGGCACCGGTGGCGGGGTTCCAGTAGATGGAACCGTTCTGGAACAGGGTGAACCGGCTGTGGCCGTCGGGCGTGGTCAGCTCATCGGTGAGCGGAGCGCCCAGGAAGCCGGTCGGCCCGCCCAGGCTCAGCCACCGGTCTCGGATCGCGCCGATGACCCGGCCGTCGGCGGTGCCGTAGTTGCGGATCCATTGCACCGTGGAAGTGCCGGAAGCGACCTGGACGGTGTCGTACTGCGTGTGCGCGGGGCTGGGCTGGCTCAGCGTGCCCAGGTACTGCCACATGGCCGGACCGGGACCGGGAGGGGCGTCACAGACGTTGTCACCCGGGTTGCAGAACTCGAAGGTGGTGGCGTTGTTGGCTCCGAACCCGGCGAAGCGGGCGGGCAGCGGGCCTGCCCCGGTGCGAGCCCCGATCTGGGTGCCGAACCCCGGCCGCTGGGTGGCCTGGTTGACCGGGTCACCGACGAGGAACGAGGCCACCAGCTTGTCGGGGGACACCCCGGGGACCCCGTTGTTGGCGATGTCGGTGGCCACGTCACCCGCAGCCCAGGCGCCCTGGGAGTACCCGAGGAGCGCGATATGGCTGCCACCGCAGCGGCCGAGGAAACTGGCTGCCTGGCGTTGGGTTTCGTCCACACCGGCGCGCTCGGACGCGAAGATCGGGAACCCACCGGCGGCGGGGTAGTTGATCGTGTAGTGGTCGATGGCCCCGTGGGTGGCCTCGGAGATGCCGATGAGCGCCCGGGAGGGGGCGAAGGGGGCATCGGCAATGAAGTCCGGCGGCACGGGAGCCCCGTGCAGGCCGTCGAAGGCGAAGGTGCCCTCGAGGTTGAAAATGCGGACTGCGGGGCAGTCGTTGACGGCGGCGGATGCGGCCGGCGCGGTGAGCAGTGCGCCACCGAGCCCGGCTACTACCGCGGCGGCCGCGGCAGCTGCAGCGGCGGCGGTTCGTAGGGGGGAGCGGGCTGTATTCACTGGGCACTCTTTCTCGGTGCCGCTGACGAAACTTCTACCAGCGGGACTTCCGTGACGCTCCGCATACGGAGCGTCACGGTTGGCGCTTGTGCGCTGGCAGTGATGTGTTCGGCGAGGGCGCGTTGTCCTACAGCAGTGCCGCGTGGCGGAGAAACATCCAGGCCGGGGCCTGGATGTCAAAGGGTCCAGACCTCCAACTTGACGCCCGACTGGGCTGCTGCTCGGGCCAGCACGGTGGCCACCTCGTCCCAGCTCAGCCCACCGATCCCGCAGCCGATGCGGGGCAACGCGAGCGAGTCGACCGCGTGGTCGCGGGCGTGCACCAACGCTGCCCGCACCCCGGTGTCCAACCAGTCCAGGCGGGCATGGGCACCGGGGAGGTCCTGGCTGGCGATGTTGTACACCCACCGACCCGAACAGGGGTAGGCGAACATTCCGCCGGCGGTGAGGCGGCCCGACCAGCACTCCTGCCGGTAAGCCTCGTACATGTCCGGGTCCGCGTTGCGGAAGGCCACCGCGATGCCCGCGCCCATGCGCCCTTCGGTGTTGACGCCGTGCCCCAGTGCTTTCGCGTCGGAGTCGAACAGGTTGCCGGTGTGTTCGGTGAAGGTGTTCATGGCAGTGATGTGTGCGGCTAACGCTGGGTCAGCCGCCACCCGCCCCGGCGGCACCGTGGGTATCGTCCACCGGCCTGCCGTTGGTCCCAGTTGTCGAACTCCCGGTGGGCCTGTGCGGCCACGGCCCGCGTCTCCTGCCGCTGCAAGTGAGTAAGACTAATGTCATACTTGCTCCATGGATCGAGAGATGCCTCGGTTGACCGTGACCCTTCCCGGCGACCTGGCGGAGGAAGTGCGAGTGCGTGCCGGTCGAGGCGGCGTGAGCTCCTGGATAGCCCAGGCCGCT
>JAABUP010007792.1_pt1 | contig 14073 bp, 14 predicted proteins | sample 5559201 | NCBI WGS metagenome assembly JAABUP01 (sample SAMN10711887, study PRJNA513373) | rock metagenome | isolation source: Antarctica rocks | place: Antarctica | reverse complement strand
AGCGCAGCGCTACGACGGGCTGGCGCAGCTTCGGGCGCTGGGTCATACCGGGCCGGTGGGTTACGCCGCCTGCTACGTCTCGCGGCGCAAGGGTGACGGCCGGGCGCTCATGCACCGCTGGCTCGCCTACATCGACGAGGCCGGCGTGGCGCTCGTCATCGATGCCCGCAACCCCACGCTCGCCGAGCACTACGACCAGAACTACCGGTTTCACCCGGTCGACACCGACCCACTGCTGATGTACCGCCTACCAACGCCCCGACCGTGACCGCTGCGATTGTCGGCCACCGACCCACCCCCTCACGCCGAGGCGCGTCCCTCTCGCCAGCAATGGCGAGAGGGACGCCTGACCCGCTCGGGGAGAAGGCCGCGAAATCAGAGGGAGCGGCCGAGCGCGTCGATACTGTGACGCAGCAGGTGGCCGTACGGTTCCACCCCCAGTGTTGTCGACACTGTCCGATCCAGGAATGCGCGGCTGGGTTGCGGGCCGCGGTCGCACCCACGGCCGACGGGACCGACGGCTGGTCGCGGTGGAAAGTCTCAACTCGCGGCATCTCCGGTGGCTACCTCGGGGGGTGGTGGTGGTCATTGGCAATTGCCCGAGCGCGGCCAGCAGCTTCAACGCCGCCTGGGGTACACATGAAGTTGACACGGTGACGCTTCCAGCGTCACGGGTCGCGGGCGGGACGCCTGAGAAAGCGGTAGGTCGGTCAGTCGCCGGTGTAGAAGGGATGCTTTAGGTCCTCGCGGGTTGCGGTGAGGGCTTGGGTGTCGGCTGGGGGGCGCCCGGTGACGGCTTCGTGCACAGCCTTGGCGACTGCTTCGCGTGCCGACGCGCGTACCGCGGTTTCGTCGCGGGCTTCGGGGTCGATCCAGACGGAGACGAAGACTAGGTGTTCCTGGTCGGCGGGTATGAGTTTTGCTGCGACGGAGTCGAGGACGGCTTGGCCGGTGCCGACCTGTATGGCCCCGGAGATCAGCATCTGGCTGACGGCGTCGGCGGCGGCGACCTTAGGCAGGATGATGGTGGGGGGCTGGATTGTTTCGTAGGAGCGTTGGTCCGGGCCGGCGCAGACGAGAATGGGCGTAAATCCGGTGGAGGGTCCGGAGAATGCTGACGTCATGCTGGCGGCGGTTGCGGATCCGCGGCGCGCCAGGATGATGTTGACGTGCACGCCGTTGGGGGTATCACCTCCCCAGCCTTGGGCGACTCGGCCGTCGAGGTCACGGGTGAGGTTCATCGTGAAACTCCTTGATCACAAGCAGGAAGGGGGAGAGGAGACCGCGGTCGCACTGCGCTGCAACGGCGGCACGGCGACGGCCATCGGGTCATTGCGCGTCGATGGCGAGGTATTTGACGGAGAGGTATTCCTCGATGCCTTCGAGGCCTCCTTCGCGACCGTTCCCGGACTGCTTGACGCCACCGAAGGGTGCCGCGGCGTTGGAGACGAGCCCGCGGTTGATCCCGACCATCCCGACATCCAATGCTTCCGCGACGCGTGTGGTTCGCGCGGCGTCGCGGGTGAAGAGGTAGGCGACCAGGCCGTAGGGGGTGTCGTTGGCAATCTCGACGGCTTCGGTTTCGGTGCGAAAGGTGTAGATCGCGGCGACCGGTCCGAATACCTCTTCGTGACGGATGCGTGCATGCGGGGGGATGTGGGTCAGGAGGGTGGGCTGGAAAAAGCACCCAGCCCTGTCCTGCGGGGCACCCCCGACGATTGCTGTGGCCCCTGATTGCAGAGCATCATCGACGAGTTCGGTGATGCGGTCTCGTTGCGTGGGGTTGATGATCGGCCCGAGTTCGCTGTCGGCGTGGATGCCTGGGCCGACCGTGATGTGATCCATCCGGGAGGCGAGGCGGCGAGTGAATTCCTCGGCGATGTCGTCCTGCACGAGGATTCTGTTGACAGCGACGCACGATTCGCCGCCGTTTCGCAACTTGGCGAGGAGGACGCCTTCCACGGCGGCGTCGAGATCGGCGTCGTCGAAGATCAGGAACGGGGCGTTGCCGCCGAGTTCCATGGACGTCCGCAGGATGTTGTTCGCGGCCCCCTTGAGCAGCTGGCGCCCGACGGCGGTCGACCCGGTGAAAGACACCTTACGCAGCCGGGGATCAGCCAGGATCGGGTCTACCACCGGGGCGGGTGCGCTGGTGGGCACCACATTGACGACGCCAGCAGGGACACCGGCATCGGCAAGAATCTCGGCGAGCAGCAAACAGGACAGGGGGGTGTCTTCGGCGGGTTTGAGGATGGCCGTGCAGCCGGCAGCTAGTGCGGCCCCAACTTTGCGGGTGATCATGGCCAGGGGAAAGTTCCAGGGTGAGATCAGCAGGCATGGTCCGACGGGTTGGCGGATGGTGAGCAGACGGCTCGTCCCGTCGGGACTGATCCGATATTCCCCGCTGGTGCGGACGGCTTGCTCGCTGAACCAGCGCAGAAAGTCTGCGGCGTAGCGCACTTCGCCGCGGGATTCGGCGACCGGCTTGCCCATCTCCAGGGTGATGAGCAGGGCGAAGTCCTCCAGCCGCGCCAGGACAGCGGTGCAGGCGTGCAGCAAAATGTCGGAGCGTTCGCGGGGAGCGGTAGCAGCCCAGGCGTGTTGCGCGTGCGCGGCGGCATCCATGGCCAGGGCTGCGTCCGGGGGACCGGCATCGGCCACCTCACACAGGGTGCTGCCCGTGGCGGGATCGAGAACGGCGAAAACCGCCTGGGAGGTTGCCGGGCGCCATTGGCCGTCGATGAAGCATCCGGTGGGCACGGTGGCAAGCAACGCCTGAGTGGGATCGAGGGTCTTCGGCATGCTGCTCATAGGGCTGCTCCCAGTAGCTCGGTCAGCTCGGCGTTCGTGGGGATTCGGGGTGTGTTGCGGGTCACCGGATCGGCCAGTGCGGTGTGGACCAGGGTCGGGATCATCTCTTCGGTGCAGCCCAGCTCACGCAGCGGACGGTAGGTGCCTATTTGTTCCACGAGGGCGCGGCTCGCCGCGATGGTGGCGCGGGCGTTCGCGGTCTCGTCGCTGCTGGTGGCGCCGACGCCGAGATCGAAGGCAACAGCAGCGTATTCAGCGGCGCTTTCGGGCAGGTTGAACACCAACACCTCCTTTAGCACCGAGGCGAGTGCCACGCCGTGGGGGGAGCCGGTGTGCGCGGTGACGGCATGCGCGATGCCGTGCACCAGGCCGAGCCCGGACACGCTGAGGGCGAGACCAGCCAGGTGGGAGCCCAGGAGCAGCTCGCCGCGGGCCTCGGCGTTGGCACCGTCGTTCACCGCGGTCGGCAACCAGGTGGACACCAGCTTGGCGGCGTGGTGGGCGTACGCGTCGGAGACCGCGTTGCGGCTGCGGGAGGTGAGCGACTCGATGGCGTGGACGAGGGCATCGACCCCGGTGGCCGCGGTGACCGCCGGTGGCAGCCCCAGCGTCAGGCTGGGGTCGAGGATGGCGATGCGGGGGGCGACGGAGGCATCGCCGAGGTAGATCTTGCAGTGCGCTGCGGTGTCCTCGATGACGCCGAAGCCGTTTGTTTCGGCCCCGGTGCCGGCTGTGGTCGGGATCGCGATCACCGGCAGGCCCGCTGATAGGTCACCGGGGGAGCGGGCGAACGATGCGACCGATCCCTCGTTGGCCGCGGCCAACGCGATGCCTTTGGCTGCGTCCAGGCTGGAACCGCCACCCACCGCGACGACGACGGCGTTCCCGAACCGGCGAGCCATCATCGTGGCCCGGTCGATCGTCGCGAGCGAGGGGTTGGGTTCCACCTCGGCGAACACCTCGTGGGAGATGTGGGCCGCGTCGAGCAGCTCGCGGACCTGACCGAGGATCCCGCAGGCCCTGATGCCGGGATCGGTGACGATGAAAGCCCTGGTCTTGCCCAGCGCTTGCACGGCTGCGGGCAGGGTTTTCAGGGCGCCGTCGCCGAACTCGACGGCACCGGGTGGGGCGAGCGCGAAAGGGGGGGATGTCGTCATGATCTTCCTTCTCGGGCGCGGGTGTGTCAGGCGGGAATGGCTGGGGCGGGGGTGTTGCGCAGGGTGATCCCGGCGAGGTCCTCATACAGTTTCACCGGGATCATCTCCCCGGCGTTGTCCCCGTATTGCGCCTTGGCGCGTCGGTAGATCTGCTCCACGAGTGAGGACAGCTCCACTGGTACCCCGACGTCGCGGCCCACGTCGACGGCCAGGCCGAGGTCCTTGCACGCCAGTGCCATGGCGAAGGACTCGTCGTAGTCACCGTCCTCGACGATGCACCGAATGTCGTTCGACAAGAAGTTGCTCTGGGCTGGGCTGGCGGCCAGGGCCGTCCGCAGGGTCTGCAGGTCCACGTTGGCTTTGACGCCCATGGTGAGGACCTCGGAGGAGGCGACCAAGTGGGTGAACCACAGCAGGTTGATCATCAACTTGACGGTGTATCCGGTGCCCAGAGGTCCGACATGGAAAATCCTTGCCGGGTCGCCCATGACGTTGAGGATCGGAAGATGAGTGGTGAACAGTGAGCTGTCGCCGCCGACGAAGATTTGCAGGGTGCCGGCCGTGGCACCCCTGGCCATGCCGCTGACGGGGGCATCCAGGCGGTGCGCGCCGCCAGCGTCGAGTGCGACTTCTGCGACCCGGCGCGCTATCTCGGGGGAGGAGGTCGACATGTCGATCCAGGTGGAGCCGGGTTTCATGACGGCGGCGGTCCCGGCGTGCAGCATGACCGCCTCGACCTGGCGGGGTCCGGGGAGCATCGTGATGAGCACGTCGGCCTCGGCGGCGCAGTGGGTCGGGGTGTCCGCCCAGGTCGCGCCGGCGGCGAGGTGGTCGGCGGCGGCGTCGTGGCGTACGTCGTGCACGACGACCGAATAGCCGGCGTGGAGCAGGTTGAGTGCCATGGGGCTACCCATGTGGCCAAGGCCGATGAATCCGATTTTCACAGGGTGTCTTTTCATGTTCGGTGGGGTATCGGGGTACTGGTGTGGGTGCTCAGGTGAGGTTGATCCAGGTGGTTTTCAGCGCTGAGTAGGCGTGCAGTGCGTGCAGGCTTTTGTCTCGGCCTGCCCCGGTGTCCTTGAAGCCACCGAAGGGGGTCATCACGTCGCTGGCGTCGAAGGTGTTGACCCAGACGGTGCCGGCGCGCAGTTGTCGGCTGACGCGGTGCGCGGTGGTGAGATCACGGGTCCAGACGCTGGCGGCCAGCCCGAAGCGGGTGTCGTTGGCCAGCCGCACCCCCTCGTCCGCGCCGCGGAAGGTGATGGTGCTGAGCACCGGCCCGAAAATCTCCTCCTGCGCGATGCGCATGGTGTTGTTGACGGCGTCGAACACGGTGGGTTCGACGAAGAATCCGCCGGACGCGGTCAACGCTTGGGCGCCCCCGAGGGCGACGGTGGCGCCTTCTTGCCGGCCGAGGTCGATGTAGCCCAGGACCCGGTCGAGTTGGGTGCGGTCGATGATCGCCCCCATCGTGGTGGTCGGGTCGAGCGGGTCGCCGGCGTGGAACGTGCGCGCGACGGTGAGCACCGCCTCGAGTAGTTCGTCCTTGATCGTGGCGTCGACCAGCAGCCGGGAGCCGCCGTTGCAGGTTTGGCCCGCGTTGTAGAAGATTCCCCAGGCGATGGCCGAGGCTGCCGCGTCGATATCGGCGACGTCGGCGAGCACGAGCTGGGGGGATTTCCCGCCCGCCTCGATCGACACGGTCTTGCCGTTGGAGTGGGCGGCGTAGTGCAGGAAACAGCGGGCGACCTCGGCGGATCCGGTGAAGGCCACTTTGTCCACATCGGGGTGGCGCCCTAGGGCGGCGCCGGCGTCCTCGCCGAGACCGGTGATGACGTTGAACACGCCGTCGGGTACGCCGGCTTCCGAGGCGAGGCGCGCCAACAGCAGCGCGGACAGCGGCGACTGCTCGGCCGGCTTGAGGATCACGCTGTTGCCCATCGCCAGGGCGGGGGCGATCTTCCAGGAGGTGATCAGCAGCGCGTAGTTCCACGGCACGACGGCGGCGATGACGCCCAGTGGTTCCCGCGTGATGAGCGCGAGCGCGTCGGGTCCGGTGGGGGCCACCTCGTCGTAGCTTTTGTCCAGTGCCTCGGCGTACCACGCGATGGTGTCCGCCGCGCCGGCCACGTCCACCCGCAGTGACTCGCCGATGGGTTTGCCGACGTCCAGGGTTTCCAGCAACGCCAATTCCTCGCCGTGCTGGCGCACCAGGTCGGCGAAGCGCAGCAGCACGTTCTTGCGGGCCCGCGGCGTGAGCGACCGCCACCGGCCGTCGTCGAATGCGCGGCGCGCCGCGGATACTGCCCGGTCCACGTCCGGGGAATCCCCGGCGGCCACCTGCGCCAGGTGCGTCCCGTCGCGGGGGCTGATGTCGTTGAAGGTGGCTCCGGAGACGGCGTGGGTGTAGGTGCCGTCGATGAACAGCCGGGTTTCCGGGTGGAGGTGGGCGGCGCGGGTAACCCAGTCGATCGCCGCGGTCATCGGATCCGCCACTTGTTGATGGCGTCCTCGTCGAGGACGGCTCCGATACCGGGGCGCTGGGGAACGGCCACGGTGCCCTCGGGGGTGATGCGGATGGGGTCGGCGAGCATGAAGTCCCTTCGTTCGGGGGTCCACCCGGGCGGGTCATAGGGGTACTCGAAGTACGGGCCCCCACCGATCCCGGCGGACACGTGCAGGTTCGCCAACATCCCGATGCCGTTGGTCCAGGTATGGGGGGTGAAGGAGCGGTGTTTGAGGTTCGCCAGCTCGCCGAGGGTGCGTGCCCGGAGCATGCCCACCGCCAAGACGACGTCCATCTGGTAGATGTCCAGGACGTCGCTTTCCAGGTACCGCAGGACCTCGCCGATCGAGTCGAGCATTTCCCCGCCGGCGATCCGCACGCCGGTCTGGGCGCGCAGTGCCTTGAGTCCGTCGCTGTCCTGGTAAGGGAGCGGCTCCTCGACCCAGAACACCCCCAGCTCACCCAGGCGTTCGACGGTGCGGCGCACCGACCCGAAGTCCAGCGCCGGCTCGACGTCACCGGCCATCCGCCAGGACTGGTTGAGGTCAACCATGATCGCGAAGTCCTCGCCCACCGCGTCCCGGGCCGCCGCCACCGCGGCAACACCCTCGTCCAGCCGGTTGCGATCGATGCGGATCTTCATGGCCCGAAAACCCTGCTGCTGCAATACGAGTGCGGATTCTGCGCGGTCGCCGGGTGACTTGAGCTCGCCGCACGAGGCGTAGACGCGGACCTGCTGCTGCGTGTTGCCGAACAAGGTGGCCACCGGTTGGCCGGTGACCTGACCGATGATGTCCCACAGAGCGACCTCCAGCGGCCAGAACCGTCCGGAATGGAAGTTGATCGTCTCGATGGTGCGCACATGCCGCAGGATCTGCAGCGGATCTTGACCGAGGAACAGGTGCTCGTGCGCGGCGAACCCGTCCATGGTGTCCCCGGAGCCGACACCGACAATGCCCTCATCGGTGTGCACCCGCACGATCGTGGCGTCGAAGTGTCGGCGCGGCACGGGATCCCACGCCGCGGCGAAGGGTGGGTCCAGGTCCAGTCGTAGCCGGTCCAGCTGGACTTCGGTGATCTTCATTGACGCTCCCATGGATGACCCGGAGATGGCTTTCCCCGGCAAGCAATGCGTGCTGCTCGGCTTCGCCGCCGGGGTCCGCACGGGGTACGACCCGGACCGGTGCCAGGAACGCTACGACGGCGCCGCCGATTGTTTCAATGGACGACACCAAAAGTTGCTAACATTGCAACATGAATCAGTCAGCTCCTGAGTTCGCGGGCGGCTTCAGCCGAGACCTGGACATCCTGCAAGAGCTCGCTGAGGCGAGCGCCCACGCCAGGGAAGGACTGCGTCTTACCGATCTGGCCGTGGCCACGGGTCGGGAAAAGAGCCAGCTCTCTCGTGCCCTGGCGCGTCTGGAACGATCGGGCCTGGTCACCCGCGACGACGCGTCACGGCGCTTCGTTCTGGGCTGGCGGTTGTATCACTTCGCTGCGATGACCGCCGAAGCTCGGCTGCTTCGGCTGGCCCAGCCGGCGATGCGCCGCCTCGTCATGGAGGTCGGAGAAACCGTGCACCTGTGCGTGTTGCGCGGAACGTCGGTGATCACGGTCCACAGCGAATTGCCCCGCCATGGCTACCGCGGCCTGTCCTGGGTCGGTCTCGACACCCCCGCCCACACCCTCACCGCCGGCCGGGTACTGCTAGCGGCGTGGACGGATGACGATCTGCGGGCCGCTTACCCCCGGGAAGAGCTTCCCGACGTGCCGGAAACTGGAAAGATCCGGACCCGGTCTCAACTCCTCAGCGAATGCGCCACCATCCGCCGCCGGGGATATGCCCTGGTGGACGAGGAATTCGAAAGTGGTCTCGTCGGCGCCAGCGCCGCTGTCCACGATTTCCGCGGCATCGCCGTCGCGTCGCTCAACATCGCCGCTCCAAAGCCGCGGCTGGCAACCAAACTTCGCTCCGCCGGGGAATACATCGGGCGGGTGGCCGACAAACTCTCGACCAGCTTGGGTTGGCTCCCGGCGTCTCGCCCCTGACGCGACCGCCCGTCCGGCGGACTCGACTTGGGGAGAGGTGACGACCCGACAGTTGTTGCAGTGAGAGCAAATCTTGATGTCTGCTATTGAAACTTTCGGAGGCGGGGTCGTAGCCTCCGGCCAGGCAGACAAGCACTGTGACACCGCTCACCGCAGTACGGGCGACTCACTGTGGTCTGCGGCAAGTCGACGCCGAAGCTCGGACCTCCCGGCCAGCTTCACGCTGGCTATTCGAACCGGCAGGCATACGTCGCACCGTCCAGAAAGAGGAGTCTTCGTGTCTGAGATCCGTAACTCGGCCAGCGGCACCCGTTCCCACCGCCGCCGCGCACGCCCGGTGAGCCTGGCGATCTTCGCGCTGTGTGCCGCCCTAGCGTTGGTGCTGTCCGCATGCGGCGGCGGAAGCAGTGCGGGGAACCCCGGAGGCCAGTCGATCAAGGTGGGCGCCTACGCCTTCCCCGAGGGACAGCTGTTGGCCAACCTCTACGCCGACGCCCTGAACAAGGCGGGTTTCAACGCCTCCATCGTCCCGACGGAGAGCCGCGAGACCGGCCAGCCCGCACTGAGCCAGGGCGCCCTGGATGTGACGGTGGAGTACACAAGCTCGCTGCTGAACTACTTCAAGGCGAACAGTTCGACTACCAACGATGCGGCGAACCTCGCCATGCTCCAGTCATTGGCGAACGGGAAGAACGTCACGGTGCTGGACCCCGCGCCGGCGACGGACAACTACGCCTTCGGCGTCTCCACCGCCTTCGCGCAGCAACACTCGATCACGACGCTCTCGCAGCTGGCCGCCTACTCACAGTCGAACCCCGTCGTGGTCGCCGGCATCCAGTCGTGCAAAGACCGGCCCTACTGCCTCGCCGGACTGGAATCGGTCTACGGCTTGAAAGTCGCGAACTTCCAGGTCACCGTCTTGTCGAGCCAGGCCAGTGTCGACTTGTTGACCAACAACAAGGCCCAGCTGGTGGAGTTCGACTCCAGTGACGGCATTCTGGCCGGTGCCCCGGTGACCATCCTTAAAGATGACAAGGGCCTGAACAGCAACGACTACGTCATACCCACCGTCAACACCAAGGTGGTGTCACCGAACCTGTCGAAGGCCCTCAATGGTGTGTCCGCGAACTCACCCAGGACCTGCTCAACAACGCGAACAAGAAGGTCCAGGTCGACCGCCAACCGGCCGCCGATGTCGCCTCGGGTCTGCTCGCCAAGCTGGGCGGCTGATGACCATGAGCATGACACCCACCCACCAGCATCCACCGCACACCCCAGACACCGCCCCGCAATCGATGATCTCCTTGCGGGGACTGGGCAAAACGTATCCCGACGGCACGGTCGCCGTCGGGAGCATCGACCTCGATGTGCCCGAAGGCCAACTCGTTTGCCTCGTGGGCCCCTCCGGGTGCGGCAAGACCACGACCCTGAAGATGATCAACCGGCTCATCGAACCGAGCTGCGGAAAGATCTTCATCGACGGCAATGAGGTGACCGGGGGCAGCCCACTGCACCTACGCCGTGGCATCGGGTACGTCATCCAGCAGGTAGGACTCTTCCCACACGAAAACATTTGGAACAACGTCGCCACCGTGCCCCGCCTGCTCGGGTGGAACAAGCAACGGTGCCGGCAGCGAGCCGGGGAACTTCTGGAACTGGTGGGCCTGGACCCGGCGGCCTACGGCAACCGGTATCCCGCGCAGCTGTCGGGCGGACAACGCCAGCGTGTCGGGGTGGCCCGTGCCCTCGCCGCAGATCCGCCGGTACTCCTCATGGACGAACCGTTCTCGGCTATCGACCCGATCGCGCGGCACAACCTGCAGCAGGAGTTCCTGCGGGTGCAGCGCGAGGTTCGCAAAACCATCGTGATGGTCACCCACGACATCGATGAGGCCGTCCTCCTCTCCGACAAGATCGCCATCTTCAAACAAGGCGGCTCCCTGGAGCAGTACGACAGCCCCGCCGCCCTGCTGAGCCGACCGGCGAACGACTTCGTGGCCGAGTTCGTCGGTGCGGAACGGGGCCTGCGCCGCCTGGGGGTGACACCAATCCAGACCGATGACATCGGACGCCAACCCACCGTGCACACCGACGACCGGCTGGCACCCGCCCGACATACCCTGGATGACCAGCGCGCACGGTGGGCCGTGGTCCTCGAACCCGACCAGCGACTCGCGGGATGGATCAAACGCGCCGACATGGACGGTGACGGCCTGGTGCGCGAGCGGATACGCCCCCTGGACGCGACGGTCGGCGCGGACTCAACCCTGAAAGATGCCATGGCAGAAATGCTGCAGCACGACGCCGGTTGGGTCGCCGTCATCGAGCCAGGCACACGGCGCTACCTCGGTGTCTTGACGCCCACTTTGTTGCACACCGCCCTGCGGCGAGCCGTCGACCTGGAAAACACCGTCGAGATCACCCCGTCCGTTGAGGTTCTCGACACGATGATGAAGGCCTGACCATGTCCTCCTCACCCACCGATAACAATCCATGGTTCAGCACCCAGTACTTCCAAAGCCCAAGCCAGCGGCAGGAGTACATCCACGGCGCCCTCGAGCACATCGAGCTAACCGCCATCAGCGTCGTCATAGGACTTATCGTGGCACTGAGCCTGGCCCTCTTGATACGACGCTTCCCGGCGTTCGAAGGACTGGTTGTAGGGCTGAGCGACGCTATGTATGCGATCCCGAGCATCGCGTTGTTCTCCCTTCTCCTCCCCTTTACCGGGTTGTCGATCATCGGACCCATCATCGGGCTCGCCCTCTACACCCAACTGATCCTGGTCCGCAGCATCCTCGAAGGACTGCGCTCGGTCTCTCCTGACGCCATCGAGGCGGCCAATGGACTGGGCTACGGGCCCGTGCGGCGCCTCCTCAAAGTTGAACTGCCGCTCGCCCTGCCTGTCATCTTCTCCGGCATCCGGGTAGCGACCGTCAGCACCGTCGGGCTGCTCACCGTGGCCTTCGCCCTGTCCCACGGTGGCTTGGGACAAGTTCTGACCCTCGGATACTCAAACAATCTCTACAAACAGCAGGTCCTCGATGCGGTCCTCGGCATCATCGTCATCGCGGTTGGCTTCGACCTTCTCATCCAACTGACGGCACGCCTGGCCACCCCGTGGACCCGTCGGACAGGGAGAGCGACCGCATGAACTGGTTCGACTACCTCACCTCGGCCTCAAGCTACAGCGGCGCCGACGGCATCACCCAGCGCCTCGTTCAGCACCTGGAATACAGCGGCAGCGCGCTGTTCTTCACCGTCCTCATCGGTCTACCCCTCGGCCTCATTTTGGGACATCTGCACCGCGGCGGAACTATCGTCCTCGGAATCGCCAATCTCGGCCGCGCTGTACCCGCATTCGGCATTATCGTGATCTTTGCAGTCAGCGCCTACGGTGTTAACTTAGCCACTCTCACCATTACCCTTGTGCTTTTCGCCCTTCCCCAAGTGCTCACCAACACCTACACCGGAGTCGCAGAAATCGACCCCGACATCATCCAAGCCGCCCAAGGTATGGGCATGAGCGGACGCCAAATCCTGGGACGCACCGAACTGCCGGTCGCCCTGCCGCTCATCGCCGCCGGGATCCGCGGCGCCACCGTGCAAATCATCGGGACCGCCACCATTGCCGCATACGCCGGCGCCGGGGGGCTCGGCGCCATAGTGTTCAGAGGCTACGACAGCAACGACCGCCGATACCAAATCGGGGGCGCCGTCCTCGTGGTGGTCCTCGCCCTCGTCGCCCAAGGCCTACTCGGACTCCTTCAACGCGCGGTAACCCCACAACCCCTGCGACACCGAGGAATCTTCTTCCGCAGCGGACAACGCCAAGCCGCCCGCAATGTTGGATTGGAAGCGTCGCAGCAGCCCGCTGAACCAATGGGTGTATGAAATTGTGCAACCGGTTCACCATGTGTCGGATTGGGGTACACCCCAACCAGACGTCAGGTAGGAACCGCTCGGAGAGCGAGGTGGCGCGGGCGCAGCCAAATTCTGGAGATGCCTGCGCGGTGGTCAAGATCCCAACCTGACACAGTTTCGGGCGCGCCGTTAGTTGACGTAGGTGGGTTCGTTGGGGTTGTACGGGGCGACCGCCGTGACCGTGGGGTGACACACGAACTCCTGAACGGGGCTGGTCAGCGATGCGGTTTGGTTGGGCGGGAAGACGCGGATCTGTGCCGCCCGAGGTGCGTCGGGGCACGCCGCCTGCGGGTCGAGCTCATGGAACTGCGCCTTGGCACCGGGCGTCAGGGTGACCACTGTCTCGGGGGACGGGTGCCGGGCGGCGTCCGGGCCGGCCTGCGTGCCGGCCGCATTCAGCAGGGTTACGCCGGGATAGCCGGTCACCGTGCAGGGCGCTGCGGCCTCGTTAGTCAGGGTGAAAAGGACGTCGGTGTCGGCATGCGCCGACAAGTTTTGCGCTTGGGCCAGCACCAACTTCGACGTCGCGCACGCCGCGACCGCGTTCCCACTCGTTGCTGGTGGTGCGCTGGTGATCGTCACCGGGCTCGATGGTGCCACCCCCGCAGGAGTGGGCGAAGGGGAGACGGTGGCCGAAGGGATCACCACCCTTGTCGAGGTGAGCAGCAATGCCGGGGGTGGTGGTTGAGCGGTCGGTTGCTGAGAGCCGCCGCACGCAGCTATCGACAAGGACGCTGCAGACACGCAGCAGCAGAGCAGCCGCTGCTGCCGACCGGTAATCCTCATTGCGAAACCCCCTTGAATGCTGAGCACGGGCAGGTCCAGCCACGATTCCCCTCACGCCGCAACCCGTACAGTCGAGTCTGACACGAGTGGCTCTAACAGATCGTTTTTTGAGGCCCTGCGCGGGCACCGCGTGGTTCACTCATCAGCGTGGCTTCCGACGGACCCGTGGGCATGGAGGGCGCCGGCACGAGGACCGGTGCCCGTCCGGCCTTGGCGTTGTCGGGCCTGCTGCTTCTCCTGTTCACGCTGCTGCTCTGGCCGCTGCACTACCTCACCACCACGCGCACCGGTATCGAAGCGCCCTACAGTTTCCACGGGTACAGCTGCGGAACGGTGCTCGCCCCCGAAGTCGACAACAGCACCCAACTCAGGGATGCCGACGCGTACTTGCTTCGGGTCACCCCGGCGGCAGTCGCAGGAAAACCGACACTTGTGTCGCTGTGCACCGCCTCCGTGAACCGGCAGAAACACGCAGCGATGGTGGCGTTGATCCCCGTCGGCGCCACGCTGATCCTCATCGGCCTCCTCGCGGCCCATACATGGGTTGCTTACCGACGGGGTGCCGACGCCCGTCTCCGATTCGGGTCCAATACCGCGGTCCTACTGGTGACCGGCCTTCTGAGCCTCCTCTCGTTGGCGGCTCTCTTCCTCGCGTCACTGTGAGGGCTGACACCCCCGTCCGACCCACTCAGGCCAACGGGTGCGGTCCGTCGCGTGTCATAAACGATCGTTAAAGAAACACTGCAGCAGCCGAGACTGACGTGCACGTCGCTGTGCCGGCAGGGTGTTGCAGAAGCACTGTACGAAACCGGTGTGTCATCGGTTGGCTTGTCGGCGGGT
>JAABUP010007791.1_pt1 | contig 14077 bp, 10 predicted proteins | sample 5559201 | NCBI WGS metagenome assembly JAABUP01 (sample SAMN10711887, study PRJNA513373) | rock metagenome | isolation source: Antarctica rocks | place: Antarctica | reverse complement strand
TCTCTGCGCTACCCACCCGTACCGCGCTCAGGCGCTGGCTGGCGGCGCGTCGCGCGCGCCTGATGCTCAACCGGTGCTCGAACAGTTCGTGCTCGGGCAGTTCCGCGGCGGCCCGCATGGCGCGCGCCGGTCACATGGTGCTGCACCCAAGGCGCCCTGGCGGCGCAGGCCAGCTCCTAGACGCAACCCACAACAGCGGCCTAGCATTGGCTGCGGGGCTGCTCGCTTTGCTGCTTCTGTCGGTTAGTGCGACATTGCAGCCGCGACCGAAGTGACCGTTCACGGCAGCTACGGCGGGAACCTGGTGTCAGTGCTCACCATTGCCGGATTCTTGGTTCGAGCCGTCATGCCGATGAGCGGGAAGGTGGAGATGCCGTCAGCGCCAAGCTGCCGCCCGCTGGATGCGCCCCACCTAGATTCCCACCGAGCGCTCCTGATCAAGCCGACGAAGCATGTTCGCGAGCAAGACGACGGCGTCCGCGAGGATGCCGGCCTCTGTGCGTGTCGGCGTTCCTGAGTGTTTGACGGCCTGAGCGAGTTCGATCGTCGCCCGCGCAAACTTCCGCATCTCCGCGTTGGCTGCACCTTGAATGCGCGATTCAACATAACGATCCAACCGAAGTTTTGTCTTCGCCACCGGAGGTTCGTCCTCGCCAGGCGGCGTGTGCCGCGCATGGTCGTAGGCCTTCCGACTCAGAGCCTCCGTGATGTGCACACAGTCATTCCCGATTGCCCGATAATCCTGAGCTGTGGTGGCCGTGCGGAAGTGCCGCCGGAGTTCGCCAATCTCCGTGTCGATCTCAGGCCACCCCAACCGTTCGTGCGGGGACACCACCTCAGCCAGCGTCGACTTCAGCGCGTGGTCCTGGGCAGCCATGAGCTTGGCGTACGGCTCGTCAAAGAGGTCGCTCAGAAGGTCCCGTCTGGCCTGCCACCCTCCGGACCCGGCAGCGCCCTTCCTAATCCAGTAGGACCGCCAACCTGCGTGGTCACGAAACGGCAGCTGAAAAAGATGGGACGCACGCGCCGAGGCCCGCTCCAGCGCCCGCACGGCAAGACGCATATCCGCGTCGGAGAGACACTCCCCTCTACTCGTCCCGGACAACTGAAGGTCGTCGCGAACGAGGTCCATCAGAGCCAGCGCCACGTCTACGTCGCTGCTATCGAGCTCGGGTCCCGCGATAAGGGCTGTTAGGCGCTCACTGTCTAGAACCTCGTCCATGCGAGTGTCCGGCCCGTCCCAAGGCGCGGCGACGAGCACGAAGAAACTACTAGCCGTGATCATCACGGCCACGACCCTACGATGGCCCGGCTTCGACACAATCCGGGCGCTGCTCTCCCTGTGCGTAATCCGGTCCGTCTACTACCTTGGGGCCCGCTCTCCTGCTAGCCGCCGCGGTCCTCGGACACTTCGGGCTACGCCCTGCACCCAAGAAGTGTCCGGCCCAAGGCCCGCGACGTCTCCACCTCCTCCCGCATATCCCCCCCGTCATCGGGAATCAATGCGGACGGCCCTTACGGGAATGGCGAGCTGCTGAAACGTCGGCCATCGCACCGCTCGAATCATGTCCCGTTGCAAGGATCCTCAATTGGAACGGCGGCCTACGGCTGCCCGGCGCGGTCCTGCGCCGCGGCGCGCTCGTTGTCTGCGTCCTCCGGAGCCACGTCGATGCACACGGGCAGTCGTTCGCCCTGCGGAAACTCGCCTGACCCAGTCGGCCTGCCGCCGGTCCACCAGGCGCCATCTCAGGCGCTCGTACAGCTTCATCTGACGGGCAACCAGCCGGCGACGCACCCCCACCCCGTGCCACAGCGACCCGCAGGGTCGTACGGGCGTCCCGGCGCCCGTGCCCGAACCGCATACCGCCGCGCTCTCATGCGCCCCGCGAGGCCCCTGGAAGGTGAGTGCGCGCTACGGCCGGCGCAGCAGTTCAGGCCGCGCGAGCAGCTGCAGTAAATACAGGTAGGGCAGATCCGGTAGATCCGTGGGAACCGATCCATCGTGTGCCACCAGCAGCGCATCGTCGCGCGCCTTCGCCCCTGACGAGCGGCTGCCGAAACCGTGGCCCGCGTTCCGCAAGACCCGTAGCCATAACGCCGCCGCCGACTCCAACGGCACTGACCGGCCCCACGCACTGTTGCGGTCCGGTAATCGGATGTTTCCACCGCTCACCCGCGACGGCAGGAAGAACCCGTCCTGCAACTGCTGCAACGCAGCCACTGCACGTTCAGCGCGCGGCAACATCACAGCACCGACGTCCGCAGACAGCGCCGACTGCAGGTCTTTGAGGACACCGCGCGCATGTCCGAGCCTGCACAGCGTGTCGAATTGCGTCCCGGTCAGTCCCTGAAGCGTGTCTAGCGCATCGAACATCATCGTCCGCCGCGCGATCGGGTCCCGGTCGTGCACGCTGAGTGACTGGATGGTGCGGAAGTACTGCTCCGTACTCAGATGCACCTCGAACGCCCGCGACACGTCGAGTGCACCTTCGTGTGCGTAGTTTGCTGGATCGAACACTTCCGTCAACAGCCGATCGAGCTGACGCACCCACCACTGCAGCGCAGCCTGCTGCTGCTGCTGCCGGCCGAACGTTGGACGCGGTGGCGGCGCAGCCCTGCTGGCTGTAGGCGTAAACAACTGGAGCGGCTCGGCGCTCTCCCCTCGCCGTCCTGTGATTGCCTTACCGAAGACGATGACGACGACGCCGCCCGCACGCGACGCTGTCATCCCCCACACGTGGGGCGCACACGAAAGGAAGAGCGGGGCCAGGTAAGCGCGCAGTCCAATGTTCAGATCACCAGTGAGTCCTGTGGCCGATCGGAATATCAGGGCGTCCGCGGCCTGCGCCGGAGGGCCAGCTGTCGGATCGCTCGCAAGGTATAACAGCGCCCGCAGCGCCGCCGCCCGGAACGGCAGCCGGTCGTCGACAGCGATGAGATAGGTGCCAGCATCGGGCAGGTTCGGGAGAATGTCCCCGCGCAACACCTCCTGGAGTGTCGCCACGACCTGCTCCGTCCTCACGCCGGTAATCGCAATCTGCACCGCCGACAGCCACGCGCCCACGTCGTTCGGGTGCTGCGCACGCAGCCGCTGCAGCTCCGCCATGATCGCCGCGGGATCAGTTCCGTGCAGTCCCGCATGCCGCCGCAGGGTGCGAGCCGGGCGTAGGCGCCCGCCCGGTCGACGTTTCCCGCATCCGCCATCAGGTGCACATCGACAAGTCGCCCATCGCGGCCCAAGGCACGTTCGAACAGCCGGATGCGCCCCAACTCCGGCGCACCCGTGACTGGCTCCCAGCGCCACCCCGCCGCCGCCGCGAACCCGGCGAGATTGCCGCCGTACAGCCACGAAGGCAGCGTCACATCAGCAGACCGCATCCGAAGTCCGCTAGCTGTAATTCCTGCACGCGCTGACTGCACAACAAGTAGTTTCGCGCAATCGCCGATACGAGGAACCCCTAGGGGCGACTTGGTCGAAGTCCTCGCCAAGACTGAACGCAGCGCTTGCGACTACCCACCGCACCGTCGATCCTGACGTCATAGAGCACGCCCATGCCGCACAGCGAGTTGCTCCTCTAAGCGAGATGCGCGCCGTCACCCCTACACCGCACCCACCCGGCACGGCGGGCCAGCACCAACGGCTTTTATGGGCGCCATTGCTGTGCGCTCGGATCCCAGGTTCCGTGGGTGACGGTGCCATCCAGCAGTGCGTTCACACACCCTCCCGCGGCGGTGAGTGCCGCCTGCAGGGTTCGCAGCCCGGCGGGCAGGGTGGCATCACCGACCGCGTCGCGGTACCCCGACATCCACGCCGGCGACGGTGCGGACAACGTGAGCGGCAACGTCAACTCCCGGCGCTGTGCCTGCGCACTCAACGCGGCACGGGTGAGCTGCGCGTCGATTTCGCAGCTACCCACGATCAGGACCAGGTCCACCAGGTCGCGGTACCGTGTCGAGGCCCGACCCCCGATTCCGTGCCGCTCCACCATGGCGGCGACCTTGTCGGCGATCTGGTCGGGCAGCGGATACAACGTCACCTCCGGCAACGCCGCCACATCCTCAATCTCCACCATCGGCTGCAACTGGTGCCGCTCCAGCCCGGCGACGAGCACCCTTCCCGTTGAGAGATCCAGCGGGAAACGGTCGAGCACCGCCACACCCAAGGACACCGTGATGCGAACCGTGGCCCCGGCCACACCGCCGAGCATCTGCGTGGGTTCACCCACAGTAAAAGTGAACGGATCCAGGCCGCGGATATCCGCGACGCGGCGCAGCTCCGCCACCGCGGCCGCCAACTCGGCGTCGTCGAGATGGAGCAGGTCGATGTCCTGGCTGTGCCGGGCACCCGGCAACCGCACCAACAGCCCAGTACCCCCCTTCAGCACCCACGGGCTTGCCGGGTCGTGAAACACCCGCGCCAGGTAGCGCTGCAGCAAGAACTGGCGGCGCATCAAGTTCACATCCCGCCCACGCGCGGCCGCGGCAGTTTTCAACCGGTCGTCCAATGCTCGCCGAAACGCTTCCGGCGTCGCGTACCGCCGAACGGGACCACTCACGAGGTACGCCCGCCTGCCGGGGAGGTTCGCCACCCGCCAGCCTTACCGAGCACCTCGAGCTCAGCAGCCGCCGCCGCAACGGCCGCCGCCGCCCGTTGCGCCTCGGCGTGCATCCCCGAGGACTCCCTCACCTGCCGGACCGAATCGGCCACCGCGACTGCTTGGTCCCCTCCCGCCCGCATCGCCGGCGAGTTCAACACCCGCAGCACCGCCTCGATCGAGGCAGCGCTGCTCGCTGTAGCGGCGCGCAGCGCATCCTGAAATGGGGCCAGGTCCCGGCCGATCCCCTCGGCGATCACCTGCTGCAACTGGGCTGCCACATCAGCGGCAAGCGGCATCGACCAACCTGAGCCCTGCGGCAGCGCCGCGGCCCGCTGCCGGCCCACCAACTCCCCCACCGCCACGGTGCTGGTGGGAACCCCCGCCTCGGCGAGGAACTCCTCCACCAGCTGCACCCCATCACCCAACGGTGCTCCGTAATGATGGGCATACGGGCGCAGCACCGCCGCGACCGCACCAACGTCGAGGTGGCAGGTCACCACCGCATCGCGCACCACCCCCGCCAGATGACCACCATCGATCCGGGCAGCGGCCAAGTCACCGATCGTCACCAGCACCGTCGTCACCGGCAGACCACCGACCACCGTCCAGTCCCCCCGCCCGAGCTCACCCACATGGAAACGGGTGTCACGCCGCCGACTCTGCCGCCGGTTCGCGACCGTGAACTCCCACACGTCCGCGTCCAGATCCCCGACCCCGTGCAGCAACGCCGCCGACCGGTGCGACACCACCTCCGGGGCCTCCTGCGCCAGCCGATCCACGACCATCATGGTCGGGTCCAGCGCCAGCCACGCCGCCCGTAGCCCCATCCACCGATCCTCGGCCACCCCCGCCAGGCGATACACCCCGTGCCGCAGCCGCTGCACCGTCCCCGCCCGGCACAGCGCCGCCACCTGCTGCGGAGTGAACCCCACCGCACGCGCCTGCGCTGTGGTAACCATCCCCCACTGCGACGCCGCCACATCCGCCAACTCCAACAACAGGAAGTTACCCTTCATACTGCAATACTATGTTCTTGGTACTTACTTTTGCAGTAGTAAACAGCACTTTCTTACCAACGCATGGATGGGACGATTACGAGTACTCCATGCATCGTCTGAGCGCGTACGATCACGTCACACGCTGATTGTGAGCGCTAGCGCTTAGACAAGGACTGATATGGGCATGGTTACGGTCGATGACGCGGCGCACCGTCTCGGGCTCTCGGTCGCGACCGTTCGCCGCTACATGGCGTCAGGTCGACTGCTCGGCGCCAAGGTCGGCCGGGACTGGCATGTCGACGAGGCCGGACTCCCGCCGATTGGCTCCACGGGGGGCCGCAAGGCCCGCGCAATCGGCTTCACCGACGACGAACTGGCCACCTCTATCCAATATCTGTCGAACTTCGACCTGTCTGACCTCTGGGTACCGGACGTGTTGCGTTGGGATGATTTCTTAGCTGACATGCCGGTCCTGCTCACCCTGGTCAAAGATCGTGTAACGCTGGGCATCCCCGGGCCCGCCACTGAAATCCGCATCCCCAAGTCGACGCTTGCCTCCCGCGCTGGCATCCTGATCGATTTTGTTGACAGGGTGATCTACCAAGCCGCGGTCGGGCGGATGGCTTCGGTGATCGAGGCGGTCACCTCAGACCGAGTGTTCAGTTCGCGCCTCACCGACGACAAGCGCTTCTTCGTCATTCGGTCGATCAACCAATGGAAGAAGTGGCGCAAGACATATCTCGCCCAGCTAAAGTCCCGACCGGGATTGCTCGTGTCGACAGACCTCTCAAGCTATTTCGAGTTGATCGACCAGCCCACGTTACTCAAGGAGCTGGACGAACTCACCGGCGAGACGTTCGCCATCGACATCTTGCGCAAGCAGATGCGCCAATGGAGTGTACTGCTGCATCGTGGCATCCCCCAAGGGCCGAACGCCTCGCGATTGCTCGGCAATGCCTATCTGTTGCCGGTAGACGAGTACATGCTCGAAAGAGGCTACGACTACTGGCGCTACATGGACGACGTGGCGATCATCGTCACCGACCGTGCCGAGGCCACCCGGGCTGTAGCCGATTTCGAACGGGTCTGTCACCGCCGCGGACTGTTGATCAGCTCGCCGAAGACCAAGGTTCAGACCCTCGCAGAGGCGGAGGCCGACTCCGAAGACGCCGCAAAGGAGGCGGCGGACTATCTGACTCGGGTAGGTTCGCACAGCATCCGGTTGCCCCTGCGAAAGATGTTCGAGAAGGCCGTGCCGCGCGACGGTGCCATCGACATCAGCAACGCGCGATTCTCGCTGTGGCGGCTTGCGCAGCTACTCGACAGGGGACCGCTTGCCCGGCTGCTTGCCCGTATCGAGGACCTTGGCCCGATCGCAAGCGTGAGCGCCGCCTATCTGCAGCGGTTCCTCACCTTTCCCCGGACGGCCAAGGCCCTCGGCGAATTCTTGAATGACCCCGAGCGCAACACGTCAACTCATCTCGAAGCGTGGCTATTCGCCACGATGCTCGAACACCCTTCTCGACCACCGGACACCTGGCTCGCACGCGCACGTGTCGTCGCGTTCGACAAGAACGCTGCGCCTTACCATCGCGTCCTGGCGATGAATGCGCTCGCGCTGAGCGGCAGGGCAAACGACGTCGCCCAGCTGCGGAAGATCATCGCCAGCGAGCACGATCCCGAGGCAGTTCGAGGAGCGCTTGTGGCCCTCACTCGGATTTCGAAGATCGACTCGCCGACCGAAGCAGCGCTCACAGCCCGGCACCCCGGCCTCGGTCAAACCCGCGTCTACTTGAAGGGTCGGCGCGACTTGCCTTCGCTCGTGTACCGCGGGCGGACGGTGCCAGTCCGCAGATGACGACCCCGCTCAGTGCGACAGCTCGCGGGCACCACGACGGCGGCCACCAGCAGGTAGCTGCGCCGCTTGGTCTCATCAACGAAGGTGCGCCCGTTCACTGTCCCGGGCCTTGCGTGCGGGCACGCGGGGGAACACTGGCCACACAAGACCGGACGATTATCAAGCCGGTTGCAGCGGCCTCCGCACGCCGCCTCCTGAGTTCCCGTAGGCCAGTTCCCGACCGCCTACTGAGCGCTCGCCTCCGCGACGCCGGGCGCACCCACCGCCGACGTGGCGCTCCAACGGTCACCTACCTAACGTCGGGTTGGGGTTACCCCAACCCGACGTTAGGTAGGTGACCCGTAAGACGCACCTGAGCGAGAATCTTGACCGGGCGGGTCTACTGCGAATGCGCAGGCCCAGGTCGCGACGTAGACGACGGGATTGGGTATGTGCGGTGGTGGTTCGTCTTACGGGAACGACCGAGTGGCCCCGCTCTCAGATCGAAGCTGCGGTTGCCGGAGGCGCCAGCCTCGACCACCTCGCCAGCGCGGTGGGGTCAGTGGTCTCTACCGCTGAGCCCGCAGCTAAGCCCGGTAGCGGAGGTCTGGGTCAATAAGCGGCCAGGTTGGCGCCAGTGGAACGCTGCAACTGGAGATCACCACTACTTCGACTGCCCGTCCATTCGGAGTCGCATAAACGGGTCTACTCGCTTAAGTTTGGGTTCTTGGCGCTGCCTTCCTGCGCGGAGAGCCGGTAGGAGCCGTCGGCCGCGCGGACACGGGCCGCTCCGGGGGCCGGGAAGTGGGTGCCGAGCAGCAGCTGGTCGGTGTCCAGAGCTTCGGTGAGCAGGGCGCGTCGGGTGCGGGCGGCGGTGGCGGAGTCGACGTCGACGCAGCTGCTGATGTCGGGGAAGGCTGCTTGCACTGGGTGGTGGACGGCGTCCCCGGTGACGAGGGCGGTCTGGCCGCGGCTGGTGATGCGGACCGAGGCGTGCCCGGGGGTGTGGCCGGGTGTCGGTATGAGGGTGACGCCAGGGGCCACCTGCACCCCGCCGGCTGTGAGGTCGACGAGGTTCACGAGTCCGGCCTGGTCGACCGGTAGCACGGAGTCGTCGAGCATGCGACGGCGCGAGGGTTCGACGTCGGTCGTGGCCCAGTAGTCCCACTCGGTTCGCGACGTGAGGTGGCGTGCGTGGGGGAAGGTGGGCACCCACTGCTCGCCGTCGTGCCGGGTGAACCAGCCGACGTGGTCGGCGTGGATGTGGGTCAGCAGGAGCAGGTCCACGTTCTGTGGTGTGAAGCCGATCTGAGCCAGTCGGTCGAGGAAGTCGGTGTCGAGGTTGTGGAAGGCGTCGTTGTCGTGGGTCTTGCCGTTGCCAATGCCGGCGTCGATGAGGATGCGCTGCCCGTCGACCTCTAGGGCGTAGCTCTGGCTGGCCAGCCGCGGCCGGTGGTCGGCGTCGGTCCAGGGATCTCCGAGCCAGTCGACGTCGGCGACGAGTGCGGGGGTGGCCTCGGGCAGCAGCCACGCGGCGGTCTGCGGTGAGAAGGTCGTCTCGGGAACGAGGTGGACGACGAGGTCGCCGACCGTCCAGCTCCGGGGGGTGAGCGGGTCGAGGGGTGCGGTGGTCATGGTGGTGCTCAGGCTCCTTGATCGATGATGGCGAGTGGTCGTACGGGTGCGCCGGTGGCGCCGACGATCTTGAGTGGGGCGCACACCAGAAGCACGGCCGCACCGGTGACGTCCGACAGTGGTTCGAGGTCCGCGGACTCGAGCAGGTGGATGCCGCGCTCCCCGAGGAGGTGGCGGTGGACCGGGAGCCTCCTCAGGCCGTGCTCGGCGGTGACCTGCTCGACCGCGATGGTGTCCGCGCCGACCAGCACCACCCCCCGGTTGCTGAGGTAACGCGCCGCGTCGAGGTCGAGCCCGGGGATCCCGTCCTGGGGTCGGGCGTAGTCGGCGCCGGGCCACCGCGCCCCCCACCCGGTCCGCACCAGGACCGCCTCACCGTGGGACGGGTCGCCCTGATCGCCGAGGGCTTCGAGGTGCTCACGGGTGACAGCCTCGCCGGGGTTCATGGGTCGTCCGAGCAGGCGGGGCACGTCGTAGAACACCGCCCGCCCGACATACGGTGGCATCTGCTCGATGCCGCCGACGACGTACCTTCCGTCGGCGACGGCCTCGGCGACGGGGACACCGGGGAAGATCGCGCCGTCCACGGCCACGTGACACAGCGCGTCCACGTGGGTGCCGACGTGGTCGCCGAACGTAACCTTCTCGTGGGAACCGGTGATCCCGTCCGAGCGGAGCACATCGCCATGGGCAACCTCGATGGACATCTCGAAGCCCGGGTGGGTCGGTGAGCACGGCATTCCCACCTCGAACGGCTGGGACAGGTCGATCACCCGGCGGGGACCGTCAAGGCCCAGGTCGGTCACATGCACCGCGGCCGCCTCAGTCCAGGCCTTGAGCGCGGGTCTCGGGCATCCGGGAGGCGACGGCGGCGCTCACCAGCAGCAACACCGCGACGTACCCGGTGAACACCCCAGCCTTGGAGATGTCCGACAGCCACGTCTGCAGGTAGGGCGCGGTGCCCCCGAACAGCGCGACGGCGATCGAGTACGGGATCGCCAGCCCGGTGGTCCGGATGCGGGTGGGGAACATCTCGGCGTACACCGCGGGCAAGATCGACACCCCGGCGGCGATGAAGAACATTTCCAGTGCCAGGGCGAACCCGAGCCGAATAGCGCTGTCGCCGAGCAGGGCCTGGGCCGGAACTAGTGCCGCCGCGGCACCGAGGGTGGAGATGAGCAGGACCGGTCGTCGCCCGATCCGGTCCGACAGCCGGCCCCAGGCCGGCATCAGCGCCATGAAGAACAGGCTCGCGACGACGGTGGCGGCGAGGGCGGCGGACGCGTCGATGCCGAAGGTCGTGATCGCGTAGGCGGGCGCCGCGATCACCCAGGCGTAGTAGGCCACGGTGAGCCCAGCCGTGAGGCCGATCACCTGCATCGCCTTGCCCCGGTGGACCACGATCGATTGCCAGGTGCTGATCTGCTCGCTCGGCGCCTGGGAGGCGGCCTCGAACGTGGCAGTCTCGGTGAGCTGGCGGCGGATGTAGAGCGCCACGAGGCCGAAGACGCCACCGAAGATGAACGGCACCCGCCACCCAAACGCGTGTAGCTGGTCGTCGGAGAGCATCAGGGCCAGGAGGAACCCAAGCCCGACGCCGATGGTGTTGCCGAAGACGCTGGCGATGTAGATCAGGCTCGACCACTGACCGCGCTTCGCGGTGGGGGCGTACTCGGCCAGGTAGGTCTGGGCCGAGGGGAGCTCACCACCGCAGGACAGCCCCTGCAAGATCCGGGCTGCGACGAGGACCAGTGGTGCGAAGATCCCGATCTGGGCGTAGGTCGGGCAGATTCCGATTATGAAGCTGGCGATCGCGATGCAGGACACCGTGGCGGACAGTGCTGTTCGTCGCCCTACCCGGTCAGCCAGGCGGCCGAAGAAGAGCCCGCCGAGCGGTCGGGCGGCGAAGCCGACCGCGAACACGGCCAGGCTTGCCAGGACGTCGGTGACTTGGCTTCCGCCGGCGAAGAACTGGCTGGCGAAGTACGGCACGAAGACCGCGTAGATCCCCCAGTCGTACCACTCCAGGGCGTGACCCATCCCGATTCCGACCAGGGTGGTGCTGCGACGGGGTTGGGCCCCGGCGTCGGTGGCGGCAGCGGCGGTGCTGGTCATCAGTGGGTCTCCTTGGTGGGTGAGGTGCGCAGTCGTTCGATGGCCCAGCGGGCGAGCAGCGACGCGCCGGCGGGCATGACGGCGGGGTCGAAGACCGCCTGGGGGCTGTGGTTGGACGCGGCGGTGAGGGGGTCGCCGTCGGGGGGGACGGCGCCGAGCCCGACGAACGTGCCCGGCACGTCGGCCAGGACGCGGGAGAAGTCTTCGGCGGCGGTCATCGGTCGTTCGAGCCGGGTGAACCGGTCGGCTCCGACCTCCCGCGTCACCAGGTCCTCGACGAGGCCGTACTCGGTCGGGTCGTTCATGGTGACCGGACGCTGCGGGCAGACGTCGACCTCGACGTCGACGTCATGAGCTGCCGCGAGGCCACTCAGCCGCCGTTTGATTGCCCGGCCCGCGGTGGTGGTGGTCTCGGCTGAGAAGGCTCGCAGCGTCGCTTCGAATCGCGCCTCGCTGGGAATGACGTTGCGCCGGGTCCCGGCCTGCACCACACCCACGGTGAGGACCAGGGGGTCGAGCGCGTCGAAGTCCCGCGCCACCATCGCGTAGAGGCTGGTGATCATCTCGGCGCAGGCGGCGATCGGGTCTTGGGCCAGGTGCGGCATCGAACCGTGACCGCCCCGCCCGCGGACCACCACATCCACCGACGTCGAGGACGCCATCATCGGCCCGGGGCGGGCGAAGAACTGGCCACTCGGGTGCTCGGCGGAAAAGACGTGCAGGGCGAGGGCCGCGGACACCCTGGTCCCCGAGGCGTCGAGCACCCCCTCGTCCAGCATCACCTGGGCCCCCTCCCAGCCCTCCTCACCGGGCTGGAACATCAGCACCACGTCACCCTCGAGCTCGTCGCGGTGGTGACACAGCAGCCGGGCCGCGCCGACGAGCATCGCCGTGTGCAGGTCGTGGCCGCAGGCGTGCATCGCACCGTCACGCTCGGAGGCACAGTCCAGCCCGGTGACCTCGGTGACCGGAACAGCATCCAGGTCCGCGCGCAGCAGCACAGACCTGCGGGAACCGTGGGTGGGCCCGGCCCCGCCGCGTAGGACTGCGGTGACCGACGTCGAACCACGCCCGGTGCTCACCTCGAGCGGAAGCTCCTTCAGGGCACGCAAGACCACGTCCTGCGTGTCGGGAGTCTGCAGACCGAGCTCGGGGTTGCGGTGGATCGCCTCGCGGACCTCGGTCATCGTGTCGGCGATCTCCGCACCCCATCGAGGGTCATTCATCGCAACTCCCTAGCCGGTGGACGTGACCAGAGGATTCTGCCCAGACCACGCGGTAAAGACCCGTAGATCTGTAGGAATCGTGCACCATCAACCTCATATAGCAGACGATCGTGCACATCAATCGAGTCGATGAGGCGGTGCACACGGGAGGGGGGCGCGTCCATGCCTTGGCGCGGCCGGACTGCGCGCCGCGCCTGACGCCGAGTCAGCTGCTCGACGGGTCCCCCCGCGAAAAGGCCATCCGAGTGGCCCTGACCGAGACCTCGTTTTCGTGGATCTGGTGGGCGCAGCCTCCCAGTCCATAGAGTTCGAGCACTGACGGCCCCGGGGGACGAGGAGAATCATGCAACCCGACCTGCTCGACGAGGCGGAGCTGCGGCTGGTTCACGCACTCCAGGTCGCACCGCGCATCTCGTGGACCGACCTCGCTCGCGTGCTCGGCGTCTCCGCCCAGGCCGAAGCCGCCCGGTGGCAGCGGCTCCAGTCGGAGGGCCTGGCCTGGGTCGCCGCCTACCCAGGCGGGCGCTTCGACAGCTTCGTCTTCGCCCTGGTGGAGGTCGACTGCCGGTCGAAGATGCTGAGAAGCCTGACCACCCGCCTGTGCCAGGACCCTCGCGTCGTCACCGTCGAGGAACCAACCCGCGGTCGCGATCTGCTGCTGACCGTGATGTCCCCTGACCTGGCCGCGCTGAGCACGTTCGTACTCGACGAGCTCACGGCCCTACCAGGAGTGGAGCGCCAGCGGACCTACGTGATGACCAGCGTCCACCGCGACGGCAGCCGGTGGACCCTCGACGCGCTGAGCCGAGACGAGACACGGCAGCTCCGCGACACCACGACACCCATCGCGTTCGAGCCGGCAGAACCAGTCCCCGTCGGAGCAGGTCCACTCCTCGCTGCGCTAGTTCGCGACGGCCGCGCCCCAGCCGCCGACCTCGCTCGCAGCCTGGGACGCGACCCCAGCACCGCGCGCCGCCAGCTGACCCGCCTACTGCGCTCAGGTGCCATCTCGCTCCGCTGTGAAGTGGCCAACTCCGCGGTCGGATACCCCATCAGCTTCCTGTGGCTGGCCCGGGTCGCCGCCGCCGACGTGCACCGCACCGTCACCGCACTAGCGACACTGCCCGAGCTACGCCTGTGCGCCTCCACGACGGGCGCCACCAACCTCGTGATCGCCGTCTGGGCCCGCGACCTCAGACAAGTCGAAACCATCGAACAAACGATCGGAGAGCTCGCCCCCTGGATCGAAATTCGTGACAGCGGCCTCAACCTCCGAACCCCGAAACGCGTCGGCTGGCTACTCGATGACCAAGGCCGCTCCACCGGGTCCGTCATCCCTCCCAGCGCTCTCGCGCACCTCTGAGACGCGCGCGGTGCACTCCACCGACAACCGATGGCAACGGCCGTGGGCGAGGTGCGTCGTGCACCGCCCACCGATGGTTAAAGATCGACGGGCCCCAGCGTGATCCGGATTGCCCACCGCGTCCCTCGTGCCGAGTCACTTCGTCCCGCAGCAGTCACACACTGCGGTCCTCGCCGGCGAGCCCACACCCCATTCTCGACCGAGAACCCACCCCGGCGCGGACATCAACGAGCATTCCGGCACCGTGGCGGCCCGGATGGCCCGGCTGCGCAGCGGACGCCCGAACCCGTTACCGGTTGGGGATC
>JAABUP010007790.1_pt1 | contig 14080 bp, 15 predicted proteins | sample 5559201 | NCBI WGS metagenome assembly JAABUP01 (sample SAMN10711887, study PRJNA513373) | rock metagenome | isolation source: Antarctica rocks | place: Antarctica | reverse complement strand
ATGGGCGCTGCCCAAATACCGACGCATGTGAAGGAAGCTCGAAACTGAGCTCGAGACGAACGACATGCATTGTGGTGTCAGCCATGTCTGTGAATGCACACATGCTTGCTTGGCATCCTATCACATTGTTGAGTCACGCACACCTGACTGCGTACAGTCGGTACCATAGAGTCGGTTTGTGCAAGCAGCACTGGTGGCTTGCGGCGGCTATTAAGTGATAGCTATCACAACGCACAGAGCTGCATGTTCAATCGTTAATGTTAGCAATGTGCTAGTGGTCAAGGTCTGCAGGAGCAAGAACCAGCTGCAGACTGCTAACATATCCTCTCAGACAGACATTTTCCACCACTTTTGCTACTTGCTATATTGTTTGCAGCCCAAATGTCACAGTGCCTTCAAGACAAGTATGGGGACAGGACAGCGATAGAAGTCGGTTTGTAAGCTGCACTGCATCATTCAATGGACATGACATGTTCAAGGGCTAGTCTGGTCAACAAGCACATTGCTATGAAATACCCTGCCCCATGTTTGCAGCTAAAGCAAGTAAAGACTATAAGTATTGACTTAAGCCAGGTATCTAAGCAGGTTTGGGTTATCCTTGTCACGCTCCAAATAATCTCGGCCCATCAAGTCCTCAATCCTCTTCTTGATGAGTTTAAAATCAGCCTTGAACATCCTGCTGAGCTGCTGCACTACCTCCATAGTCAGCTGCTGGTGCTGCAATACCTTTCTGGACTTCATGGTGCGTACAATGGCAGCATCCACAGCATACCGCCTGTCCTTATCCAAGTCCTCAATGACCTTCTTTCTCTCATCAATGGGAGGCAGTGGCACCTGCAAGCCGATAGCAGTGAGCCTTTCAGACTGACAGTTACAGCCAGCACTGTGGGGCATTGGCCATGTATGTCGCGCAGTAACACAGACCACACCAGCCTGTCACCATGGATGCAAGCTGTCAGGTACACATGGTCTGACAGATCCGCACAATGCAACCTTGCACATCTGCATAGCCAGGCTGACTCTGGTGAGTTACGGTCAAACCAAAAACCATATACCTAACAGGCATACATTAGTATTGTCACATCTCAAGACAGGGGCAATGCATTGACCAAACTTACCCTGATGCGCCGCATGCGGTCTGTGAACTTCTTGTTCATGCTAAAGTTATCAGTCTTGCTGACAGTCTTGCTGGCTGGGGACTTGTTCAAGATTTTGTACTTGGCACAGCTGAGGGAGTGAGTCAGCCTTGTCACATCCTCTTCAGGCACCCGCAAGCGCTCTTGGATCTCACTGTAACTCAGCTCCTCATCTGTGAGCAAGCATAAGCCATGACTATGTCCGAACACATATACAAATACCAAAATGCTGTGGCTACATACCACACAACTTGAACCTGAATGCTTATCAACATGCGCTCACTGTCTATGACTGTGTCAGATGGCTCTAATTGTGCGACGTCATTGAGTATAATGCTCTTTTTACCATGCTTTAGAGACGTACTCGCTATCTGTTGACGCAGCTGTTGCATGTGCAAGAATGTGTCCAGGCCTGCTTAGTTTGCTACCACAAACATGGTTACGTCCTCCTTCGATTGGTGCTTGTACGGCTGCCCTGTCTTCCAATGATCAGGAATCTTATTATCTATCCCAAGATCGAGTCTTGGTTGCAGTGATCAGCGCATATCCTGCAGGCAGTGTTGCATAGTGCACACCGGCACAAGGGTTTGCCATCCCAGGTCTCTGCAAGGTACATTGACTGATGTCTTGCAGACACAAAAATCAGCCTATTGTGATGGATGCACAGCCTTCATGCTCTGCTGCAGGCACTGTGAAGCATCAATCCAGCTCACTATAAGTATAGGCTTCATCTGTGTTGACTACAAGCTTCTTCAAGACCCAGTCAAAAATATATCTGGTGTGACTGAATGGCACCGGTCAGACATTTGTCAACAGCTGGCTGGGCAAAAGAAACAATCACCTGCTGACAATACACTGTGTCACTTGTGTACTTGTTGTGCAGGGAGGGGGCAGGCTTCAACAGCAGCCAGGCAAGGTGCATCCAAAATTCCTTTCACCTATCAGCTGTGCATACCTGCAGCAGAGCTGACTTTTTGCCAAAAGTTCTGCCTTACACAGAATAGGTATGCGACAAGCAGGTTCTCTGCTGCGCTGTCAAGTGAACTTTGCATGCACTGGTGCATGCATCACTCATGTGTTAATGTAAAGAGAGCAATTGATGAACAGGGTTTGGATAGACGGTCTTGCATAGCTTGTGCTACTTTGCTGGAGTTGTGATTAACCTGAATAAGGGAGAATGCACAACACTGGTGAATTCATGTTGCTAACTGGTTTAAAATCCTGAAATTGGAAGAGAAGCTGTTATCTAGAGAGCAGAGTTTCAGATAAATGTGCTATTGACCTTTGCTTCACTGTCTGTGGGATTCCCAGCTCTTTTGAAGCAAATGTTGAATGAGATGCTGCATACCTCAACCCATGCAAAATATACTCTGCTGCACTGATGCAGTCTGCAGTTCAAATGAAGACTTTGTGAGATGTGCGGGAGGAATTTTCAAACCAGGACACTGCCTGGTGTGCAAGACTTCACTACGCATGTACAGTGCATTTTGGTGCAGCTGCATAGCAAAGTACACTAACTGCAGTACACTCCTTTGCCACAGCCAATGTGCCTGTGCAGGTCAAGGAGGACACCAAGGCAAGTGCAAGAGATTTGTCTGCTCTGTAGTTGAAGAAAGACAATTTGGCAGTATGGCTCATGCAAGACCACAACTGCAATTTTGAAAGCACTCCTGAAAGCTACAAAGTTGAAAGCCTTTTGTTGCTTGCGCACAGCAATCACTCCTGTGCACCACTATGCATTGACCAGCATATGCAGGGACATGGTTTGGCACCTGATGATTTCAGTAATTGACATAGAATGTTGACTTTAGGTTGTGCTGCAGATGACAAATTCCAGAAGGGTGTGCAGGGCCTTTGTATGATGCTCAAGTGCTCCTGAAGTACTTATGCCACGTCAACAAAGCGAAGTCACATGAGACAGAGGTGTCAGATGTGGAGACCCCCCGTCTGAGCCTTGGTGTTAAAGAGGTTAGCGCAGGCTTCTACCTTTTGTTGAGTGGTAGTGATGTTTGGAAGCCTAATGTGATATTAGCAGTCGACTGCATATGAATGATTTTTTGGCAGCTGTACGCACCATCATGCTCTGCATTGTATGGCTGTACAGAAAGGAAGAAGCAAATGTGACTGTGCTTTCCCATCTGAGTACCGTTTTCCATGTCAATTACAGGTCATGGAGACACTGTGGGCTCCAAAAAGAGCAAGCACAACATTGATCATGCTGTACACAAGACAGACTATACCGACTTTTGCTTGAAGCTACACAGACAAGCTCAGATCTCAGGCTATCGTGAATGGCTGCACCTTCACGATGTACGATTCCTATGTCTGCAGCGCCCAGGCATGCCTGCATTTGTTTCAGTCTTGACTCCAGCAAGACAAAGCAGATGAACAATCAGCAATGATGGGAGAAGACGACTCTTGCTACCGACTGGGTCGCAGGCAACTGAGACAAGCAAGCCTTACTCAGGGCATTGTGTCAGAGCTTCTTTCATCACACGAGCTCAGCAAGCTGTGATCAGTGATGATGCTATGAGCAGGAGCATTGGCCACAGGATCAAATAAACTATGAATCTCTGCAACTATGCCAGTGCTGGTTTTGCAACATACGCTAGAACTTCCAGATTGGCAGGGCTATCATTCCAGATTGGCAGGGCTATCAGGTCTTTACAATCAACAGTCCAGGCAGCACTGCCTAACTAGTGACAGCAGTAAGAGCTCAGCCAGCACTCATTCCTGCTACAGTCAATTTGCTATATTTTAAGCACCAGTTTGCCCAGCAATCATAAACCAGGCTCATTCTAGCTATAGCTTTCAAAGCATGGACCATGTGGCCTGCTTGGCTGACTATCCTCAATTTTGTGTACCAGTTAGTCATGAAGTCTCAAGTCTTGTAAGCTTTCTGTCTGCTGTTGGGAAATGCCCTGAAAAATTAACAAAAAAGGTCATCCCGCTCTCCAGATATCATCCCGCTCTCAAAAATGTCATCCCGCTCACGGAGCAATGTCGTCCCGGCCAGCCTGACATATAACAATGTTCACCGCAACGCATCTAGTACTTAAGCGCGCACGCCGGTAGACAACTCTGACAAGAACTGTGTCAGGCAGCCTTCAAATGCTATGTATGCTGACAATGAGTCAAGAAGGAAAATGCGACACAAGCGAAGCTCATTTGTTTCACATGTGGGCTTGAAGCACTGCCCTGACAGCCAGACATGCAGTAACATAGAGATATCAAAATGGCAGAAGTAGCAGAGGTACTGACTGGCAGGTTCTTCTTGAGCATGCCACCGCTCCCACACTGGCGGCAGCCCTCTGCAGGCCACTGGAGGCGATGACCACCCACTTGGAGTCATCCCCGACCTGCAGGGCCCTCTGCCCGGCGCTGCTGCTGTGCTCCAGCCAGGCGTCAGTGTGCAGAGACTTGAGATCCTGGTGGAACTGCTGCAGGGTGTACCTCAACGACAGCTTGCCACCCTCCTTGCCCTGTGCCAGCAATCCAGATCAGACAAGGCAAACTTCTTAGGCCTCTTCTGTTCTGATGTTCATGCATGAACTAGATCTATGTGGCCTGGCATGCATTGGTAGGTCTGTTGCTTGCAAAGGCCACACATTCACAAGCTGACACGTGAATGCAGCTCATTCTTGGTAGAAATATGTGCAAGCAGCACTCACTACCCCTTGACCATGATACTTGCTGACTGACGCTGTAGCTGGTCATTGGCCAAGGGCACTTCTGCCTGGTAGGTCTGGGAGTCCTTCCACTGTTGCATGTTCAGGTCCACTGAGGCATGGGCAATTGGCTGGCCAGCCCCTGTGTCGGCTGCTGTGTCCACCAGCTGCAGCTTCAGCTTGCCAGCAGTGCCTGTATCACCAACAGCTTTTCAGTTCACATTTGGACCAATTTTATGCTGGTTGTCCAAAGACTGTGTGCACTGCTGGGCAGCTGCTACAGCTGCTGTGAATGGCAGGGCCTGTCAATCATTGCAAAGCATGTATATCACTACTACATGCACCGTGCAGTCTGCAACACCATAAGACAATTCAGCATGACATGTGTCTAAGCCAAAGGTGTCAGCAACTGGCAGTGCAGTCTGCCTGACTGATTACAGCACAAAAATACCCTACAGCATGACGTCAGCTGTTAAGCTGGGGGGTACCTATGGGGCCCTTGAGCTCCAGGATGAGGCGCTCCACCCACTCCACCTTGGCCCCACTGTTGGCCGTGACGGCCCTTGTTCTCACACCCCATGTGCCTGCACACCCAACAAATGTCTCAGCTTGATTACCTCTCAGAATGCATAGCAACTGGGTTTGCTTTGCATGCAGGATAAGCCTAAGCATTGTCCTTACAGGCAACCATTGCCCACCCCGGTTGTTTGGCTTTGATTCAATGCCAAGAGTGACAGCAAGTGTCTCAAGCACTTAGATGTGATTGCAGGATGAATGCGTATGTGTATGGTGATTTCCAGATCCATTTCGTCATTTGTATGAGCATTGTTCAGTGTGTCCTCAAATGTCAAGCCAAAAACAATCTGCTGCATCTGATGGAGATCACTTGTGGCTTCTTCTTGTTGTTGGTCATGAGGAGCGTTGATGGCGGCCACATGGGTGGCAGTGAGCACATCCACCAGGAGGAGGGCGGTTGGCTGGGCTTCGGGCGCAACCTGCAGGCTCTTGGAGTGGCGCAGGGGGGGCTGGGGCAGGGGTTGCAGCACTGGGGTGGACCCCTTGGTTGGCCGCTCAGCAATTTGACTGTAAAACACAAGTTAGACTACAGTCACAAGATCGAGACTCAGCACCCTCATATGCCTTTTGAGCTCTGGCTGAAGTCTCAACATGTTTTGATGCTCTCTGTACACGGCAAAAAAGGATGGCGCACAGCATCTAGACCTGCAGATCTGTAAAAAAGACTGATGGATTTATGCACACAACATGAGCCATGATACCTGCATTTGGAGCAGCACAGGTATGCTTATTGTTTTGTTGTGCGTGTATTGATGGGTTGCTTGCCACACACTGGTATCTTGCAGAGCCTGTGGACGTGGTATACAGATGACGGATGGCATGTTGCTCTTTTGCATAGAAGGGCAATGTGACTGTGAATGCAACTGAATGCACATGCCGGCAGAGTTACTGTCATGCTTGAGTGAACAAACTTGAAGCATGTGCAACATGCAGCAGTATACAAAGCCAAGTATCAGGCAGGGCAAATGGTGATGATAAAGAAACATATGCTGTGATGCATATATACGTACAGCCAGGCATGTAGATGCTGAGCTGAAGTCTGACCGGGCTGACCTGACTTGTTTGTCATCATTGTAGTGATGCTGCTGGCCCTCAACACCAGCATGTTACAAACTCTGGTACATGTGCACAATCCAACTGGTGCACGATGCCCTTACCTGATGCCACATTGAGCTACAAGTATGTAGATAGTTAAGTGTTATGCATTCACTTAATCAGAGTCAAAGCTGACACGCTGGTAGAATCATGCAGGTCATATAAGTCAGTATCTTTGAAGTCCGTTGGTACACACCCAGTTCAGCACACAACAACAAAACAGGTGACCACAACATGTTGCTCAAAATTCAAGGTGCCTGGGTTTACTAGTAATGTACTATCATAATTACAAACAGGAAAAATTGCTTAAAGCAAATTCACATTCTGAACAAATCTCTCAACAGTGCTGACATGACCTTGCACACGTGTTGCATCCCCAACTATTCTCGTCACACTGTCACATCTTAGGTGCCTGACTGCAGTCAAGCTTGCCATTCGAGCTGTAAGCTTTTTTGTCTGCATACATAGCTGGACATTCATCCCACGCCACCTAAGATCGCAATAGGTGATGTGGATTGAGCGATCTCATCTTGAACCTAGCTGATTTTATTTCTGTTTGCTGAGGCACATTACACACACCTACATGCATCTGATGTCCCCAAATTGAAATTGGTAGAGGAAACAGCATCTCAAGCCTTAACAAGCATACTGCATGCAATGGTAATGCTGTACACCACACCACACCACTTGAACTCTGTGCCCATACAAGGTTAATGTGATCCGGCTTAATTTGGCTTGTTCTGGTATGGGGTTTGGTCTGGGTTGTTCACCAAAATTGTGTGGCTTCAGCTGCGCATACTTCAGCCCATGAAGGCCACTCGGACCATAAGTACAAGCCTCCCAGGTATGAGCTGGCCCATGTATTCTGTTCATCTTGCAGCCATTGGAACCGCAGTCTTACTCTGCACAGATGCACAATAGGCCAGTGGTGGGATTGGCCCAGACTTGTGGAGCTGGTCTCATGTATTGCATAACAAGCAGTGCGGCATGTTGCATGGCATGCATATGGTGTGTTGTCATCATGCACATACTTTTCACAGCTTGATGCCTTCGAGGCAGGACGCTGGGTCAGCTACACAGTAACTGAAATGTTTAATTGCAACAATAGAACAGATTGATGGTTGCACATCAAGAAGCAGCGTAAAAGTGAGGCACTGCGAAAGGCAATTCCCTGGGAACCACATGAAGTGCACTTGCAGCTGAAGTCTCATTTGCCATGCACATGTGCAGTTGCAGAGGAGTCATATTCACCTCATGTATCAGCAGGTGGTGGACGTATATTGGCATGGAACTGTCGGCGCTGCTGCAAAGCCTGCCTGTCAACCGTATGGATGGCTGACAGAGCAGCTGCTCGGGCAGCTGCACTATCCCTAGCATGTTTGATTTGCTGCAGCTGGCACACCCTGCTGCGCAGCCAAACAGCCTCCTCCCTGCACGCCTGCAACTGCTTGGCAAGCATGTCAGCTTCGTCTCGCTCAGCCTGAATCTGAGAGGCTTGCACCTCCACATGGCTTGTCTGCCATGCGGCCTCAGCCTGCAATTTATGTGCAATTGTAGGTTTTAGGGGCAACCATTGCAGGTCACAAGTTGTGCTTGACAGAACTGTAAAGACAATGGTGATTGACTATGGGCAACATTTTTAAGGAGCAACAACAAAAGGACTCCCCCTCTGTCCAAGCCCTGGACCCCAAGACCCAGCTAGCTCACCCCCTTTTCCAGAGCCCACTGTAGCTGATGTGGCAAAGGCCATTGCCAAGCTCAAAGGCCATAAAGCTCCTGGACTTGAGAATGTCCTCCCTGAGATGCTCAAGTACGGCGGGACTGCAGTTGCTGAGGCACTTCACGGCATCATATTGGAAGCATGGCGGTCAGAGCATGCACCCCTGAATTCAAGCGTGATGTTGTCATACTAATCCCCAAGAAGGCAGGCGCTGATGGCTGCAAAAATTATATGACGCTGGCACTGCAACCTGTTGCAGCTAAAGTGTATGCCATGGTGTTGCGGGAACGGTTATCAAAGTGGCTTGAACAGCAACTTTTGGAGCCCCAATATGGCTTCAGACCTGGCAGAGGATGTGCTGATGCCTTTTTCAGTCTGAGGTCCCTCTGCAGCCTAGCTTGGAACAAAAAGAAGACACTGTACATCTGTATGTTGGACCTTGCAAAGGCTTTTGACTCAGCAGACCGGGATTTGGCATGGCGCATCTTGCTCACCCGGGGCGCACCTCCCAAGCTTGTAGCATTATTGAAAGACTTGCACACTGACCATTGTGGCATCATACGAGCAGAGCTGGATTCTGCAGATGTTCATATAGACAAGGGATTCAAACAAGGGTGTGTGAATGCCCCGGGTTTGTTTAGCATCTATCTAGACACTGTAGTGCGTCAGCTGTAGCCTTGTTTGCAACAAGCAGGTGTAGGCATTCAGTACAGGATTAATGGGGACCTGAAGCAGGTGTGGAAACCCACAAGTGAGCAGTTAATGTGGATCCTTATGTATGCTGATGACATTGCGCTGATGACAGTGCGCTGATGACATTGCACTGATTTCAGGGGATGTTGCAAGTCCGAAAGCTGCAATTGGATTGCTTGACACTGTCTTTTCTGATTGGGGGTTGACTGTCAGCACTGCGAAGACAAAAGTGTTGGTCATTGACAGAGATGCGCAAACTCAAGCGGCAAACTTGAGCATCCAAGTACGTGCTATTACTCTTGAGGTAGTGCACAAGTTCAAATACCTGGGCAGCATTTTCATGTCTGATGGTACACTGGACGCTGAGATCAACCATAGTATAGCAAGCGCTGGAATTGCTTGGCATCAACTGAAGTCAGGCAAAGTTTGGTCTAGCAAATATGTTACGCTTGCTAGGAAGGTATTGATTTGCAGATCGGTTGTGCTGACTATTCTGCTGTATGGGTGTGAGACATGGCCTGCCCTAGACAGTCACATCCAGCGCCTTGAGGTGTTTCAGATGAACTGCCTGAGGTTTCTCTGTGGGTTCACTTGGCGGGACCACAAGTCAAATGTCACTGTGAGACAAATCTGCAACCTGCCATCTATTGCTGGTGAGGTTAGGTTCAAACGTCTCATGTGGCTAGGACATGTTGCTCGCATGTCAGATGACAGACAACCAGTACTCTTTGGACAATTGATAGGACCAGGTATTAGAGGCCGCCGACAATACTCATGGAGGTCCATTGTGTGCAGAGATGTAACTGCTTAAAGTTGCCAGTTGGTACCGAATTGCCCAAGATAGACTAGCCTGGAGACAGCTGATTGCGTCTGTACATACCTAGGCTGGGACCTGATCCTAACTAGCACACATTTTAAATGAATGAAATGAACAAAAGGACCTCAAACTGTGCATAGCCTCACCTGCGGGCTAGCTGGATGCCCACCTCTGGCCTTACATGGGCTGAAGTGCTCCCGACTAGCACCTTGGGCTGCCAGAGGAGACAGAAAGTCGCGCCTAAGCGACTTCCTAAAGGTGGCCTGAGCCTTGTGCAGTTGACAAGTCTGCATAGTGCTGCAGTTGCACCAGTCAGCAGCACCTTTGCGCTTGCGCTGTTTGACAAGCTGTTGTAGACTCTGGGACCTGCTGACAGACCCTGCTGGAGTACTTCTGGTTTCTGGACTTCGCTGGCGGGGAGACAGAGGAAGTGAGAAGGAAGCCATCTGGCCACCATAACAAATGCTTCCAGCAACATACTTCATGCCTGCCGGGGCAGTAGAGGGCACCAGCGGGACAGCTGCATCCCAACCACCAGCATCATTACATGATGCCTGCAGACACCCAATATCTGTATTGACAGCACAAAAAAGAGCAGATCTTCATGGGTTGCAAGTTGGACAAGCTGTCTCTATGTATGAAATTTATGTAGGCGCACATGATGCGCACTCCTGCAAGCCTGGAAAGCAATCTGTTGGACATCAGCCCAAAGTGTCTAGCTTCCAAGCATCGCATGCATATCACCGCGTCTACAACACAGGTGTACATGGCAAAGACAAGGGTATTCATGTGCACGTGTGAGTCGCATTCACCATTTGTTTCCCGGGTTGTTGCACTATACTTCAGAGCAGGCAACTTTGTGGCTGACTCACCTCCACAAAGACAGGTGAAGAGGAATGCATCAGCTCGCAGCAGCCGCTTGACACAAAGCATCCTTCAGGGACACTCAACCCTCCTGCCAAATCAACTGCAACATTGCAATGTAGGCAATCTATGTCACCAAAGTTGACACAGCATCTTCAATGCATATTCATCCGCATGAACAGCTGAGGGGGAAAACCCTTGCCCTGACAATTGATCTTGTGATTAAGTGCCAAGGAAATGTTATATAGCACACACAGAGCAAGATTAGCCAGAAGTGTAGGAATCACTCCATGCAAAGCAGAGCAATGCCAAGGGAGCCACAATTTTGTACTCACAAGGCTTGTGAAAACCAGCCAACACATGTTCTTGACATGCAGTGTGTAGGTACTTCACTGGTGGTTATCTGAGCTGTCATCATCATCAAGCAATGGCACATAGCTAGTCTTGCCGCGGATGCGGTCTGCTAACAAAGGCGAGGCAAATGCCATCTCCTCAGAGCACTTGAAATTATCCTGAAACAGCAGCAGTGCAAAGATTCTGTGTCAGAATGTCAGGCGAGCAATCGAATTCCATTCTACTATGTGTATGGCCGCCGTTCTGGTTTGTTGAATGACGTTGTAAATAGATTGCTGGCATAAATGGCAAATTTACAGCTGCACATTATGTTGTGTGCAAAGTGCAGGTGCCGCTGTTTGGTCCCCATATGTGTGCGTTGCCTGACACAGAACAGCTGGCAGTCCAATTGAAGTACATGACACTGACGGTTTTTCTGATACAGCATACAGACAGCAGAAGTTGAGCAGGTCTACCTGCATGATGGGTGATTCGAACTTCCAGATGGGAGAGTCAAATATGCCAGTCTTGGTACATAGGTCCTCTCTGACACACAGCGCCTCTTTGCTGCCTGGCTGCTCTGCATCTGGGACCACCCCAGTCCCCAGCGCTCTGTAGCCTTGTGGCGGGAGCGGCTCCCACATGATCACGGGGCTGCGCCCATTCTGGCGCCAAATGAGGTGGAACTCTCAAGCAAGCTTCACTGAAGGGCGGCTGCCCTTCTCGCTATCATTGGGGTACACCAAGACAGGGTCCGCGGGGGGGTCTACGCCTATTGAAGGGACATGGCCAAGGGGCAGGTAGCCTGGAGGAGCCACTGGCTGCCAAAACGAGATGCACTGCTGAGTGTTTCGCCTGCATCCAGTCCAGGCCAACACTGAGGATCAGATGGAACCCACCAGCCAGCAAGGCCATGTGGGCATGTTGGCACGGCCTGCTTGCGCTGTCGTTGCATGAGCCCAACTGGCGCTGTAAGCAATGCAAGCGCATATGGGACTCACTTGTCGGTGTACCAGACTCTGGTGTAGTCCATGGAGAGCATGGTAGCGGGCAGCTCCTGCTTGGGCAGGCCCCGGTCGGCCTGCACCAGCTGGTTGTGGCGGCTGGCCCACCGCTGGGACTCCCTGCTGGGCTCGCTGTAGTACTTGCGCTGCACCTTCCGGGCTATCAGGTGAATCTGGTTTGCCTGCATATGCACACAGTTTGTGAGCATATAGGATATTAACTCCTGCAGCTATGCCCACATCTGCTGAACCCAAGCACAAAAGTGTTACTTGTGCAGGCACAGATCAGCACATGACTGCTTGTTGCCTCAAACAAATACGAACACAAACTTCACTACGCAATGCGAGTTTCTTTTTCACCGCAGCATCAGCAACCCTTGGATGAATTCAAAAAAACAGACCTGAGGAACGTTTGGCCAGCACCGCAGCTCATGGGCAAGGGGCTCTTCTTCTTGCTGGCCGGGCTTGCCCTTGCGGTGCACAGTCAGCCTGTCAGGGTAGGGCCCCTCCCTGTTGCCCCACCTCAGCTCCACTGTCAACAGGTCCTGCCACCACATCAACAACAAAATTCAAAACAAGAATAGCTTTTGTGGCATCACTGTGCACAGATGTTTCTCATGAGCAAGACCCCTTAATCACAACATGTATGCAGACAAATGCTGCAATTTGGCTCTGCCAAGAGTGCTTGCCAATTTTAGTGTGAATCCTGCAGTGCTGTACAAATATGTCTGGGGGTGTACCTGCCAGGGGATGGCCCAGCGCACTTCTGCAGGGGGCACCTCCATGAGGCTGGTGGGGGACACGCCCATCTCGGCAGCCCTGTGCACCTGGGCAAAGCCTGGAGCCCTCAGCTTCATGATGCACTGGTTGGTCAGAATCACCACTTGGTCCTGCACACCCCACAATTTGGTTGAGCAACTCATCTGCATGGTTTCCATGTGTGTCTGGCATCATTCGCTGCAGCTGAGTATAATTACAGCCGTAGCATATACTGGTGTAAAGTACACGTGGAGCAAAACGTAATGGCATCAGTGTTGCTGGTGACTTCACATCTTGCAATCTGGGGTCAGACACAAACACAAGCTTTGCTGCCGTGCAGTGCCATGCAGCAGCCGGAGCTGAGTCACAATCAGCAAGCAGTGCAGCAGGGATCTCACATCTGGGAGCAGCATGTGCTCTTCATAGGCGTCCATGTGGAAGCGGCTGCGCTTGCCCTTGCGGCGGGGCCCCACCCCACCCGCATCCTGTGTCCGCCTCAGCAGAGCTTGCCCTACCTCCTCCACCCGTGCCTGCACACACACCAGCTGCAAATTGAGGGTGAGCTTTAGGGTGGCAGATTTGACAGGTTCATGGTGCAGTGGCGCAAGCCAATAAGCAGTCAAGATTGTTTCTGTGATTTGTACTTAGGTGTGGCATAGTTGGTGCGAGATAGCCTACCTCCTTTTCAGTGGCATCACTGCCCAGGAAGGCGGTCACTTTGCCATCTCCCCCTATGGTCCGGGGCAGCCTGAGCCGCCGGTTGGTGGTGCCCGCCTGGGGGCGCCCTATCAGCTGATCCTTGGTGGCATCTGTGCCCTCAAAGGCTGAAGAAGCAAAGTCCAGGCCGCCACTGATGGGCTGGGCAAGACGGTCTGCACAACTGTTGTGACAGCAAGTGGCATGCAAAACTACACTTTGGCCATGGCCTTTGTGCATAGAAGGCTCTCAACAGCAGGTCATAAACATGCAAGGTATGCAGCAGTACACTGTACAGCACCTCCAACTCCCTTGCTCTTGGCTCCTTCCACAGGCTTGGTCACCAGGCCAGTGAAGCCGCGGTAGATGCCCATGCCCAGGGCCGCCCCGCCCTCCACCATGCCATCCCCCACACCCTCAATACTCCGTTCCTACACCACATCACACCACACCAGGCTAGACAGACATACAGCACTGCGCATGCTTAACAGGGCTCACAAAACTGCACAGCTCTTTGCTTGCCTCCAACTGTGCACCACACATGTACATCAGGCCATCTTGCTGTTGTGCATGCCAGGGCGGCTGCATGCTATCAATGTGACCCTGGTATTGCTTACAGGCCTGAAAAATGACTCAGGAAAGGCAGTTCTCGGAGTTGCCAAACGCAACAGACTTGTAGCCTCCCAATGTGGGGGCACAGTGGCACAACACACCGCAAC
>JAABUP010007787.1_pt1 | contig 14085 bp, 14 predicted proteins | sample 5559201 | NCBI WGS metagenome assembly JAABUP01 (sample SAMN10711887, study PRJNA513373) | rock metagenome | isolation source: Antarctica rocks | place: Antarctica | reverse complement strand
AATTGTAGTGACACAGTGCCTGCTATGAGCCTGTTTTGCAGAGCACCACTGAACAGTGAGGAATGCATTTTGCCTTGACCAGTGCTGCAGTGCATTTCTGTGGGCTCACTGCACACTTGTGTGAAGAAAGAATCTCCACAGGTGTAATTGTAGTGACACAGTGCCTGCTATGAGCCTGTTTTGCAGAGCACCACTGAACAGTGAGGAATGCATTTTGCCTTGACCAGTGCTGCAGTGCATTTCTGTGGGCTCACTGCACACCTGTATGAAGAGCAAATCTCCATTGGTGAAATTGCAGTGACAAAGTGCCTGCTGTGAGCCTGTTTTGCAGAGCACCACTGAACAGTGGGGAATGCACTTTGCCCAGACCAGTGTTGTAGTGCATTTCTGTGGACTCACTGCACACCTGCTTGAAGAGCAAATCTCCACAGGTGTATTTGTAGTGACACAGTGCCTGCTGTGAGCCTGTTTTGCAAAGCACTAGGTGTAAATGCAGAGACACAATGGATGCTGTGAGCCTGTGTTGCAGAGCAACACTGAACACTGGGGAGCTCATTTTGCCAAAGCCAGTGCTGTACTGAATTGGTGCTGGGTCACTGCACACCTGTATGAAGAGCAGATCTTCATAGGTGTAATTGCAGAGACACAATGGATGCTGTGAGGCTGTCTTGCAGAGCAACACTAAACAGTGGGGAGCTCATTTTGCCCTGAGCAGTTCTGCACTGCATTGGTGTTGGGTCACTGCACACCTGTAGCCTGCTGCCAGCCTGTTTGCAGAGCAACACTGAGCAGTGGGAAACGCCTTTTCTCCTTCACAGTGTTGCAGTGCATTGGTGGTGGGTCACTGCCCACCTGTATGCAGAGCAGACCTTCAAAGGTGTATTTGCAGTGACAAAAGCCTGCTGCCAGCCTGTTCTGCAGAGCAGCACTGAACAGTGGGGAACTCATTTTTTCAAAACCTATGTTGTAGTGCATTGGTGCTGGGTCACAGCAGAACTGTATGAACAGCAATTCTCCATAGGTGTAAATGCAGTGACACAATGCCTCCTATTTTGCAGAGCAGCACTGCACAGTGGGAATGCGCTTTGCCCTGAACAGTGTTGCAATGCATTGGTGTTGGATCACTGCCCACCTGTTCTATCAGCAGACTTGCATATTTGTAAATGATATTCCTGCAGCATGATTCCAGAGGTGTGTGTGCGAACAACTGTCTGTCTGTAGAGCATCCTCTTGCGCAGGTGCTGACAAAAGAAACATAGATGTTTGCAGCGTGCTATAGCCAACACATGCAATGTCAGCTGCGTGGTTGAGCACACACGAATCTGCATCCACAAGTGCTCTTAACTCTCTGCAGGTGTACGTTGCTGGCAGCAATACAACCTCAGAGCATAGAGCTCAGGTGCTCACTCCTGACTATCTATATACTTCCACGCCTCGCTCTGTTTTTACAACCTAGTATACTAGGCGATGCAGCCAACTCACTACTAGTCTCAATTCACTATTAGGCTATGGGTTTCTCTGATACTACTACACTTGACCGTATTTTGCTGAATCGGCTTTCTGGATCAACGGCATTCATTTCTGACCAGCGCCACTTTGTGTTGGACTGCATGATTCAAGGTCCACAGACATTTCCACAGACATTTGTACATCACCATCAAACAGCAGAATCGCACCTCCAGGACAGTACATGCTGTTTGTGCTTGGGGGATTCCTAGTGTTGCAGGATATGTTACAGTGCAATGGCCCACAGCAAAGTTTACTGCAGGCTCTGGGATAGCTTCAAATGCTTGTCAAAAGGCTGCATCAGGCAAGGCATTAAAAGAATGTCCTACTTTCAACCTCTGCCCCCTAGATCAAAGCTATAATGCATAACAGGTTGGCAACAGCCTGATCTGTCCGCTCATACACCTATCCATAGCACTGGAGAAGTTTACGGTATTTTAAGCTATAGCAGCCTTGACTCTGCATCTTGAAAAGCTTTATTGTACCTGAAGCAAAAAAGTTTAGCATAGACAAGTGTCACTGCTCACAGGGGTCTGATCTTGGAATGTATACAGGCTTGTACCTGCTTAGTATTTTGCAAGTCTATAGCAGAATTGATCACATAATCAAGACGCAATGTACTTGCACAGCATAACTTGCAGGTGATGGAAAGTGAAGCTTCAGAAAATACGCCTAAAGCAATATGGTGCTGCATCTTACAATTTGCAGTAGATTTGCGGGCTCATGCTGAAGCAGCCATTGGAGCAGCAGATGTCCAGGTCATGAAGTTGCTCACAGGCTGGTAAATGAGAAGCCCACCATGTTGGCTGTAGGCAGCTGCCACTCCCGAGTAAGCTGTCGCAGGCAAGCTGATGTGCACCATAACAGGCTCGACAATCAGATGAAGTTTCGTTTGGAACTATGCAATGTGATGGTTGACAAAGCTGTGGAAAGGCTGGAACAACCAATAGCGGCAGGCCAATTCTTTGGGTAAGCTGAGGGGAGCCAAAGTGCACACAGACATGTTCCTGCTGAATATGTGATCTGCCCCTTGCAAGCTGTGCACCGCCAGGGCAAACATTGGACAATGCTAAGGCAGCAGGATAGTCACCACCGATAATTGCGTCGGCCAATTCGCCTTTGGGCATAAATGACTGATCCACCTCTTCTGCATAATGAACAAGCTTGAGTGTATCTTGTGCACCCTCCTGGTACAGGCTGTTTGATACGGCACCTAGCAGCACAAAGCCCTAAAAATTTGCTATTAATGTCTTGCCATATCAAGAATGACCAGAGAATGAGGACAGTAGGGATGCTAGAAAGACAAGACAGACCTTGGCTTCCACCAGCAACCAACAGCTTCAGCTGCTTGATCTGCTCATCACGATGTAATATAGCTTGCTGCAGTCTGCTCTGTTCCGATTCAAGATGTTGTACCAATTCTTGTAGTGCATGATTCTGAGCTCTACTCCTGTCCCTATCGGAAAAGTGAGGTAGTTGATTTCACCTGTCTGTATCTGCTGGGGAAAAACCCAAGACATAAACACTGCCCAGGAGAAAGCTGTCGCAAACAGGGTCAAAGGTGCAGAGGATCAGCAGGTCCGATCAGCAGCCTACCTTGCTCGTTTCGCCGTGGCCCTGTTCCTTGCTAAACGTTTCTGCTTTCTGTCGGCAGCAATGCAAGCTGTATCAGCTTTCCGACCTTGGGCAGTAACTAGCGTCACGGCATTGCTATCACAGGTGTAGTTTGGATTGCAGCTGGTTGGCGTAAATGCTGGCGGAGACTCTTACCCGAACATGGTCTGGTTAGTTGAGGACACACTTTAACATCCTCTATCCTGAGACAAACAAACGCTCTCAACGGTCTGTCACGGCACAAAAGCAAATTTAGCATGTCGCGCAACGATGCCTAGCACGATCTTTGTATAGCCGATATGTACGTGCCTTTTGGGCGGGTATTGAAGAGGCTCAAGCCTGATCCAGGAATCTTATGCGTGTCTTGTTCGGAGCAGGTTGTACCGAAGAACAGAGTCCTGCAGACCCCATGAGCGGCAGCGAGGGTGCGCAGCGCGCGCCTGGCCCTGTCCGTGGCAAGCGCGGCAGGGGGCGCAAGACAACAGAGGTCGCTGAGCCATCTGCTCCAGCCGCCAAGGCGCAAAAGGCTGTTAGCGGCGATGTTGCGCAGCAGTCCGCGACTCCTTGGCGCGACGTGCTCATCGGCAACAGTCCGGATGACCGGCACACCATACAGGCCCTGATCGCCGAGGTGGAGCAGCTGAAGAAGCTCATTCAGAACAACCAGGCCCAGTCCAACAGCCAGCACGACAACTGCCGGCAGCACCGCATGGAGAGTACGCCACAGACAGAGCACATGCTCAGATACAGCAAGCGGCAAAACCTTGTTGTCTTTGGCATAGCCGAGAGCTCCGCTTGTGCCACCCCGGAGGCACTAGCTGCACATATGCACAGTCTGCTGATTTGAGGGTGTGCCCAGCTCAGCAGCACCCCTTGTCAGCTGCGCTTACCGCTTGGGCAAGTGGAAGGCGGCTCAGAAGAAGCCAAGAGCAGTTCTGGTTGAGCTTACCACAGTGTCAGCTAAGCACAGAGCTTTCAAGGCCTCCAGTCGCCTCAGAGCCAGTCGCATCCGCTTGGATGAGGATCTTACTCCCCAGCAGATGCAACAGCGCAAGGGCCTGTCCTCAGACTTCTTGGGCCTCAAGATCAGAGGCTTCAAGCCATTCTTCAGGGGCACCAATCTGAAGTACAGGGATGGTGGAGTGGTGCGCCAGTGTGCTAAGGGAGGGGCTAACAAGATCAGCGCGCCAGCTCCTACAGTTCCTGGTCCCCGCCCAGCCCTCAGGCCTGAGCATACCAGTGTGGCAATGGATCCTGCTGAGGTGCTGCGGCAGGCTGGTGTGACAGTCAGCAGGGAGTTTGATTTTGGGTCAGCCCTGCCTTTTACCATGGGGACCGTGGGGTCTGACAGCGAATTTCACGACTGTGCCAACCCCACAACTTCAGCTTCTGAGCTTATGGGCGCCATTTCCAGTTGATGATCTTGCTTCTGTTGTCGCACGATGCCGATACGTATATACACGATGTTGATGATTGCTCTGCTTTTCATGTGCAGATGTGGCCTTTGGGTTAGGGATTTGCTTTTGTTCAAGCCTTTGTTTAGCCTAAACAGCTTAGGCATGTGGTGTTGGCAGGGCACCTCTGTCTGGAGGTCACTGACATTTAGTTTGACATAAATGAATGGCGTTTGGCAGGGTTGCTGAGGCTCTGCCACGAGCGATCAGACTTGTTGGCTGGCCAAAGCTTGTAATCTTCTTCTTCTTCTTCCTCAGATGTAAACGATTTTTAGAGCCTGAGTGGCCAGATGCAGCGCGGGCAGAAACTGTTCCTATGCGCCTGCGGCGCTGGCGCACCAGTCCGTGTCTCGCTTGTTCTGCAACAGGCGGTACGCCCAGATGGGCCAGCAAATCCCTGCAAATCTGCCCAATAAGTTACAGCTGCCGTCAAAAGTCTGCTTACAGTAATGGCAGAGCTTCAGCAGAGACCGTGGAGTGAATGCTGTGCGCAATGCAAGTGGCGGTGAGGCCAGCCAGTGTTAGCAGACGAGCCTGCGCACTTGCTGCTGTGACCGTTGCCGTCGAAAACGCCTGTGCCGCAAGCTGCAAGGCTTAAGCAAAAGCAGGTGAGTGAGGCAGAAAAGCTGGTGTCAGCCAACAGTCAGGTTCGAGGCTGCTCAGCAGGCAAGATTCATAGGAAGCGATACCCTGTGAAGGTCAAACCTTCCGGCAAAACAGGCCAGCTATCTTGCCTAGTAGCTGGTTTTCTCAGCAAAGCAGCAAGCAGGAAGCAGTGGCTGTTTACACAAGGGGTAGCAAAAGCTTACTGCCTGGACAAGCTTGCCTCTGACAGAGGTTGAGCCTGATGAGTCAGCAAACCTTTGTTTTCAGTGCAACCACTTGCAGAGGCTTACCTAGCACTTTGCACAGCCTGTGCAGACAAATTGCGAGAGTTTAGCCCCAAGTTCCTGATGACTTTGACTTAGACTGCTGACTGCGTCAGCCTTTTGCCAACAGCTTATACCGTGCCTGGCTGAAAATTTGAATCTGGCTAGGGTTTGCAGGAATCTGACCAGCTGGGGTTGCAAAGTTGGGTGTGCAATCCCTGATGGTATGGTGACTGATGTTCATATGTCAGGTTGGGATGCACAATAATGTTCAAGGCCACAGAAATGTCAAGGTGTGGTGTGTAAGCAGACTTATGATGCCAGTTGTAGAGATCAAAACTGCATTTTGGGCTGTACCGCACTATGACTCCACAGTCAACAGCCAGATGTCATTGGCCCTGAAATTGCTTGTGGGCAACAATGCAAGCTGGAAAATGCTGTTACAAGCTGTGCAAGCAATGTGCAATGTGTATTGTTGCTCATGGATTTGCAACTCAGGTTTTGGGTAACTGAAGTGACATGGCGGGGTGTCACAGATGTCTTTGGTTTTCAACTTGCAGTCAAAGTGTGCTCATTGGTCTAGTGGACTTCTATAGCATGTGCCAGTAACATGAACATTGTTCTGAGCTTTGCTCACTTGCCTATGCGACTGCCTTGCAGCTTGACAACAAGCTTCATTCTAGCATCCATACCATCAAACAGGTCATGCAACTGTGCGAGTGTAATTGAGTCCCTAATGGCCATCAGCCTACATTGCAAGTCATCAGTGTTGTTAATGTCCTCTCCGTCACCCAGCTGCTGCTCCATCCAAGCCCAGAGATGCTCAATGGGAGACAAATCAGGTGAGTTGGGGGCCATTCCAGGAAGAGCCCTCCTGGGAGCTTGTTGAGTACTATATATATTTGTGTGACTGACTACTGACCACATTCAGATTCCTGTGTTTTGTGGGATTATGTAAGGAAATCAAAAGCAAACAGTCAGGTTTGGGTGTGTGTAATGCTTACATAACAGCCGCCTTTAGTAAGCGATGTTTTAAAGATTCGAAAACATACCCTATCTGTCCATAATTCTCAAATACCAGGGTGGTACAAGAGGGCTTTTCACAACCGCCCTTCCAGTACTTAGTGCTATAGGGCAAGCTATAATACCATAACACCACCAAATTTGAAAAAGTAAAAAAGAGACAGAAATGTGAGTAATCGCCTCAGAAAACAAGGGTTTCGGATCGCTGGTATTACGGTATGATGGGCCCTACGCACACACGCACCGACCCTACCCTGTTTGGTGGGCTGACATGGGTCAGACCCGGGTCAGGCCTGGGTCAGACCTGAATCAGACCTGGGTCAAACCCTGGCTTCCAACAGGGTTTCCTGACTCACTTCTTCTTGCTTTCGAACTTTGCTTGCTTGCTGTGACCTGACCACACATCTTATGAGTTCGCCGCTTGCTCCATTTTTGTCCGATTCCACTGCGTCTTTGCCCATCACCTTTTTCACCTCTTCATCATGAGCGCAGCGGGTGACAGCGCAGAGTACCTGCACCCAAACTCAAGTGAGCGGGTGTCTTGGAGGAACTCTTAAATCGTTGCGTCTTTGTCCCTGCTTGCTTATTGGATGGCCTTGCAGTGACCTTTTGCACCATAAATTGCGGTTTCACACTGTTCTGAACGTGTCGCAAACTTCGCCTGTCGAGGGATCTTTCAAGATTGCAAGTTTTTTGCTCTACAGGCTTACGTCCACTGTCACCTTCTCCCATCTCCAGCCTTGGGCCGCTACGTTGTAAACGGCATATTTGTTTTCGCCCCATCAACACCTCCAACCGATACGCTAGCAGACTGGCAGACACAGCAGCAGCTGCTGCTCCTGCTGATGAGCTGGAGGCTATTGCAGGAGCTGAGGAGATCTCCATGATAACGTCAACTCCTTCTGTTTCTGCTGGTAGTTTCCTCCCAGTTGATGATGCCAACTCCACATGTGTCAGCGAGGGAGATGAGGAAATCATGTCAGGCTCAGCAATCCCTGCATCTGCCCTCATGGAGTCTCCATACACCCAAAATGCGCTTTCAGCCAGCATGGCCAGCCACAACCTGTACAGCAGCAGCAGACTTTCTGATTCAACTATGCCTATACCAGCCAGCTCTGACGATGAGCCCACCCAGCAGAGCACCAGAAGGCAAGGGAAATGATGACATGCTGAATGAACCTCAACACTGCACTTGGCTGATTACCAATGTGTCATTGCAGGGCGAGGGCTGGTCTGACTGCAACAGGTGGCCCTTTGTCACAAATATCACAAGAGCTAGAGCTGCTGCTGCCACATTTACAAGATTAACCATTGAGCCCGACTGAGGATAAACCTATTGACTAACATAAGCTCTTGACTTTTGTGTCGTGCATGCAGGCAGACGTGTTATGGGCCTATTGCTCAACAGATTTGGCAGTCTGCACCTATGCAAAAACGTGGAGATGCAGCTGCCTGTGATTAGACTACCCAGCATGACTCTTGACAGTGACACTCCTAGAATCACGGAGGTGGTGGAGAAAGTTGATGTCAACAATATCTGGGTTCCAATACATTCTGACAAAGTTTGCTATCAGCAAGACTTCACCTATGGGTATGTGCGGTCCACTTTGACAAATCACATTGCCAGAAAGAGTGCTTTACAACACCTCTTTGCTGAGTATCATGGGGAGAGTATGGGAAGATTTGCTGATCATGTGATGGATGCATTCTATGTGGCAGAAAGCAACACCAGGTTTCAGATCCTCCAGATCTTTGAGGACAGGCTGTTTGCTGTCTATGGCTATGGCACTCGCTCTCTTGCTGGTGATGCTAGAGTGTGGAACAGGTTCCCATACCTCATGCCAGTGTATACCCCTTGCAAGTGTGCATGGAAAGCTTATGTGACTAGCTTGCCATGCAGATGCGGTGCATCCTACATGTGCCTTTGATTGGGTGGAAAAGTTCCCAACTGCAACACCAGCTATCTGTGACATGATGAATCAGGCATGGTTATTGGGTGTGCAATGTGTTGGCATCTGATTGCAGTTGGAGCTTGGGGCAATTGTGGTAATGCTTCAACTAAGGATTTCGAGGACTTAATGTATAAATACTGCCATGCATGCAGAGAGTGGGCTATGGTCATTCAGACCCACGTTTTTCAGTTTGTTGATGATCTGCTACAGCAGACGTGGCTCTGTCTCTTGAGGTTGTTTCGATGTACTCAGATGACTAGAAATAAGATTTTCTTTTCGTGTATCTTTAGGCTAATAAAGCAGTTTTCATTTTATTTTGGTTATCCACCATTTTTTGGATGGAGATCATGATCTACTTAGCATGGTGTATGATCTTCATCTAGTGAAGTGTTTCGGAAGCTCTGTTCAAGAACAAACTTTAGAACTGTTCAAGAACCCAAACGATACCCAAACCAATCAAATGCTTTGTTCAAGTTGTGTTTGCACATGTTGGCATCTTCCTCCACCACATCCAATGATTGTTAACAGGTTTGCTACAGATGTCACACACAGCTACAGGTACAGACTTGGTTTTGCCTTGCTTCGCACGTTGCTTTTGATCCCTGATGCGCTTCAGCCTATAGTACTCTGCACCCTTTGTCACTCTCTCTCTAATGTCCCTTCGTAGCAAATCTGAGAAGCGGTCTTCTTGGCATCAACAAGCACAGTCATCATGTCTGTCTTGCTCTGGTAGCTACCGTTCACGTGTATGCACTCCATGTCTGATATGAAGTTGTCTATCTGGAACTGCCTAGTCTTCCTCTTTATCTTCTTAGTCTCAGGAGTCTCCCAGTCTTGACAATCGTTGTCAAATAGTGAATAGAGGTTATCAAATGCTACTGCCACAAATGTCAGCTTATTGAGCTCCGTAGTTGTTGTTTTGTTCGGTGGACATTGGGCTTTAATAAACGCTTGCCTCATCAGTCTGCTTATTGCATGATGTATCTGTGCGTCCGTGAGTGTAGGGTCCATGTATGACATAAAGTCCACTGCTGACATCCAGCGTGTGTGCACGTTTGCCCTACTATGGTTGATCTCTAATGCTGGTTTTTCTGGGGATTGGCCAGACGTGCTATTGAACCCTGACTGTCCTGTTGTGACTGTGTGGCCTGTCTCAGCAGTGGGTGAATACACTATTTCAGCGTTGCTATTCTCCATTATCGGGAATATCTTCGGCGTTGCTTTTTGTGAGAAGGTTGCGAAAAGCGAAGCCCTCGTATAAAAGCTTCCTCTGAGCTGAACGCATTAGCAAAGTTCAATAGGACTTGTGGCCCAGTTTCGTTGGTACAGACCAATCACGACCTTTTTCAACTGGCGTTTTCTGAAACTGCACGTGAGCCTGCAGAGCCTGCTCTGCAACGTGCCGGCACGAGACCCGTGACTTGTTTCGTTAGCTTCAGGACCCTTGTGATCAGGGCTGACAAATCTGACTTCAGTTTCCCAGGCATCTTTTCGGTCTTTAAGCAGCACACGGAACCCACATGCAATGCGGCATGGTTTGTGTTTCAAACCAGCTTAACGGCCTTGCGGCTGGCTTAACGGCCTTGTGGCTGTAAACTTGGCGCGATCATCCACGACTGCAAAAATGCTGTTGTTATGGCGCAACGTCTTCTGCACTTTATACTTAGAAAAACCGTCTTCCTGGCAGCTAGCTTCTGACAGCATGAAGAAAATATTGGTTGCATTTGCTGGATTGGACAGAATGATTGTTATTGATGACGACGTTGATTTGAAGGATGGCAAGATCACCATACGAACCTGGCCATACGTGGAGATAAGGGGAAAGGAGGCAAGATGGTCAAACTGCATCGGTTTATCATAGGGAAAGAAGCAGATGGATGGGAGATTGATCACGTAGACAGGAATCCATTGAACAATCAGTTATGCAATTGCAAAACAGATGGAACAGCAAGAGGAAGAAGAATGCCACTGGCATGATTGGTGTGCAAAAGAAGGGGTCCAAGAATCATGCTCTCATGGTCTTTGATGGCAAGAAAAGGTACTTGGGGACATTTACTACTGCCGAGGCAGCTGGCAAGTGCTATGATGAAGTATGCAAGCGTGAAAGAGGAGAATTTGATTTATTTAGGGTTTAAAACTTAAACCCTGAACCCTAGAGTTTCCCATTGAGTAGGGTTTTCAGTTTTAAGCATTTTGGGGGCCATTTTGTTTTTAGGGTTTTCCCAGGGTCTTGGCATTATGTAATGGCATCTAAATCAGCCCTGACAACATATTTAGTCCTTACATGGTGTTCTACAGGTGTCACAAGGTGTGTTTACCACTCTGGGGCTTGAAAGGACTATCAGAGAGGGCTTCGACAGCTATCCTGGGTGAGTAATCAATCATATGATCCTTACTGCATTGCATGTCTTGGGTACTTGGCATCATGCAAAGGCTGAATGGAAGCAGTCACAACAAAACAGCAAGCCACCTGACTGTGCAGACTTCTTCTTCATGATGACCATATAAGCAAAGTGCTAAGGCTGCCCTTCTTTGTTCTCACATGGGTCTTATGCATGACTGAGAGCAGCATAACCCTACATTAACATGTGCTGGGACAACTTGAAGCAAGCATACCATGAGCGCACCACTAGGGCTGGTTGAAACTGCCCCATGACTGGCTGCCCTGCCCTGCTGTCATCACATGTCAGAGTGACAGCATAGCATGCAGCATGTCACAACAGTACAAGCACTGCAAGAATTGTATTGTATACCTCCTGACACAACTTAGCACACACTTGCCATGCATTTCCATGGCAGGGCAGACAGCAACAGCCCTGCCAGGCTGCCCTGCCCTGCTGTCAGCACAGGCCATATTGACAACATGGTATCACTGCATCTGCATGCAACAAGTCACAGCACTGCAAGCTGTTGAAATGTATGGTGTCTCTATTGACAGAACCAAGCACACACTGATTGCATATTGCAAAGGCAGGGCAGACAGCAACAGCCCTGTCAAATGCTGCAGGCTTGGTGCCAAGGCTCCTGTCCAGCAGGCCAGTCCCCTCTACAAGTGACAAGCCTCCTCTACATCCCCTGGGCTGCATGTGGACAGGTAAGGGTTTGTCTGCTGCCTGAGCCTGCATACAGCTTCTGCACAAATCTGGTTAAAACACAGCAGATGGTGCAGACTTCAAATGGTCTGCTGAAAGCACACACTGCACAAGACTGCACATGACTGCATGTCATGACAGTCTCCTTCTCAAATCCTGCTGCCCAGCATGCAGCTTGCAATTGTATTGTGACATGTACCTTGGTGTTTTGTTCAACACCCTGCAGCTTTGTTGCCTTTGCAGTGTTGCCTATAGTGTACAGTGCAGCCTGAAGTGCTAAAACTGGATGGTGGGCTAGCTTTGCATGTGCATTTGGCTTGGAAGTCTATCATGATGACACCGCTACCCCATAGCTGGTCAAGTCAATGCATTTCCGTTGCAGCTTTGCAGGTCATCACCATTGCTGAGCAGCATCCATCATTCCTCTGAGTACTTGTACCCCTGAATTAGGTGAGAACACCAGGCTGCATCTTTCGCATTGTTGCTGAAGCATACTCTGCTGCCTGCACTGATGGTGTCAGGCAGAATACCGAACAATGCTTGTAATAGTTTGCAGGAGATCTGTGCCATGTTGCATTGCTGCTGCTGATGCACCCTTATAAAAATAAGATGGTCTCAGGCCTCAAGTGCTGCTGCAGGTGATCATCTTTGTCAAGCAGCATCCATCCCTCTTCTGAGTACCTGTGCCCCTGAATCAGGTGAGAACCATCAGGCTGCATCTTCTGCATTGTTGCTGAAGCATACTCTGTTCCATACACTGATGGTGTCAGGCAGAATAGGCTGTTCCAGAACAGGCTGCCCTGTTGACTGCACATGCTGCTTAGGTGTGTTGTGCACCAAAATTACCAGGGCTGCTTGTACTAGTTTGCAGCTGTGCAGTAGATCTGTGTTATGTTGTATTGCTGTTGCTGATGCAGCCACATGACAATGTGGTGGTCTCAGGCCTCAAGTGGTTCTGCAGGTGATCATCATTGCTGAGCAGCTCCTTCATTCGTGAGTACCTGTGCCCCTGAATCAGGTTAGAAACATCAGGCTGCATCCTCTGCATTGCAATTGTTGCTGAAGCATACTCTGCTGCCTGCACTGATGGTGTCAGGCAGAATACTGAACAATGCTTGTAATATTTTGCAGGAGATCTGTGCCATGTTGCATTGCTGCTGCTGATGCACCCTTATGAAGATAAGATGATCTCAGGCCTCAAGTGGTGCTGCAGGTGATCATCTTTGACAAGCAGCATCTATCCCTCTTCTGAGTACTTGTGCCCCTGAATCAGGTGAAATTCATCAGGCTGCATTCCCTGCATTCTTGCTGAAGCATACTCTGCTGCTTATACTAATGGTGTCAAGCAGAATACTGAGTAGTGCTTGTAATTGTTTGCAGCTGTGCAATAGATATGTGTTTTGTTGCACTGCTGATGCTGATGCAGCCATATGAAAATGTCTCAGGCTGAATGTTTGTTGCAGGTGGTCATCTTTGTCAAACAGCATCCACACTTATCTCTGGAGTGGCTAGCATGCCTGATCAAGGTGAGAATAAAAAGAGTTCTTGCATTGCATCCCTGCTAGTGTCAACAATGCCAACTTGGGTCATCATACAAAGGCTGTGCTGAAAGGTTGATGACACTGTATGCACAACAGCAGTATTTCAGTCACTTGCAGTGGGGCTGTGCATGTACAAACACTGTCATACTTCAGTGATTGTGCAGAACAGAGCTCTGATGCAGACATTCATGAGTAAGCTGATCAGCTTGTATGTGTTTTGCAGGGGCTTCTGATCCCATGCAAGGGTCACAGTACACCTTCAGGCTAGTGCAGATCTGCACACCTGAGCCATGCAAGATTGTCCTCATGACAGACAAGAGGAAGCGCAGACTGCTGTGTATGGTACAAGTCTACAAGTCCTGTGTTGATGGGCTTTGCACCTACCAAGCCTTCTACAGAATCTGCTGCAAGCAGGCAGGCAACAAGTTCACCATGTTGTCTGGCCTGGACAAGCAGCTGCTGGTCAAGCTAGGAGGCTTGGATACAAGCGTGCCAAATGTCGCGACCATCAGCTTGGCAGTCTGCTGCAAAGCTCTCAAGCTTGCCAGGGTGCCAGCTGCTATGCTGGCTGCATTTGAGGACATCAGGTCCAGGCCAAACAGCATGACAGTGTTAGCATTCCCAGATCATGTACTGGCCCCCTATGCCCAACCCAGCCCAAATCCAGTGCAGTTGCAAATGACTACACCGTTCCCAGTGACATTGCCTACCTGTCAGCTGCCAGCAGATTACAAGCAGAGGCATGGCTTGCATGTTGTGAACAAGCATCTTGCTCACAGAGCACCCTTCTCACAGCAGCTAGCAGAGTATAAGGCCTGGTGCACTAACCCCATCCAGCTTGACAGGCCAGGCCGCAAGCACAGCTCATCTACCTGGGAGAATTCTGAGAAGGATATCTTCTTGTATCTTGGGTACAGCCATCACTATCATCAAGTGTCAGTGCCCACAATGCAGCTTTTCCTGTCCACTCCCCTTATCTGTCATTATGTGAGCTTTCACATAGCTGCTGGGCACAGCCACCTCACCATCAGAAA
>JAABUP010007786.1_pt1 | contig 14087 bp, 13 predicted proteins | sample 5559201 | NCBI WGS metagenome assembly JAABUP01 (sample SAMN10711887, study PRJNA513373) | rock metagenome | isolation source: Antarctica rocks | place: Antarctica | reverse complement strand
CTATGTCTTCCTAGGGTTCAATTACGCTGGAGGAGGTGGACCGGGTAGACATGATGTACTTTAGAGAAACTCCTTTCAAGTAATCCATGGCCTGTTATTAGACGCGAAGCGCTACACGAGTTACGTAGATTGGAGTCATTGACCGTAGTGCACGATAAACCGATACGAGGGTAATCTCTGCCAGACCAGGTTTCAAGCCTGCTGCCGTACGGCTTGGCTACAGCGAAAGACATCTCATCTTCTTTGAGTTTGCCACGTTCGTCGCTTGCTCACATACTCGGAGGACCAACCTGTGGCATCGCGCTTACTCGCCAAGAGAAACTTGCCCACCTCCAAACATCGTAGCTGGGGATCCGTAGTTCGGGGTATGTTTAGCCGACTGCAAGGCGAGTATTGTTGTGGATTTTGCAGTGATATTTCGCTGCATTTCGAGAAGCTTAAGTTGAATGACTGGCGGGAAGTCGAAGGTCATTTCGATAAAGGAATGAATGACAGGCGCAGAAGGGATTGCCTACTGGTTTAGGACCCGGTGACAAGTGACAGAGATTAGTATTGCCTCAAGACATTGCCGGACTAGGGATCGAACGGGAAGAGTGTCATCGAAAGGCCTCCGCTAAGCATACATGTATCGAACGGTCTCCGCTAAGCATTGGCCCGGCATGTTCGGAAGGTAAGGTAGGTAGTGATAGGGCTGACATAAGAGCCGGCAGTAAGGGAGCCGCAGTGATGAACGTGGCAAAGGCGCCCAAAGGATCCTGAAACACAACAATAACATTGCAAGATGGCGGTGAGATACTTGTATGTTATTTTCAGTATCACAGTCATGCTCAAGATGTTCTATTTGCGGCATCATGCGCAGCAAGCGATCGCCATCTGCTATTGAAGATCATCAGGTCCTGTGGCGAAATGCCGTGCTAGGGAGTCGATAAGGTAGCCTAAGATATCATACAATAGATTCGGACGCCGACTTACCGATGCAATCACCCGTTTCTCAGCCCGAAAAATTTGATGAGTGGCTTGTTCCGATCCTACTGAACTGAGCCCCTTGAAGTCCGACATTTCGTCAAATGGAATAATAGCTCCAAACCGGACGAAATACTGTGCCACCGCTTGACAGCGTGACGTTCTGGCTGTTTACTGGCATGTCCTCTTTGGCTAAAGGTCGTCATGTTCGATGATGATCAATCAGCAAACCATGATCTTACATTTGCACTTTGCAGTTTGGTTGTGTTGTGATTTAGGTAGGATCTACAACATCCATGATCTGAAAATAGATGGTAGGCAACATTCAGCCGGAAAAGGATCGTCTCCGGAGTCCGGTCCTAATCCCAGGCATTTGGACTTGCTGGAACGGGGTAAACCCCTCTTGGCAGGGTCTATACGGCAACATCCGTAGATTGACTCCTAGGTCTCTGTGGAAATGCTGATCTCGAGACTCAGAGCAATGCTGAATCTGGCCTGTGGCAGTGTCGATTCTGGGAAGTCTCGGTTTCAAGGCTGGAAGGCCTCAAAGAAAGTTGTAAGATTCTTACGGGTAATGTTATTTATCTATGAGTACCTTAGTTCGTTCCTGAAAAGGGGTATACCGTACACGTATGGTATCAACGTTGAAATCTACCAGAGATTTGCGGCCGGACCTTGAAGCTCATCATCCTCCGTGAACAGGTAATCTGCTGGGCATGGCGCTTTCCCTCTTGGAGAGCGCTAAGCTTCCCCTGTCCGTCAGCTTTTGACAAGGTTTCCTCACAACGTCCAAATCGGCGGTAATACAAGCCGAATATCGTGCATGGTCGACCAATCACGTTGTCGGTGTAAAATTATGTACCTGACCAGATCTGCATGATGTTTACTACCGCTCAAAAACCAGCTCATCCACTAAGGTATGATACATGTAAAGTACTTATCTAACCTTGTAACTCACATTAGTGTAGCGAGCCATTCATGGGGCCGCCGTTCGAGCCCTTTTCCAGCGTCACCACCCCGTCGTCGCCTCTGGGCTGTCAGGGCTACGCTATGAATACCATCACTGATCCCAGCGAGCATCACCTTGTTGTTGTAGGGCGCAGGACCTTCGTGACATAAGTAGCAAGGTCCAACTCCAACCTCGAATTCGGACCATTTCTGAATTACCTTTTACTCGTACAATACCTTAATACACGTGTGGGTGGACCTCTGCAGTCCTACCTATCAGCGCGAGCGCTAGTTTTAATCGCTGCACTCTCCACCGCCAAACAATTTCTCAAACTCCAATCTTGATCAATCATCTCTTCGAAGTACTCTACATGTCCTTGTATCCCCACCATCTACGGGATACAGACAGCATCTTGGGAACATCGCAGTCATTCTCTTTCATCTTCGCCATCACCTCTGGCTTCTCTCCTGCCGCTATTCTGACTGTCGGTGGCTGCTAGCGATTGCCGCATTGAGATTGGCGCAGCACCGACCGTTGAGATCTCGGAGGTCAAACGAACAATTTCCCCAAGCAAAGCTTTTGACCTTTGGAATCCACTCCTTCCGATCAATCATCCACCACGAGCTCTCCGCATCACCACGCTCGTTAATACGTATCCAAACAACTTCAACACCGGCCTGGTCGAGTTTACCCGGGCGCAATCTCGTCGGAGATTCTCCATCCTTAGCCGGTGACGAGCTGGAGACGCGGCGGCGGACACACACCGAGTGCGAGAGATAGGCGTCGACAGTCAATTGCTGCAACAACACTTAAGCCTTCTGCTACCGTCATCCTCATCATGGCGCCTTCCCCTCCAAGACTGCGCATCCTATCAGGTACGTCCTCCATGGCAGCTACTTACAGTAGATACACTTCGTTCCTCTGTAGAGATCTCTTCCTGACCTGAATCGCACCGTTCATTGATGCCAATTCATTTTGGTCCAAGCATAATGGCACCCAGGCTAAAAATTCATTGTGTAGTTGGTGGCAATGCCGTGTCGGCCTTCCTATCATGGAGGCTTCAAGCAACAAACGCTTGCGATGTGACGTTAGTATGGAAGTCCGGTTTCGACTCTGTGGCACAATATGGCATCTCTTTCCGGTAGGTTGAATTACCTGATCTCCGGCTCATCTAGTTTTGCTGACTTGACGTCCTGCAGTTCAAAACTGTTCGGCAACGAAAGATTCAAACCTCGACATGGTACGACCACAAACTCCTCGCCAACAGGTGGGGAATAGCTTTGCTGATAGGGACATAGTCGTGCGGACGCCAGAAGATGCCTCTGGACAGACGGCAGCTTTTGATTACGTTTTGCTCTGTGTCAAAGCACTTCCAGACGTCTATGACCTTGCTGCTGTCATCGAGTCCGTGGTCACTCCTCAGCACACTTGCATCCTCGTGAACACGACTCATACTCTTGGCGTCGAGTCACATCTGGAGCAGAGGTTCCCGACCAATGTCGTACTGTCATTAGTTTCAGGAGCGGAGATTACACAACTAGGGGCAAGCGAATTCGAGCATACGGGTTCAACAGAGGTCTGGGTCGGACCGGCAAATAAAACAGTTGCAATACCGGTAGCAATACAGAATGACATGGCCGAGGCCTTGGCTATGACTTTGAGTACCGGACAAGTTGATTGCAAAGTCTCGGAGAACATCCGACAGCAACAGTATGAAAGGATGATCGGGTACGCCTTGCTCCCAACCCCATTTTTAAAGAGTTGCGCAGCTGATCCGCACAGGCCCATCGCATTCCATCCACCTAGTGTACTTTTCGAGACACCCTCTCACGCTGAACTCCTTGAGAAGGTTGGCGTTCGCTCGATGATATCTGATGTAATCGATGAACTGCTGCAGCTGGCAACAGCTCAGGGTTGCAGCTTTCCGGAAGACTTCAAGCAAAGGACCATTGAGGCTATGGTACGGCCTTCTGAGACCAACAGCATCATGTATCAAGACTTCATGGCCAAGCGACCCATGGAGGTAGAGACATATCTTGGATCGCCCATCAAGCTTGCTCAGGGAGTCAGCGTCCGAGTGCCCCGTATCGAGACGCTATACGCACTGCTTCACCATTTTAATATCATTAACCAGACAAGACGAGCCGGTCCTTCGCCTTCTTCACCAACAGTCGCCGCCCAACCGCCGCCACGCTTGTCATCTGCACCACCTCCTCGACCTCCAATGCATGGGCAGACCAATGGGAACGGTACACGTGGAGGCAGAGTCCCGTCAGGAATGGGACCTCCACCGCCCATGCGAAGAGGTCCGCCGACGGTGAATGGCTATCCTCCTCGGTTACCCAATGGCTTCCCTCCCAGGGGCCCACCTAATCAGCTGCCCCGGCGACCCTCGTTTGAAGCCAACGATCTCGAAGAGTTCAGTCATCTTATGCTCTACGACGACATACGTGAGGGTGGTGTTGCTCCACACGGTGGCTACGCGGACATGAGCAACGGCACAGGATCATCTTCGTCGGATCTCGCGCTTCGAGAAAGAGAGCTGATGCTGCGACAAAGGGAGCTCCAGCTTAGAGAACAAGAGTACAATATGAGACAGGGTGGCCGAAGACCTCCACCAACACATCGTGGCGGCTTTGATGATGACGATGACGACGATGACTACTTCGATCCCATGGCAGCTCGTGGGCCACCCCCGCCTCAAATTGATCCGGACAATTTCGACATGATGAGTGTCACCTCTCGCCGCACGCGGAAAGCGCCAAGCGCCAGTCAGCTCCGCAAGAACCCCGAGATGGGTGGGCCAACGCGACAAAGCCAGTCTTTCGGATCGGGCAGACCTGGCATGAACAGGAACAGAGGAAGCACACGACTGATTCAAGACGTTCCAGGTCTACACGACTCCTTGATGAATAATCCATTGATGGCTTATTCATCAAATCGCTATGGCACCGTAGACAGAAAAATGATGGGTGATGAATCTAGAACCAATTCCTTGACAGTGGCACGCTTGAACGAGCTTCAGGGCGCCGGGAACAATGCGGGGATGAACGGTGCTTATCCAACTCCCCCAACGACTCGGCGTACGAGTCAATCACCGGGAAATCCTTTCAGCCCAGGCGGCAAGGCGGCTCGAAGGCCTTCTCCGCCGAACGACGGCTACATGCCACCGAACGGTGTGCAGCCCAACGGTCGACCCTCTCCTCCGGGTATGATGCGTCAACCGGTCCCGAGATATCCTCCGGGGCAAGGCAATGCGGTGGCACCACAACAGGTCGAGCAGCATGCTGGGGTGAGCAACCTATACCCGCCCAAAGGCCCCTCATCAAAGAACGTACGCAGTCTGACCGGAAGTGCGAGCGCTAGCGCGGGGAGTGGTGATAGCGGTGCAAGCGCACAAATAGATTCGGAAAATTCGGCGCACAGCAGTCAAAGCAGTCTCGGCCCTCGACCGCCGATTGGCGTAAGGTGATTGATAAGATGATTTCCCCATGTACCAACTCCACTTTGGGTTATATCGAAGGATCGCGTGCATAATTTCCTTTCAGCGCCTTTCTCGCAATGTATCCGGTTTCGACCTAATCTGTACCCTTGCGACTGCGGCAGCGCGCCTTGTCGCAATGATGATATCGAACTCTCTTATTCCGCGGCATCGCATACACACGACACTGGATCTTTTCTGAGCCCTTACATCCTCTTCCTAATGCACGGTTTGGAGGACTTTAACGAATACACAAAGAAGAGGAAGGCCTCGCGAGCGAGTTCCTGGTAATGACTGATAGATGGGGGCTGTTGACGTTCTTCGAGGTACATTCGGGGCGATTCCTCCACCCTACATTCCAAAGTACACACCCACACACTTTATTCTACCGTCGTGGGTCTTACGTAATTGGTACGGAGTCAACTGGGGCTTTTCGTTGCGTTACTTTCGAAAGACCCATACGCTTTCGAATCACTGCATTTTCGTGGCGAACAACAAAATAAGCATCTCTTGTATCGTGCCTGCAGTGTTTTAGCTATACAGCTCAAAAGCAGAAAGGCTGTTCTTAGTCGAGTAAACCCTATCGCCATTGTGATATTGAACCACTTGTGGAAAATCACTCGCGTCCACACGTGAAGCTGGCAATCAAGTTCAGCCGCATATCTGCTCCGATTTGACTGATCCCACCCAGGAACATGCACATGCCAACTTCGCATACCATTTACATGTTCCCATGCCGTATGGTATTAATTCCTCACGGATGATGCTGTGCACGTGACTCCGTCGCGTCTTCCACCATCCCTCCGATTCATCCGGCAAAACCCAACCTCCATCCACGCACTTCCGCTCTCCACTCCACCTTTGTACTTTTCACCAACTGCATCAAACTCACCGCCCCTCCCCGTAACAACCCTCCTCACCTGATCCGTTCGCACAATGGCCCCACCACCACAACAACAACGACAACAACTACGACGACGACGATCATCGATAACGACGACGACGACGACGACGCGCCTCTCGACCCTCCCCTCAGCCGTCAAACCCCGCCAACTCTCGCACCTCCACTCCCAACTAGCGCAGTTGCAGGCTCACCTGGCGGATCTGGAGAACCTGTTGCGCATGACGGCCGTGCAGGCGGAGCATGTGAGGGTTTTGGGGGGGTATAGTGGCGGGTTGTACGTTTATTCCTTTTCATCCTTTGTTTTGATCTGCTCTTTCTGTGCGGATGGGGTGGGAGGGCTTTGGGGATGGAGGTGGAGATGGAGGGAGGGAAGTGGGGAGAGTGGGGGACGGAGACGGAGACGGAGACGGAGACGGAGAGGGAAGTGGTGGATATGGATATGTGCAAGTGAATGAATGTTCATGGGCTGATCTGCCGGTGGGTGGTGAGCAGGTTCATGGCCGCCAGTAAAGTTTTGGGAGAGGAGACCGTTGGCGGACAGGCGCAGAATGGACAAGGCCAAGGACGGAGCGCGGGGCAGGAGAAGAGGGACGGGCAAAAGAAGAGGGAGTCGTAGCCCTTGGGGAAGAGGGTGAAAAGATGACGAACTAAGATGGATGACGTTCCATGGGCTACGTACGCGTCGGCGTCTTGGGAGGTCCAAATTTCAGGGTGGCGCGGAGCCGTCGAAGGATCATGTCGAGGCGGTCGGACAATCGGCTTGGGACTTGGCCGGGGGAACTGCTCTCGGGATGTTTAGCCTACGCATTCGAGACTGGTGGCCTCTTGCTTGTGGGACATTGTGGAAACCGATTGAGCACGGCGAAGTCTAGCGAAAGGGGGCAACTAGGCGTGCAAATGTTCGGTCTAGCGCTCCGCGGAGCAGGAGAATGAAGGTGACGGCATTGATTGCGCCATATTTGCAAGAATTACTATATGCGTCCATATACTCAAAGTCGGATCCAGAGCCATAACATTACTAAAAGCAGAGCAGCCAAAACAGCCAGATGTATACCGCCCCGTAAGAGCGCCAATGTGCACCCGGATCGAAACAGACGATCTAAAGCAAACCCATTGCGCACTTCTGCGACCACAGATAGAAATCCCGTGGTTGCAGACGCGGTGATATCATCAGAAACGACAGAAAACCACTCAAACGAAACAGATCCTCTCCCAAACGCCGAGCTATCATCGTGAAGCTGACCCTGAGTGAAAGGGAACACTCAAACCCGCTTCCTCCGTCCCAGATCGTCAACCAAGCTCATCAAGGTGTATATGCTGGCGTATTATCCTTCCACTAAATTTCCATCGGCGACTTTACCACCTCCTCTCTCCCTCTCATAGACTCATAGTCAACCATTCCCACTCTTGCGGTCCGTTGCCACCACCGGCCGAAAGCCCCGGTTGCGTCCCTCCGCTCACGGCTCCTGCGCCGCGCGTCCCTGCCATCGTTGGCGGAAGCGACATGTTGTTGGCACTAGCGTCTTTCCTCCTCGTCACAGGCGCCTTACCACTCGTGTCTTCCGCGTCACCCATTTCCGTCTCCTGACTTGCACCTCCACTGACACCAGCCTTTGATTGTCGCCTCTGCCGCTTTGGCGCAACATTGACGGTTGATCGGGTGGGCGCGCTCGCTGCCAGTGTCGGCTTCGGAGGTGCGGCCGCGATGGGGACAACGCCACTCTTCGTCGTTGTATTCGTCGGTCCGTAACTGGTTGGGGTGCTGCCGGCCGTAGACCCGCCATTTGCGGAACCTTGAATGGATGGAGGAGACTCGGAGTCGTTGACGCTATGTGCTTTCGCGGATGGTGGTGTCGTCACGGGAGTTTGCTGTACTGAATTCTTGCGAGATGCTTTCTTCGAAGAGCGCGTGGAAGCGGTCCCGATTGGGATGGTGTTACCGCTGCCACGGTTGCGTTTCTTGATGATATCTGTCTTCAGCGACAAAGGACGTACGACACCGTGAAGCTTGAGGAAGAGGCCACAAGCGTTGCAAAGCGGTTGACCGCCTGGATTGCGTCGCCAGAGAGGTGTCGTCTGCGTGAAACAGTTGGTGCACGTCGTTGGGATGCCGTTGTTCTCGCCCGTTTTGGAGCCTCCTGGGCTTCCTGGTCGAGAAGGAGCAACACTGCTAAACCCCGATTGCGGAGGCGAATTTGGAGAGGACTGTGGTCTTTGATGCATGCTTTGCTGTGCGAGCTGTACGGCGTTTGGGGTTGAGCTAATGCGGGGGATCTTCTGCCTCTTTTGGTCGTTGCCGCGATTTCGAAGGTCGCTCACAGATGTTGTAGATCCGTGGGCTCGCCCTAAGCTGCTCCCTTGTCCCCAATCTTGTGGTGATGATACCATCTCCGTGCCACCAATGGTGACTTGTTTTCGTGGTGGTCCACCCGGATATCTCGCAGCCATGGTATTGAATTGGCCTGTAAGATTCGCGTCCCACTGCAGACCCGCATGAATGTCCAGAGAGAGATCCTCCATAGGTGAGTAATCTGTATGCATCATCATCGTCCGATCCCCGAAAGCCGCTCCTTCATCTTCCTCGTTATCTGAGTCCGCGCCAAAAGAGAAGACGTTCTCCTGTCGTGTCATGGTGACTCCTGGAGATCTTGCTGCCGAATAATTTGGCTGAAGAACTTGCGACGGGTTTACATGTTGATGGATAGAAAATCCACGGGTATTGAATGTGGTGGAAGGGCCTGCGTTACTGACGGCACTGAGGATCGATTCATTATTTGGATTGTATATGTATTGCGGTTGCATGGAGCTGGAGAGGTTTGATGGTCTATTGGTGCCATAGTTCAGTAAAGCGCGCTGATGCCTCATATCCGTTGTGTTGTGATTGAGATACACTTGGTCATTTTCATGCATCGGCTGCGGGGTAGATGCTGTGGAAGGATAGGCGGATCCGGGGGGAGAGTAATAGTCTGCGGAATTGAGAGAGGAGCCCATAGGGGTATTGTCGTACATGGAGAAAGGCCCGTTCGTGACAAGGGGTGATCCCGTTGGCGAAAATGTGAAATTCTGTTGGAAAGGGCCTGCGGAGGTCAGGATAGGATCATCGTTCATATTAAAAGTGTCCAGGGCTAGTGGTATTTGGTGATGAGCGTTGAGGTGCTGGGTAAATGATGGATGTGGTCCTGTCGGGTCAAGCGTATAGTCTGCGAGTCCTACGTCCAGGTCGGGATCATTGGGTATCGTGATACTGGCAATCGGCGGGACCTGAGGAGAAAACTCTGCGGGGCGTTTTCGGGGCTAAGGTGATGTACCGTCAGTAGAGCCCTAACCATCTCATGGAAAACGCTAGAAGTGTGCAATATATTCCATGCTAGATCAGACACCTACCCTGCTCTCATCGATACTTGTCTTGCGTACGTGTCTCTGCACGTAGTCAAACTCGTTGTTCCGGTGCCGATGTTGCGGAGGAATCGGTGCTGAGGCTGGGGGATAATTAGAGGCTTGCTGCACTTGTGAGTCCTTTCTCATCTTGATCGGTAAGGCGGCGGCGACGGCGTTCGCAGATGCTGATGTACTATCGTCTGGTGAAACAGGCGAGATACCAGCTGGGGAGCCCACCGACGAAGGGAAGATGTAATCATCCAGGTTCATGGGATCTGACAGGGTTGCGTTGGACTGGTCGACAGATTTCCGCAACTGTGCAATTCCGCTCGGAGCACTCGAATGCTGACGAGATAATCTGACGAATGACGTATTAGTCGAAGGCTTCGATTCGAAAAGACATCAAGCCTGTAGCAGTCGAGAAACGCACCGGGCTTGTTCTCGCTTCTTGCGCTTCAAACTCATCGCCATCATCCGCCAAGTCAGGTTCTCCATGCGCTCCTGATTTGGCAGTTGTGTCTTGGTCTTGCTGTACAACTTCCATATCTGCGTCGCCAGAGGATCCTTCTTTTGCATCTCATCCGGATCCTCGAGATCTGCGCTCGAGGCGTCGTCTCTCCAGTCCGAGAAAAATGCCTCTCGAAGCAGCTCCCTTCGAGCAACGCTGTCTCTCGGTGACAACTCCAGTTTGGCTTCGCTGGTACCTTGCGCGGTGGTGATACCGTCGTTTTTCGGAGCGGAATACTCTTCTAGTCGTGCTGCAACTCGTGATTTGGTTGAGGACGAAGGCGGTGCATTGACATTGTGAAGGTCTGCCGCTTCTCCAATGATGGCCGTGTCGAAGCCGTCTGGAAAGATGAAGGTTCGCATGCCTGCAGGCACCCCACGCTCTGCCCCGGACAAGTTCGCTGCATGCTGGGGCCTCACGCGGCGCGGATTAGTCGGAGGCATGAGAATGAGGAGAAGACCTGGGGATGCTGATCGATTCACGAAATGCTTTTTCTTTTCAAGGGCTGGATGGGTGGGATTGTCGCTGGCATGTAAGGATCGTGTCTCGTCGCGGAAGGCAATTGGGGGGTAAAGGATGGTGGAGAGTACTGCTACGGAGTACTCTGTACGGATGATGGCGGGTGGCGCACAAGTGTGTAAAGGTAAGTAGAGTACATGTATTGTAATCCGTAGGTAGTTCGAGAGAGAACGTCCAGTGCCTCTTTGACTGAGCTCCGTTGAATATGCGGCGGATCCTTGCGACCGTGTGCCGGGCTTTGGGTGCTGGAGCCGGTTGCTGGTAGGTGGGATTGGATTGGATTGAAAAGGTGGGGGGCGATTCCGGGGAGCTAGAGTACCGGTAGAGTACAGTACAGTACAGTACATACATACATACATGTAAGTATTAGTTTGGCGATTCATAAGGGCCCAGCGTACAGAGTACCTTAGGTACGAGTACATAGTCGTAAGTAATTTTCAATAACAATCATTGTACTGTCATCCCGCTTTGCTTTTTGAAATACTGCTGGGTGCGGGCCCCACATGGACGGACGTCAGAATAATGAGTACATGTAATAATCAACGACTTCAGCGGATTACAATAGTGGGAGCCCATCACGGTGGTGGCGGTGGCGGGTTGCGATCCAGCCCAGCCGAGCATAGCACAGCATAGCAGAACAGATCAGAGCAGAGTATATACAGTATGTATCTTTGCATAAGGACAAGACAGTAGATACTTTACCCTACAGATGTAGCAAATGGCGATGCAACGAGCCAAGCACGAAGCGTTCGGGATTGGCCGTTGTGGCACCGAAGGCTCATCAAGGTACATACAAGGATTGTTGTTTGACCATTTATCTAAAGAGGAGTGAAGTGGCTGCGGAGAAAAGAAAAAAAGACAGCAATGCTTCAAACCTGTAGCCTCAGGGGTCCTCCTGGACTATTATGGCGTCTCTGCTCCAGGCATGATGCATCCATGGCTTCACCAGCAACGCGGTACCAAACTACCAACCTTATTCCTGCCGAAAGGTAACCCGCATACAATCTTCAAAGCACGTGGGGTGAGGACACAACGCTGTGTATCTACCGAACTGGGTTACAGGAAGCCATCGTCGAGTCACGCTAATCCTGGACTTATAACTTCCTATCCTATAGAGTATGACGTGCTCGTTCCCGACACAATGATGCACTCAGGCGACACTGTGACCATCAGCTAGGGCATGGCTGCTGAACCCTAACCTCTGCATTGCCTCGAAGTTTAGCTTGAGTGCCTATGGAAACATCGAACATCTTCACGCATAAGATGTAGCCTCCTTAGATCAAATGTTGTTATTGCTAAGTTGTATGCTATGTCGAGCGGTATCATCGGCCTCGCTCGGAAGGGAAGCGATGAAAGAGCTATAGAGGCCGTGGGTGTCTGCACTTCTCGAGGCATGCTATCTTGAAGTAACGATAAAGACGAGTAGCTTGGTTCACCAAGCCACTAGCATGTGAAGAAGCATCCTCAAGTGTACCAAGTACTGACTGTCTTCAACCTTCAGAACGTGCAGTCCTTGCTCTTTCTGCAAGCTGTAGACAGCTTTTCGCTCCCAGCAGACGTGATTTGGTTAAGGGCCTTGATTCCGATGACGGAGAACGACAGCCAGGTGATGGAAATCCGTCCGCCAGCTCAAATGACCAGCAACATCCGACGACCCATCTGGTCCGCGATGATATCGTGATTTGATACGGTGAAGAAGGTGGAAGGAAGGTCGCGTGCAGAGTATTGCAAATCCTTGAGGAGGTAAATACTTGTTACAGCTTCCCGATTCTGATCTGCCCATAGCAACTCTGACAGTGTTGAGACCTGAGGAAGGATTCCATAGTTATCATCCACAAGGACATGTCTTCGAAACTGCATCTTTCACATGATCCTCCACCAAATCTCTCGCACAGTAGTCCGCCATTACAAGTTGGCCAATTGAGCCCCAGTGGCGCTTCTCGGGGCGTCAATGATGGTGTGCAGACGAGACACCAACTTGGTGAGACTGCGGTAGATCCAAGCGAGTAACGTAATTACTACCTAGCGGCGGTATCTTGTGTGATACTCCCATCCAGGCTCGTCCTTGGGTTACTCCGAGATCCATTTTTATTTACTGTACTTAGTAGAGAGATGGCCATCAACCGTGAGTACTGAACTTTGACTCGGATGACGAAGGTAAAATAAGACAGACTCCTGAACCGAATGCACGAAATCATACAGCATTACAATAAGTACCGTACTTTCCACCTCACATCAATGAACGCGCTTGGCGACGGATCGGTGATGTTTAGAATCTTGACCGTGCCCCCACACCGCATACGCCAATTAAACAAACACCCCCAGCAATGTACAAATACATGGATGATGCAGCTCGCTCGTTCTGATCGTTGGCAGCCTGGCTTGTTCCCACCGGATTTCGGACCGCAACCTTTTCTGAGCGTTCGCTTTCCTTCTCGGCAGTATTCGCGGCCTAACGGGTAGCCCAAGTTTTGCCCAGCAGCCCGGCCGGTTGTCTCGTGTTAATTAGTTCTACTCCGAGTCTTGTCGATTTCGAGGTAAGCCTGGATTGTAGGATTAGGAGAAGTCAGTAGGTGCGGTGCGGTGCGTTCTGATGGAGAAGTGCGAAGGAACAACGTAGGGTAGGTATGGCATGTGGTAAAAGCAAGCGCTGTCTCCAGTCCAAACTACCACGGTCCGTTGTACTCGTGAGATTTCCCAAGCTTACCGGGTCAGCATCATGATATCTTCAGTATACTGCCCCTCGTGTCGAGCTGGTCGGAACATCATGACGGTGAGCACCAAGCGCCAGCGACGGTGGACTTTCGGTTGGCTGTCAAAGTCCACCCTGTTCGACAAGACCATGGGACTGCACAGATGTGGACGACAACACTGTACCTGTTCTGAAGACCTGCAAAAGATACAGCAGCTCTGCAAAGGGTGTCAGAATGGAAGGACAGTATGTTGCCGCAACGGTTTGGCTATGACCCAGCTTCGAACCAGGTTTAAGACACAGGAGCAGAAGACAATACGAACAGGTCACACGTATCAAGACGCGAAATTGGTCATTGACTGCATGCGAAGCCTTGAAGGAACCTGCAAAGAGAGTCTGCCATTACAAATTGGAGTTTGGAGGCTGCAAAGACGACCGAATGGAAAATCTGGAGATTGAGGGATAAATAAACGTTAGAGATAAGAGGTGCCTTAACCCCACCAAAGCGAAAGATACCAGATATCAGTAATAGCATGCACCTGCATCGCGATGTTGACCTCATGTAACTACTGAAGCCAACTGCACTAACTGCAGCGGGTTCTGACATACAGGGTCTGCTCATGGTGCGAGTCCAACGTCCCGGCTTCCTATTCTAATTGGTGGCTGTCTATCTCACCTTCTACTCGTATAATT
>JAABUP010007783.1_pt1 | contig 14090 bp, 15 predicted proteins | sample 5559201 | NCBI WGS metagenome assembly JAABUP01 (sample SAMN10711887, study PRJNA513373) | rock metagenome | isolation source: Antarctica rocks | place: Antarctica | reverse complement strand
TACCACAGTGAACTTTCCTCTTTTCTCTCTCGTTATTCTCACCTGTCTCAATATATATTGACCTGTCCAGCAACAAATATCTCAGCCCGCACAAAAAAATGCCACCCAACCTAAATGTGCATACCTCTTCTGATTCACTGTATGTGCAGGTAGCATACAACATGTTCCTGTATTCATTGCTGGAGCTGGGCCCACAGGCCTTACATTATCCATTCTCCTGGGGAAGCTGGGGATCCCCTCCCTTGTGGTGGACAGGTCTCCAGGACTGCCCAACCACCCACAGGCATGCACACTTCATGCTTTTATGCCTCAATTCATGCAATTTCAGTGGTGATGGCCAAAATGCGCAACATCTTCAACCCAGCAGCAACCCTGACGATGCCCAAAATATGATACAACCAAGCGATGTAGTACCCCTTTGTTTGTGCTGGATGGAGTACCGGGGCGACATCAGGCTGGCCCATGTCCTGCTCTGCAGTCCTTCTGTGCCTGCTCCTCTTTAATGAGAAGACTGCGCTGTGTCATCTTGATACTGTTTGCTTGCTGACCAAGTGAAGTCCTGATAAGTCTAAACACTTTGTTTCTGCTAGCACATCCGCCTTATGTGCACAGGCTGTGACACTCACTTCTGCTCTATCAGCACGAGGCCCAGGCAGCCTGCAGCACCTTCAACTATCAGTGGACAAGGAATGACTCAGTGGACAAGCACCTGCATGCGTGAGCAAAATGCATCCAAATGCATGCGTGAGCGAAATGCATCCAAATGCAGGCTCACTTCATCAACAACAGGAGCATGGAGATTTTCAGACCCTTGGATGGTCTAGCAGCTGAGGTGGCGGCCCACAGCCCTCCCTTGGCAGAGTGGCGCAAGTTTGTGTACTGTGAGAGCCTCACAAGCCGCATCTTTGGTGCAGTTGATCACTTCCAGGTGAGGATCAGTGCAACATGTTACGCACTGAGCGTGTGACACCACACTGTATGACGGACTTTCAGATGAGCTTGACATGGCATGTAGTAGGTCAAGCATGTGGCATCACACTGCCTGTGACATCATATTGCTTGATACAAACCTTAGGGTGACGTGAAACAGATTGAGCCTCTGACATCACGCAGCCTGGCACACTGCATTAGCACAGTTTGTTGCAAATGTAAGAGCTGATGCTGCAACTTTTTGCTGAATGTTGGTCCAGACCCTTGTCAGACTGTCTGAGTTTTCACACTCCGCTAAAGCTTTCCCATTCCCAGCCGTACCATTTGCAGCTTGGCATGTAGACTGTATGCAGTGCCTGCCTTCTCAGTTCCTACATCTTCTTCTCCAGGGACAGACTGGTCCCCGCATGCATGACTTGAGTCCCGAGCCTGTGGTTCACCTGTCCCAGCACAAACTGCTGCCCCTGATGCTGCACAGGGCTCACAAGAGGGGCGGACAGGACAGCATCAGATTTGGGCACCAGTTGCAGCACTTCCAGCAGTCCCCTGATGGTGTCGCCTGCACTGTGCAACCCTTACAGGTGTCCATTCACTCACTATGCATGAAGGTTTTGCATCATTGCTTGCTAGGTGTTTGCCAGGTCCAGAGTCCGTGTGTCAACATGCATTGGCATGAGACTCTCAACTTCTAGTCAAGGGGCTTCGCCCACCTGGTCGCCCTAGATCTAGTTTCAATGATGTTAGGTTGCACAATTGTCAAAATTGTCAAGTTGGTAGACCTTATAGAGACGCGCAAGACAGACTGCTCTGGAAAGACAAGACTTTTCCTGCCTATACCTAGCTCATCATGAGCGTTGTTATTATTTTTATAATGTTGCTCAACTTCCTTCAGCTGGGCTTGCGATGACAGGACAACTGTTATAGGTCTGGATAGTTATACCTCTGTTTTGATTGTGCATCAAGTTTGTGCTGCATCTGTCACGCAATTTGTGTGCTGTCAAATCTTATGCTAAATCTGTCTGCAAATTGTATCAATGGTTTCTCTGGACGTTTGAAGGATTAGCATTGGTGCAAGTTCACAGCATTGATCACCGCAATAGGTATGATAACAGTCTGACACAAACTGTAATACGCATTTTGCCACATGCACTGTAACCTGCCCTATAATCACTCTTGTCACATGCACTGCAAGCAAGCACCGCAACATGCACTGCAAGCTGCACTGCAAGTCGCACTCTAGATCGCACTGTAGCTTGCACTGTAACTTGCACTATTCTGCCTGGGCTGCCAAGACATGTGCGGATTGCTGTTGAAAGGCCTCTGTCTGCAGGGTACACCATACCAGATCCGGGAGATCACCTGAATTCATCCCCAGACACCAGAAAGAATGGCATTGATATAGTTTGACCACATAGTCCCCCACACACCTACTTTTCTGATGTCTGCCTTCCTGTCTGGCCTGCAACAATCTGTGCTGACAGGCCTTTGTCTGCAGGGTAGTCCATACCAGGTCCAAGCAGACTACCTCATCGCAGCTGATGGTGCTAGCAGCAGGGTGAGGAAGCAACTGGGCATTGATATGGTGGGTGAGGCTGCCATGCAGCACCTGGTCAACATACACTTCTTCAGCAAGGACCTGTGGCAGCATGTGAAGGAGCGGCCAGCCATGCTGTACTTTGTGTTCAGCAGTCAGGCTATTGTGGTGCTGGTGGCTCACAACCTGCAAGAGGGTGAGATGGTGGCACAGGTGAGCAGCTGTTCTGACGAAAAGAATAAGACAAGAAAAGACTACACCTTTCGGCGTCAATTTAATGAAAAGCCAAGTGTTATACTGGGCTGCCCAGGTGGCTGTTCTGAAAGTGTCCAGTATCTTGTTGACCGTGCCTATATCTGGTGGCTCAAGTTTGGCAAGATTGGCAAAGTTGGCGAGACAGCGTGTGGAAGCTTCTGCTGCTTTGCTGCTTGACTGTTCTCATGCATCCCTGCTGCTGCTTGACTGTTCTCATGCGTCATTGCTGCAATGCCTGCCTGATTTTGTGTGCATATAACTTTGGTCGTGATTGGCCCAGTGTACATGGCATACCCCAATGGTTGCTGGCATGAATTCACATTCCTGCTGAGGCTAAAGCCCTACCCTGTGAGGGGGCATCGGCTCTTGTGTGTCTTGTTTGCATCATCAGGGCATAGACACTGATTTAAAAGAAGCTGAACCGTGTTGTTATCAGATCTGCAACAACACTTTCACTTTTGCCTTGTTTGTCATGTTGTCTTGCTGGACTTTGTGGACAGTGCAGGTAGTCATGGCATCCTGTATCTCAGCGTTTTGTGTGTCACGCCATTGCTGGCAACAACCTAGTATGTAGCTTGAAACCCAGTCAAGGTACATGCATTGTTCTGGGTACAGTCTTAACAATCAGAGTATGGTCATTACTGTGACTATAACATTGCAGATTGTCGCCAACAGATGCCACACGATGCATTCAGTCCACCATGTGACTCTTCAGCAACACTTATGTAGGTCTAATGAGAAAGCAATCAAATAAAATATTGCCAACATGCCACAGGCTGCATAGAGCTGTGGCAAACCCTGCGCTGTTGCTGTAATCATGCTGTAATGCCAACAAACTGTCTGACAAGCCGCGTCTATGACATATGCAGGTGCCATACTTCCCGCCCGTACAGTCTTTGGCAGACTTTCCCGCCAGCAAATGCAGAGACATCCTGCGCAAGGCAGCTGGCTTGCCAAACCTGGAGGTGGATGTCAGGACAGTCAAAACCTGGAACATGAGTGCCCAAGTTGCCGAACGCTTTCAGGTGATGTCTGCAGTCGACTGGCTTGCAACTGTCTCTGCAGCAACCTTTGAAAGCACAGAGGCGTTATGACACATGTCAATGCAACTAGTGTCATTGAGCAACGCTTGTGCTTGCCAAAGGAGTTTGTGATAGCGCATGCCTTGTCACAGATCTGCAGCGCCAAGCATTGACCTATAGCAGATCTCCATGATGCCTTGCAGCTTGGCTTGCCTGCATGACTGCCTCTGACCATCGCATGCTCTCCAATGTTTGCCTTGGATAAGCAGACAAAGGCAGAAAAGAAAAGAAAAGACTATGCCTTTTGGTGTTAATTCAACGAGAAGCCAAGTATTATACCAGGCTGTCCATGCAGACAAAGGCATCCTTAAGTCACAGCTCCCAGGTGTACCTGTATGTGTAAGGGATTGGTATGTACAGCGATTTCCCAGAACTTTTGCAGTGCCCAAGATGCATGCTTTGTGGACACACAGTCTACAAATTTTGGTTGTTGTCACGTTACAGGATGGGCGTGTCTTTCTGGCAGGAGATGCTGCCCATCGCTTTCCTCCGGCTGGAGCCTTTGGCATGAACACTGGCATTCAGGTGGGGCCACCTCTTCATAAGTAGATGGTATACGGCCCTATACTTTTGGTGAAGTCAACTGCAGCCGGTCACTGCAATGACACCCATGTGCACTTAAGACAACACAAACCCACATGAAGTCAGATACTCAAGTACATGACTGTATAGAGGTGGAACCAATCACTCCTTGACTCAAGCAAGGTGAAGCATACAAGCTTGCAAGCCAGGTCAGCGCCTTCTTGTTGCTGTTCATACCCATCATGAGGCATTCCTGCAGGACGCACACAACCTAGCTTGGAAGCTTGCAGCCGTCCTGAACAACACAGCGTCACCCAAGCTGCTGGACAGCTACCAGGCAGAGCGCAAGCCTGTAGCGCAAGCCAATACAGACCTCAGCGTGGCCAACTGGCATGAGGCAGTGAAGGTGCCCAAGGTGCTGGGCCTTGATCCCAGGGCTGCAAATTTATTGAATGCTGTTGTGGGCTCTGGGCCAATGTCTCTCTTGCCCAAGGGTGAGCAAATGTCCACATGAGCCTGAACTGCTTGCAAAATTGCTGTGCCAAAGTATTCATGACCGTGCCATGATATGCTGTTGTTAGTGGGCAAATCAGGCATCTACCAAACATAGGATCTCCTGGCCATGAGACTTGGCTTTGTACCATATTGACAAGGATGGTACAGGGTGACTGGTCACAGGAAAGTGAATCTGTTCAAGGTTTTTGCAATTGCAGCTTTTGCTCAGAAGCAGCTTCACAACAATACCTCTTTTGTTTTTGCTGCTGCTCATGCAAGCTTATGCTTCGCTTTTGCACACTTTTCTCGCCAGTGATACTTATAGCCGTCTTGTTGATAAATACTTTGTAGTCATCTTAATACTTGTATTGTAGATGTAGCTTGTTGCCACAGGTTGCTTCGAGGTTCTCATCTTTGTCCCTGCAGCGGCTGCAGGGCAATGTCAACACAGCCTGACATCATCTGTTTCTTGTGAATCTGCTCCTGCCTTCCGTTCATGTGTTCTTTATTCCTTGGTCACTCTCAAATTTCATTTCAGCTTAGACAAAATCCCTAAGAAACGGCAGCATGTCTCGGCTGACCTTATCAATCACAAGTCAACACTGCTCAGCTGCTGCAGGTGCTGTCCTAATGCATCTCCACGACGTAGAAACGCGTTTTTACTGTCCCCAGACGTTTCTGAGTTTAGATTCCAAGTGTAGGGATGACGTCTTCAAATTAGAATAGACGTTTCGGGATTAGAGCTGTGTGTTCTCCCAGGTTTTGGCAGGGCAGCTCTGGACTTTGGCCTGGCAGCCGGCCTGTCAGTCTCTGGTCTGTACGGCCCCCTCAAGCAGTGGAGAGAGCGCCAGCTGTCCAGCATCTTCGCCTCAGGCCAAACCCTACGCCTGCAATTCCCCAAAGAGGACTTAGGCTTTGTTTACAACACACCTGGAGCAGCCATTTCCCCAGAGACAGACACTGTCCTCAGCGCTAGTGACAGAGCTTCTGCTCAGCTTCAGCCTGATAGTGCTGGGGCAGATGCAACAGCTGTCAACACTAAGGGCAGGGTCCAGAAGGCTACCCGGGGGAGCGTGGGGGGTTCTGATAGGCGGTATAGGCCCAGCTGCACTCCAGGAAGCCGGCTGCCGCACTGTACCCTGCGTCAGTTCAACACAGGTAATTTGCCCTGTCCTCGTGTGAGGGCCAATCACAACTTTTGCTCTATCCTGCCCTGTTGCAGACTAGTCAGCCTTGCAGTACCATTCATACTCAAAAGGTGGCTTGCTTCTGCTGCTGCCCTGCTCTGGTCTTTGCCCAACTCCAAGCCTGATTTGTTGTGCTGTAGCATTTCTGCTCAACATGGGAAGTGCTTCTGCTTCTTGCAGCAGTTCCCATGTTGAGCTGTATCTGTCCGGCTGATTGCTGCCTTGCCTGTCTGGAGTCTGCATTTGGTGCTTGCGTCATTGTTTGATACCATAACTGTTCCCCGCTTGCTGACCTTTTTCAAATCTGGAATGCTGTGTATGACGTGCACATCTTGGTTGACTGTTGTCATTCATGAGCTACATCACCTGCCTATCTGCAGTCCATTTGCAATGCATATGCATCCCTGTCCCACCCTGTAGCCATGCAATCATCAACTTGTTTTGTATGTTAACTGGATACATGTTTTGCTGCTGTGTGGCAAATGCTGCTATACAGCAACAATGTCGCTTGCTCCTCGGTCCAGCTTGCTTTGTGAGCATGTGCTTGCACGCATCGTGGTAGCTTGTTGTTGGCTGTTGACTCCCCTGATGAGTCCTGAAGACAAGAATCTTGGATTGATTGATTGATTGTTTGTTGCAGATGGCATCCTGTCTGGCGCAGAAATGTCCACCTTGGACCTGGTTTCTGTCCACAAATGGAGGCTGCTGCTTCTGATAAGATCAGGGCCTTTGATTGATGCCTGGCTTGAAGCTGCATGTACCCTGGTGAGACCACATGATCCTCTGAGTTTACTTTAGGCAACTTCTCTTGTTGTGCAGCTGTGCAAAGCTGCAGGAGGCTGGTCCTTCTCGCCTTGTCTTCTTCACCATTGTGGACATGTTGACTCTGAGTATTGGCACAAGAGATTTTCTCACCTTCTGCACTGGCACCAGAGTGATGCATATCAGGGCTGTGCCTGCTGCCAGTGCATGTGGCAATACATCATAGCGGCAGCTTACATTGCATGTGGCAATGCATCGTAGCGGCAGCTTACAACAATGACAGTGACAGTTGTATTACATTTATTGCCATAGCGACATGCTGGTAGTATCGCAGTGTTGGATTTTTGCCTGCACAACTTCAGTACAAAGCCCTTCTTGGCTGCCCTTGAAAGGTTGTTCCTGCGATGCAGTGTTACCACACATGCAATGGCAGTGCAGATAATAAAGGCCAAAGCCTGGGCAGCCCGGTATGATACTGGGCTTCTCATTGAATTGACGCCGAAAGGCGCAGTCTTTTCTTTTCTTTTCTAATAAAGCCCGACTTTGTGATGACCAGGAGGCTGAGCTGGGCTGTCCCATCAGGGCTGTCAGCATTGTTGCTTCCCATCACAGGGCTGCCATACCAAGCAGAACAAATGGCCAGGCACTGGAGACATTCCTTGATGTTGACAAGTCTTGGATTGATTTGTCTGGGGTGTCCGAGAATGGGGCGGTGTTAGTCCGTCCTGATGGTCATGTGCTTTGGAGATGTGTGGACGCAGCAGCTGTTGTTTCTGAGCAATGCCGCAAAGAGCCCGCATCACAGCATGCCGTACATGCTGCAAGTGAGGCTGATGGACCCTGTCATACTTCTACCACATCAGATGTGCAGTGCATCATGACAGCTTTCAGATCTGCTGTGCAGATAGGTCTCGGCAGACACACATTTTAGTCTTCTGAAACTTGTGTTTGTGCAAGGCTTTGCAAGCACGTGTCTGATTAATCTGCCAAAAGTACTGCAACTGCTGGTGCTGGTTGTCAGATTGCAATGATACAACTGCGTATTGTGACTCAACCTGCAACGGGTGTCTTCACCTAACGTGCAGCCCAGGGCTCAAATGGCTGACGAAAAGCAAAACCAGGCACGAGCTTCCATGCAGGCAGCTGTAAGTCAACTCTGCAACAGGTCCTGGATGTGCTGCAGGTTCACGCACAGCACTACAATTGTTGCACTGATCCATTCACTTCATCAAGCTTGCTCGTGTGAGAGAAGTTGTCTTCAGATTCAAAAGCAAGAAAATTGACAGCGCACAGTCAATGTGCTTTAATGGAAATCTGAATTATGTCTCACATAATAGTAGTAAGGTTTATCCCAGTTTGACAGGTCAGTTGCAGCACAACTGCAGTATGTGCGAGGCGTGACACGAACAAAATCATTGCTGCTAGAAGCTTGGATGTTAGCCTCAACATCTCTGTCATTCCGAGGTGTCCCAGTGCATACCCGTCATCAAGTTCGCTCGCCAACACACAAACTGCGCCGACTGACAGTCAAGATGGGCGACAAGATGCAGGAAAGGTTTGGGGCCTTCATGGATCCACAGAACGACGAAAGTGCATATGGCAGCGCAGAAGAGCCATTGTTTGGATCGAGATATACATCTCACGACCTGCCCAAATACGAGTACGTCGACCTGCTTGAGTTTGAGTTGAGCCGCTTGAGATCGCTGGTTGGCATGCCCTAGTTGTGACTGGCGACCCACGTGCTCGATACGCCAACCTGCAGGTTTCCTAAGAAGTCAATGCAGCCAGCAGTCGCGGCACAGCTTGTGCGAAACATGCATCAACTAGATGCTAACCCTAGGTGAGCTGCGTGGTGGCACATGTGTTGACCGACATGCCTCCCCAGCCTCGATATGGTTTTGTTGGCCCAGCAGACCACTCAGGTACACCTGTGTTTGTTTCACAGATTGGATATGGCATCTTTCGTCACAACGTGGATGGACCCTGAGGCCACAGCACTTATTGCTGAGACCCAGGCTGTCAACATTGTTGACACAAGCCAGTACCCCCAGTGCACAGAGATGGAGCAGAGGTCAGTGTTGCTGCAACAAAAGCTCAAACACTTGCTGGTCACCAATGTTTATGCATCTGGTTGTGCATTTCACGTTACATGTGTGCTCAGTCTATCTCACAGAAGCTCATCTAGCTCATGCTGTCGCACAGAGCTTCAACAGCAGTCTTGAGGGGAGCCTCAGTGCATGCACAAGTGCAACTCAACATCAGGTACTCACACGTCCTTTGATTGCTGCAGGTGCATTCAAATGCTGGCAGGTCTCTGGAATGCCCCAGAGAGTGGCAAGACAGAGGGAGAGCAGAGACTAGGCACCAGCACCATTGGCAGCAGTGAAGCCTGCATGCTTGGTGGCTTGGCATTGAAGCGGCGTTGGTCAGTGGCCAGGAAGAAGGCTGGCAAGTCCACTGACAAGCCCAACTTGATCCTTGGTATCAACGCTCAGGTCAGTCAGCCTACTGCTGTCACAATTCACGTATTTCAAGTGCCCACATATGCAATGCTTGCTCTGGCTGCCTGAGATCTGAGTCTGTGGTGGAGCGTGTCACAAGCCCTCAAGGGCTCAGGGCAAAAGCCAAGCAGCAAAAGTCATATCAACCATGTATGCAAGTATACATTCACAGAGACTGCAGGACCTCCCCTCCTCACAATCTGCATCAACACATTATAGTGTATGACATGTGCAAGGGTCTCTGGCTTCCGCTTACTCAGGCATTGCAAGGATTGGCACTCAGCCGCGCAGCTCCAAATCATCAGCAAATGAAGCTGACAATTCTGTTTTCCAGGTGTGCTGGGAGAAGTTCAACCAATACTTTGAGGTGGAGGGCAGGTATGTGCCAGTCGAGGTCGACTACCCAGTCATGAGTGTGGACAGAATTGAGCAGTATGCTGATGAGAACACCATTGGTGAGCCTCTTGCCAGTTTCAGTATATGATGTGCCCGGAGAGTTGTGTGCAGTATATGATGTGCCCAAGAGACGTGTGCAGAGAGTAGTGTAGACAGCGTAAGGCAGCACCACAGGCTGTTTTGGCCTGACAATCATCACTCGCCTGTGCATGTCTGCAGTTCAGCTGGTGTGTTCGTCAGCATTGTGTTGGTTGATGCTGATCAAGTTTGCACGTGTATATGAACTGTATCTCATGTGCGTACAGACACTCAGCCCTGTGTTACCTTGCTTGGCATATGTCCAGATTGCTGCTTTTACAGAGCTGACAAAGCATATCAATCCCATTCCCTCTCAGTTGATGTGATTTGTCATCACTGTACAAGCAGCAATCTGGACATACGCCAACTGAGAGGAAATGGAGCCAATTGGGACAACCTGATGCTTGACCCACGTTGTTGCTGACTGTACAGTGCTTAACTGTGCTGACAAAGAGCAAATTACCAGAGGAAATGGGTCAGTGTCTGTCATGCAGGTGTGATCTCCATGTTTGGCAGCACCTACAACGGTCAATACGAGGATGTGAAGGCTTTCAATGACAAAGTTGGTGAGTCAGTGCGTCTTGATGCATGGGCTCCTGTCAACGCCGCTTCATGCTGCACAACACCTCTGCTTCATGACTAGACCACCTTGCAATCTTTGGATGCAGTGCTTGTGATGCTGAACTGTGCAGCTTCTTTCACCAAGAGACTATTTTTGTTGTGTCTCCAGCGTAGCAAAACACGAAAGAGCACAGGGAAGTACCTATGCTGTGACCTGCTACAATGGCCAGAGACCAAACACAACATGGGCATTCTGCACTGGGTCACAATGTTGCTATGCATGCATGTATGCACAATTTGCCTGATACATGTTTCTGCACATCTCTCAGAAGTATTGCTCTCTCTGTGTGATGCCCTGCCGTGACATGTATCAATCACAAGGTGCCAATGCAAGCTAGGACAACACTTAACGAGTCGCACTACAAGCAATGAAGTTCAACCAGCTTTGATGTGCTGCAGCTGAGCTGAACAAGAAGAACGGGTGGGACATGAGGATCCATGTGGATGCTGCCAGCGGTGGCTTTGTGGCTCCCTTTGTCTACCCAGACCTGGAGTTTGACTTCAGACTCCCCTTGGTCAACTCAGTCAGCGCCAGTGGCCACAAGTGAGTTGCCCTTCACATTGGCATTATTCCCATTGGCATGCTTCGCAGTGGCATTCTTGCTGTTGGCATGCTTCCCTTTGACATTCCGCCCATTGACATTCTGCCCATTGGCAGTCTTCCCATCGGCATTCTTGCCGCTGAAATGCTTCCCATTGGCATTCTTCATGTTCTTCCAATTGGCAATCCTAGCTGCAGCCTGTGGCTCAAAAACTCTTTGCTGCACAGTAACACACCACAGTGCTGCGTTAGGGCTGGCAATGCATGCCTTGTCGTGTTGCAGCCAACTGCAAGCTTATGACATGACATTGTATCTGGCGATACATGTCACAAGTTCCTTGACTTTACACGTTAATGTTACAAGTACGTTTTACAAGTTCATGTTACAAGTAATGCTACAAGTGCATATTTCAGAGACCAGCATTCATGCAATCTCTGTTGCCTCAGGTATGGACACTTAAGCATACCAACACTTGTTGGGGTCTTCCTGTTTACACTCCTGCCTTGCTCTGTAAGGCCTCATTTTTGCAGGCAATTTGCATACATCAGATTCTGCAGCAGTCCCAGCCAGTATCACTGGCACTCACCAAACGTGGGTACATAGCGTGAATTTGCTTTTGCAGGTACGGGTTGGTGTACCCTGGAGTGGGGTGGATCATCTGGCGTAACAGGTCATGTGTGGATGAGAGTCTCATCTTCCATGTCAACTACCTGGGCACTGACCAGCCATCCCTCAACCTCAACTTCTCCAAGAATGCCAACATGATCGTGGCTCAGTACTACCAGGTTTGTCCACTGAACTCGCTGTCTGTTTCACAATGTGTGTCGTGCTGAGGTTGCACAAGCATCCGCTGAGGTAGTACTAGTATGTTGCCTATCAGTGTACAAGTGTTGTAGCGTAGGTAGGCAGCTCAAGCCCAGGGTCTTTCATAGAATATTGCAAGTTTCAAGTGCCCACGTGGGCACTTGGATCTTGCCATACTCTGTGAAAGACCCTTGCCTTGAGCTGCTTGCCTATGCTACAATAGAGCAGTAAGCCAAGAGAATTCATGGCATGGAGAGAGTGCACAGTGCTGGTGTGATCATCTGTAGCTGCTCTGCAGTTCCTGAGGCTAGGATTTGAGGGCTACCAGAAGATCATGACTAACCTGATGGAGGTTGCAGCGCATCTGGCCAAGGGTATTCTGGCAACAGGTGCACACCTCTTGCGTTATCTTCTTGCATCTATGTAACAATCGGCCCAGTTGTCTAGGGCTACCGTCTGCCTGATCTGGGACAAATTCAGCCCAAACTCACGATATTGTTAGGAGCTGTACATGTCAGAACAGCTGCTTGGCGGATTTGATTTCTTGCTTACTTGCTTATGCCTGGCCACATGGTTGTTACAACCGTACTGCTCATGTGCGATAGATTTGTGTCCCAAACCTAAAAGCAGTGCCTTGTCTCGATCACAGTCTGTCCTACAGGGCACTTTGACCTGATTGGTGGAGGCAAGGGGCTGCCTGTGGTAGCCTTTGCCCTGAAGCCCAACCGCAAGAACAAGGATGGTGACGAGCTGAACTATGATGAGTTTGACATTATGGACCGCATGAAGGAGTTCCACTGGCAGCTGCCTGCTTACAACCTGCCCAAGAACGCAGAGTAAGGCTTTGCCTGCGCACTCACATGTACTGTGTTGCGCATCAAAAGCATGTATATGCTCAAGCGTCTCTCAAGAGTCTCACTTTTGCACGCATAAGTATGGCCACGACAACTTACTTAAGACAGTGTGTTGACTTCAGTGCCTCAAGCAAGTTGAATGGCTGCACTTACGCATGCTAGCCATCTTCCTGTCATCAGCACAAGGTCATCAATCCGGCAGCCAAGTCTGCATTGGTTGCATATTCCCTTGCAGACAGCACAGAACTTTTTGATGGTGATGCTACATTGAGTTCTGTGCTGCCTGCCTGGGAACATGCAACCAAGCTGGGCATCTGTGTAAGCATATTCTGCGAGCAGCACAGTAACTGCGGTATGTCTACAGGAAGCAGAAGATGTTGAGGTGTGTGGTGAGGGAAGACTTGTCCTACGAAATGGCCACAGACCTGATCAACGACATGAACAAGTGCATCGAGTGGCTAGACCACCACTTCATCTACTCTGGTGAGTTTGATGCTCTTTCAACCTTGCAAACTGTTGTGTCATCACTAATGTCCTAATCACACATCAGACAGGGGTTGTCACAAGCTTGTTGCACTCATCCAAGTATGGTCGCCCTACAAGACAGACAGCACCAATGCTGAGATATAGCAATTAGATCTCTCTTTCTGATCCCTCCACGCTGAACTGAGAGCTGTGGCATAACAACAAATACTGCATATACAACAGCACTTTTACTGAGACATGTTGGTGTGGGAGTGCAGAGGAGAAGGTGAAGTCACTGAGGCAGAACTACCGCCCCAAGGACCACCCCAAGCACCACCACATTGGCAACAAGAAGCACCAGTCAGTCTGCTGATCACCTGCTGCATCATCTTACCTTGCCTTATAATTTCACTTCAACACTTGCTAGGTTGTCAATTTCACGTTGTCCGGCTTGATCCTAAGGGGGGCGACTAGCAGAACATCTGTTACAGTAGCAATACCAAGTTTTTTGTTGGTTTCTTTTGCAGCACTTGGGAGTCACAATGACAGTGAATGCTTGTCACTGACCAGCAGCAGATATTTTATAGCTGTTCTGTTGTTCACGTTCTTGCTGCTGATATTACTTCAGAGCATTTGTCTGGACAAAGCATCAGCGCTTTACCTGCTGCAGCAATGCAGACGTTCACTGTCATTGTACTTTGGGCACATATATGTACGAGCAGGATGAGCTGAACAATACAGCCAGTAGGCAAAGCATGCTGTAATGTGTAAATCTGAGTAGTTTGTCGTTTGCCATAATCGCCGAGGACTGTTGAATGCTAGCGTAGTGCATGATTGCATGCAGCAACGCAGTCAATAAGGCCACAAGATAGTATTGGCTTCTGACCAAAGTCATTCCTCATTCTGGGTGTCACTTAATAATTCGGGATGGCGGCAAGCTCTGCCCGTCTGCAGAAGTGCAAGTGCCCGGCAAATGTTGAACCATACCCCCCCCCCTATTGACCTAACAGAGAGAGAGAGAGAGAGATTACAATGCTTTAGCCAGCCAGCAAGTCTGATCAC
>JAABUP010007781.1_pt1 | contig 14091 bp, 12 predicted proteins | sample 5559201 | NCBI WGS metagenome assembly JAABUP01 (sample SAMN10711887, study PRJNA513373) | rock metagenome | isolation source: Antarctica rocks | place: Antarctica | reverse complement strand
GAGTTGCTGGAAGGCACTATTTGCAGCAGCTACTCGATGTGTGATCTCAGCGTCTAAGGTGCAATCGGAGGTGAAAACACTGCCCAAGTACTTAAAGTGGGACACCACTTCTAGTGGATCCCCACGCGGCGTGATGACTGAATCTGCAGCTTGAGCTGCAGCATCTCTGCCAACAACCAGCACTTTGGTCTTCTTTGTGCTGATTGTAAGCCCCCAACGCAGAAATGTGGCATCCATGGTAATGACAGCTTCCCTGAGCTTCTCAGCGGTGTCACATGCCAAAGAAATGTCATCAGCATACAGCAGAATCCACATCAGCACCTCCTGTGTGGGGTTCTTGCAGTGCATGAGTTGGCCGTCTATCTTGTAGCAGATGGTGACGCCAAGCCGCTGCAGCTGTGGTAGTAGCTGGCGAATGACTGAGTCAAGACAGATATTGAACAAGGGTGGAGCAAGCACACATCCTTGCTTGAATCCAACACTTGTGCCTTGGCACAACTGGGGCAGAGTCAACCTGGTCTGATTGACCAGATATTGTTGCCTGGATTGTATATGTGCTGTTTGCACATGGGTGCAAATGTGTTGTGTGCACCCATGTGCAAAACAGGTTGCAAACAATACATCATGATCATCCTGACTCTCAGGACACCCTGATCTGTTATGACTTGTGCAGGATGCTTAAGCGTTGTCAAGCAAGAGCCTGCCAGCTCATCATACCGGCGGACGGCTGCCACATGCGCATGTGGAGCCCATGTGGTTTTTTGCAGTGCACCAGGCTGCTGCAAGGCTTACTGCAGGCCATGTGACAGAGAGCTGAAGAAGATGAAGGACACATTCTCAGGCTTCCAGACCTGCAGTTTCTTTTGCACAGACCGCGGCAAGACAGCTTACTGAGAAGGGCACCGTGGCCTGCTGTCCAGATGTGATGCATGCAACGAGCTCTTGTGCAAGAAGCCATGTTGCAATGACTGCAAACACATCATCTGCGAGCATTGCCTTGATGAGCATGAGCTGAATGTATGCTCAGGGCGACAGCAATCCAGCAGGGCAGCTGCAACAGTCAGCTGCTGATGAGGCACTGGCACTCTGAGGAAGCACAACACCTGCTACCAGTTGTCCACGTGTACAGTAATTTTGTGTTTGACTGTGGTTCAGTTGGTAATGTATAACAGAGTATCTAATACTTGCATGTCTGCATCTGATTTTGCGGTTAGTTTTTGAGGCGTACTGACTTGTTAAGCACATCACTGAAAAGCGGTTGAGTAATAAGTCATATACAGACAGGTATCACGCTGCCCACTGCCCCCCTCTTACTAGGTGTGCTGGATATCTTGACAATGCTTAGCAATATCTGGTCAGTCGTCTGCAGACCAACTGGCTGCATTAGCTATAGTTTCCTTGATAGATTGGATCTCAGCTATAGTTTATGCATTTCAAGCCAGCCCAGCTTATCTATGTTCGTCATCACTCACACTGCGCCACATGTCGCTCCCCATGTTTCGATTATACCACGCATTCACTGTGTGTTTCAACTGCACGCACTTTTGCAGTCATAATGCAGCCAAGATTACCAGCAGCCCCACAACACTCAACAAGCTGTGCTGGCCATTTCGGGCAAAACCTCGAGGCTTTCCAGTTGTGTACGTGCGTAACAGTATTGGGTGAAAATTCCAGCAGACTAGCAATACGCCATTTACCTGAGCGCTGGATCCCCATGTAGCAATGCTGATGGATCATCATCAAGCAAACTAGCTCAGCAATACAAGTATATTTTGTCAAATTTTGGTCAACACGTTGAAAATTGAGTGACACTTGACGCCAATCTTGTTAAACAAGCAGCAGCAGTACACTGGTAGTTCACAGTCACACAACTTGAACTGGGCATACTCTCAACCAAGCAGAAACGTTTAGTTGTTCCCATCAGGTGCCTCTAGAGGGATAGTCTTCTTGAGTGTGGTGACAAAATCAGCCTCTCTCAGCATGCGTGGCCCAGAAACATTGCACGGCAACTCTTCACCCTCCATCGGCCGGATGGGGACCAGCTCTTGCCGTTCCCACTTGTACATGAACCAGCAGAAGAGGAAGAGCGGGAGTAGCACTACTATCTGCAAATGCACAACGTTTATTGAGCATGCTTGTCACTAGCCCACAGACTCAGTGCACAGGACTCGAGTAGATGCTTGAACGCCGACTTTGCAGCTGAGAACCACAACACCGTGTCAGAGCGCAGTTTTGGCAGGCAATTACCACCACCACAAAGAAAACAGCATGAGTACCAAAAGACAGTAGCACTGTGCAACAGGAAATCTCATCACAGTGTAAGGCCACTATTGTATCAACAGGCCTCAGCTTGACACTGCCATTTAGATTTGTGCTGGAGCATGGGGCACATAGACCTGAACACTTCTGAGAAGCACACCTGTAAACAGTTGATGAGGGTGAAGTTTCCTCCCAAGCCGTGTAGGGCCCAGTACGTGAAGGGCAGTTGTAACAGCCCCACCAGGCCATTGAAGGTGTTGTCAATGGCCACCATCTTGCCAAAGTTTGTGAAGCCGAACAGGGCACCAAAGATGGCAAAGTAGCTGCTGTACAGCATGAAGCGCCCCACTGCCCACAGAATCAAGGTGACCACCTGCACAGCAACCAGCTATGCTAACTAAGGTCCCAAATGCAGAGGAACAGCCTGACAGCCCAGAGTCGAACAAAGTCTTCCCGACTGCAGTGCATTGATTCCACAGAGAAAACATTCAGCGTCTGATGCTGCCAAGATCACAGCCACAGAGACAGGTGACAGGCCAGAGCAATAACAGCTGTCTCACTGCAACTTAGACACAGTCAGCGTCTGACCAGGCAGATAGGTGAACCAAGAACACAGAGCAAGAAGGTCCATTCTGACCTGTAGCCGGAGGGATGGGATGGCTTCCAGCACAGAGCAGATGACCCCAATGCAGTTGATGGTGCCCATGGTGACACCATACCCCTTGTGGTCCAGCAGCCACCCGATCAGAGGAATGACCACAAAGCCAAAGGACACAATGACATTGGCAAAGTTGGTGTAGTGATGCCGGTCATCGCCCTTGTGCTCTAGTTGCAGCCTGGTTGTGCCCAAGTAGAACTGTATACAGAACACCTGCATGCATCCTGCCCTGGTCAGCATGCCTGCAGGCACTAGGTGTAACAGACGAGCTGCTAAACGGGACCTCTAAAGATGTATTGTGGCTATTTACTATAACTGATGGTGTATTCTTTACACTGGGCGCATTGGACTGCTGCGATGCTGTACTTGCAGCCTTGTGAGCTCAGGTGAAGATGCTCATCCAACCAGGCAGTCACACCTTGGGACTATTAGTATTGTTGTTGGGTTAGCCCAACAGCAATACCGGGCTACAAGACTGTCTGATGGTGTGCAGGTACGTTTGTGCAGCGTGTGCCTAGCTTGCAAACACTGGAAATGCAGGAATTTGCGATCTCACTAAATGCTGCTTTTCCCACGTCTGTGTTGACGCCACAGATGTTCGTTTCTGAGCAGTGCATGTCTTACCTGCATGGTAGGCAGACTGTGTCATATAACAGTGTACTGTCACTGCAGTGACCACAAAACCACATAGATCATGCAGATGCAAAATCACAGCACTTCCCTGTGGCGCTGACATGCTTCAGACTCACAGCTGAAAGTCTAAAAACACAAGATCCTGCCAGAAACATCTGTGAAAACTGATTTTAGTCGTAAATCTCTATTGGGGGCGCAGAAAAGGCCCTGGCCAGAAAGTACTTTCCAAACATAAAACACCGTCAGAGCCATATATTGACTGTGTGGAGAGACAGCATGCCCGAATCCTCTGCTAACAGCAATTGCGGCCAGATGCAGAGCCTTACATTCAGTGTGTAGAAGAGACCCATGCCAAAAGACTCTGCTGACAGAAACTGCTGCCAGAGGGACTTCTTGCGCAACTCCACAAAGCGGCGGGCCTCAAACACGAGGGGTCCCCACGCCACGTCCTGGGTGCTGTTCCTGGAATTGCCCACCTCCACGTCTGTATGCACCAGGCAGCTGGATGGACAAGATGCTCATGTGAAACATCATGTGATTCCCATTTGTTATATTTGTTAATATAAGTTATTGTATTATGACACATTGTATGATACTTGTGTTGTGTTGTGTTGTGTTGTGTTGTGTTGTGTTGTGTTGTGTTGTGTTGTGTTGTGTTGTGTTGTGTTGTGTTGTGTTGTGTTGTGTTGGGTTGTGTATCATTTGAAACATTATGATATCATGTGATCTTGCTGCATCTGGCTGGTACAAATGCTTGGCAAGAAAGAGATGTCAGTGCACTGACCTGTGGTCTTCATAGCAGTGGCATTACTAGCATTGCTCACAAACACTTTGCAGTAGCAAGGGACAAGTCACAAAGCCGGCCAAACTGGCTGATGCCTCATTACATCCAACATCAGATGCATTGGCAGCCCAAGCACAGAAGGAATCCATACACCAGTAGCTAAGATGCTGAGCACAGAGTGTACCACTTGTGAGCACAACCACAGGCAACAAATCAGGTCACATCCAGCACGCAGAGTGGCTCACCTGCCAAAGGCAGGCCCGCTGGGGTGACTCGCCCATTGGCATGGGCACCAGCCATAGGGGAGCCCCCTTCAGAAAGGGCAATATCTGAAAGGCCATCAGTGCTGATGCCTGAGTTGGTGGAGCGCATGGCACGCTTGCGGGGGGTCTCAGACAGGTTCCACTGAGGATCTGAGCTGCTGACGTGCTGCTGCATGAGGCCCAGGTTGCTGAAAGCTTCTCGGTGGTCCTCGTGGATGGGCATACCTGCAGACATTGCCAACACGTCATCAATGTTCATGCTGCTCATATTTTATCATCATCGTCGTCGTTGTCATTCTTGAAGATGTCATTGCAGTGCTGCTGCAGTTATCACCCTCTGATTCGTGCCCTCAAATATGCGTGCATCAATAGCACACATGCATGGTGAATACCAACGCACAACTGAAAGAACACAAGTACAGCTAAAATTCATGCAAGTAGTTCATACCTGACGCTGTGACAGCAGTGCCATTAGTGCCTGCATTTGATTTCTGGCTTGAGAGAGATATGCCATGATTGCTGTCTGACCCTAGATCCATTCGTTGGACTGCCTTGAACTGCCACTTGTTAGTCATGACGTACACCTGCATCACGCTCACAAATTGGTTTTCACGCCCCAGGTGCTTGCAGACAACAGTCCAACAAGATTGTGTTGCTGAAGCATATCCATCACAAATTCTGTGGGCTGAATGATGGCAGCAGTGCAGCATAAAGGCAACAGAAGCATAGAGGAAACGGTAAGTTTGTGTCATGCATCAGCTTCACTGCTGTTGATACTGGCCGATGTGGATGCATCACTGTATACAGTTAGCCACCCGTTTCTTTAGGACAGCGTTAACTCACAGACGCCTGAAGGCTAGTATCAGGCATTTCTGAGTGAGAGGATCTTTGACGAATCCGGTAAGTACATGAGCGTCAATAGTTGTGGGGAAGCCTGACCTCTCCTATCCTGAGTGCTGTCCAAGGCATCATCCACAGATTGAGCGGTACCCAGAAGAAGATGATGAAGGCGTATATGATAATGGTCCCCCGGTATGCTGCACTGCAGGACCAAACAAACAAAACATGAGTGCTGAGATTCAAACAAGGAGTGGGACCTCCTGGGGCCCAGACACAGCAAACTGCTTTCGGGCGAAGGGCAATGTGGCATTCAAGCTATGGAAACTCGCCATCTGACAGTGCTTGTTGCCATTGTGCCGCCGCCACCTTGTCTCACCGCATGTGCTGGCATGGTCTCTCAAGCTGTCAAGTATGCATGTGTCTCACTTACCATGACCTTTACAAGCATTTGGACCGATCCTTCAGCATGACAACAGGCTGCGCGGTGAGGCATGCTCCAGAGCTTAAAGAAGAGAACAAACAGACAGCCATGATGTTGAGGAGATGGACAAACAAAGTGTAATGCCATTTCAGAGCATGACTTTGCAGATGCACATGTCCATGTTGCAGCACCACAGGAAGACAGCGCTGCTGGTGTGACAGCAGTCTGTGGTCGGGCCTGTGTGCAAAGCTTACGTTGAGCCCCCCAGGTCATTGTAGATTTCATACAGGATGTAGAATATGATCCCGCATCCGGTGAAGCCAGCAACATACAAGGAGGAGATGAGCCCTCTCTTGCCCGGGAACAGGTTGCTGATGTGAAATTGGGCCAAATGGTATGTGATTCCACCTAGGCCCAGGATGACAGCTCCAGCAGGCAGACCATTGAAGCCGCCCTCCTTTGAACAGGCTATCAAGATGAGGCCAAGCATGTTGAGCAACGTGCCTGCATCACACAGGCATGAAGTGAGCACCTTGATGACATGCTGAGTAGATCATGAGGTGGAATTGAGACGACCACATTTTCATGCAGTCCAAGTCCATTGGTCTGTGTTGGTGAATTTATCAACACATCTGTATGGAGTGCAATGTCAGATGTCAAGTAAAACTCAGACAAGCTGATGAGCTGTCTTTTGCGAGACATGCATGAGCATCTGTCCTCCACCCAGGCCAGGTAAGTGCATTCCTGAGAGAGTTGCCTGTCATACCACCCTTCTTCTGTCATTTGACCCATGAAAACAAGGTATGAGACCACAAACTGGGTCTGCGACATCAGAGCTGCAGGCCAGATGCAAGATTGTCATGCAGGCGTATGCTGACAGAGATACAGAGGATTTTCAGATGTGATCAGTAATGCTATGTACCCCTGGCTGGTACAGGTATCAATGTGCAGCTGTCATTTAGTTGCAGTCAAATGGTAGCAGACATGTTGCAGCAGTCGCAGCATACCAATTCAAGACAGTTGCAAATACCAAAAGCAGCACCTGCCTCAGAGCACAAAGCAGCAGATGGGGCAAATCAACAGCCACTCTGCCCCAGTCTGTCAACATATGTGTAAAGAACTTGCATGTACATGAATTTCACATGCTACCGTGAAGACAGCAGAAATCATGCATGAGCAGCATGTGTTCTGCCGACATTGTTGACCCCGCAACAGTCAAGGCTGCAGCCGGCATGGCAGTGTCTTGACCCTGCTCTTGCCAAAGTGTTGCACACATGGTTGAGCAAGCTCACCTAAAACGGTTGTGAGCTTGGGCCCCACCCAATCCAGGATTGGTCCAACAAACACAGGTCCAAAGTTCAGCGCAAAGATGCCAATGGTCCACAGGACTGCTAACTTGCTCTCTTGCGTAGGACAGAGCGTGTCTGACCCACCCGCATTTCGCAACACTGTGCATGCAGCTCGTTTGTTAGCACCACAATCTTTGTGTTGCGAGCGACAGCTTGACAACATGGCCCAGTTGAGAGGCATACCTTCCCGCTCTGCTGCACAACCAGTTGAATAGATGTCTTGCCCCTTGAGAGCTAATGCCAATGCATTCCACCCAAACATGAGTCCACCTGCGCATGGATGCGGAATGTCAGCTGAAACAGACGTATTGCAGATCAAACCACACTTTGCCAGGCAGCATGACCCGGCCAAGCACAGTTGCAGGTGATTGGAGTCAGAATGCTGCATGCAGATGTCAACTGTTGATGGAGTAAAGCTGAGCTGATCACCAATGCTTGCACAGCAGATGACATGCTCATTTATGAACCTGACCTTGTGCAAAATCACCAAACATGGTGACAAGCAAGAGTGGAATCTTGCAATCCCGGTATGTGGATGAGACCCGAGGTGCTATGTTGAACATGATGGGCAAATGATGAAAGCTTGTATGCTGCTTAAAAACCGCTGTGACAGCTGAGGGCCACAAGGAGCTTCACTGCCTTGTTCCACGCAATCTGACAAGTTGACAAGCCATCAACACAGATGTTGTTGCCTCATTTCCCAGTCGGTTGCAGGCGTCAGTATAGAGTTGCCTAAGCACTTGGGACAGGCTGCCCTGTGTATGTGCTGCTGTACTATGGCCCCGAATGGTATCGCAGTGAGCGAAAACGAGGGACACAATCTGACGCTCAGAGCTGCACTGTCCCAGCTAATGCGCAGTATTCTGAATGCGTGCAAATATACGATGAAGCTGCGGGACTGCACGGCGGATCCGACAGATCGTGTGTTCGAGGACGCGCGGTGCGGCTGTAGTAACGGCGCTGGCAGCACTGAGTGGGGCACTTACCACTGACCCTATCAAGCAATCACGCTTTGAATGCCGTGTAAGCGGCTGTGCTTACCCAACAATGCGGCATCTGTGAGTAGGTGCCAGTGTTACTGCCATGTGGCAATGCACGGACCCATGCATGCGGACAGCGTACGAGCATAGCCGTGCATTAGTCATCCACATGCACCTAGCATGTGCACCAACAGTGCAAAAAAGGCTGTTACATCTGCGACGGATCGGCCTTGCGATTGACCTGCTGAGTTGCGTCATGTTGCGTCAAAGCATTTTAAAGGGTCTGGGCAGGTATATTACAGGAAACACCGAGAGACGTTCTCAGGCTCGTCCTGCATGCATGCACGGGATGACTCCTCGATGAAACATGTTGTTGATGCCCGCAGGCATGGACAGGTGTCAGGGTCACACACTGTTCAGTCTGTGATCAGATCGTTTTACACTAACACGACACTCGCTGCGAGTCACGTCTCAGCAGATCACAAGAAAGTGAGTACACCAGACGAAGGCGATATTGGACGGGGAACTCATGAACCAGCCCCTGTGGAGGCAGGTGGTTCCTCGGACGTCGTGCCAAACCTCGTCATGCCAGATGAGAAGTCAGGCAAGGCGTTCCAGCAGGCGCAAGACTTGCTTATGTCGTTGCTATGCACTCTGAAGTGTTGGACGCAGATGCTAGCTGCTGTGGCCTACCTGTCGACTGGTTTCAATGCTGTTGTAGGCAAGGTTCCAAAAGGTGTAGAGGAGGTGAAGGGATTCAAGTCAGGATCTGGCAGCACGCCTGAGTTGGCAACTCAGACAACTGCAAAGCCGGTAACGATTCAGCTATTGGTGCATGCAGCTTTGGAGTGTGTCTTATGTTTGCAATGGAAGATCCAATCTTGCAGCCATCAAGTGGTTCATCTGGAATTTCAGCTTTTTCCAGGATCAACTGCAGACGTACTGCTTCTGAGTTGACATCTGATCTGCCCACCTCATTGGATAGGCTCATCCACAACCAGCTCAAGCTGCTGCTCATCTGCGACTACTTGTGTCATACATGGTGTCACCTACATGTCTTGACACTTCTGATCCATGTGCAGTATCTCCATTTAGTCACGGTGAATTTTACGGCATAGGCCCAGCTCCTGTCCTTCAACCTCTAGATGCACAACAGCTCCCACTAGGCAGCTGGGAGGCCTCTTCATGCTTCCAGCTATGTACTAAACAGCACGTTTCAACACCACAATCTAACCCAACCTGATACTGTACTTGCTGCTTTTGGTTAGGGTCAAGAGCGGGAGGAAGTTGCCACAAGCCCCACTCCTGGCCTAGCCCCTACCAAAAATATTGCTCCCAACAAGTCAGTAGGCAGCTCTTGGAGGCCAGTTTCTGCCTTCAAGCAGTCACGCTACATGCACACCATGCCCCCTGCATACAAGGAGGATTTGGGTGATAGGGAGGAGCAGGACATGCCTGCTGCTGGCATTGCTACTAGTGGGCCAGGCACAGGCTCTAGCAATACAGGCAATGCTGGTCAGCACCCATCCCATCAATCAGCATGAAGCTGCATGCTTTCAGTCAACGTGGTATATGCTGTACTGCTGGCAATGAGTATTCAAGACCTGCCAGCTGGACATTGCGCTGGTGCTAAATGCTGTTTGGTGTCCATGCGCCTTGGCCCTAAACAACGTATGGTGCTGCACTCTCTTGCCCATGCAGCCTACAATGCATCGCAATGCGCATTCAAGACATGCAACTCTGATGTTGGGTTTTGTCTGCCAAGCCAAACGTCATACCCATTCTTTGGTGGAGCCACAGCAGCTGTTCCTACATGCACATCAAGATGTGACAGACCCATAAGGGGCGCATGTACAGCTGCAACATGTGTAAACGAGTAAATATTCAAGCAAAGCAGCAGGTGCATTGCATGCAAGCAGATATGGTCCAATATATCATGGTCACCAATGCCACCTACAGGTCCAAGGAAACCCAGAGATGGCAAGCTTTCAGGGGAGAAATCGAAGGAAGATGCTAAGACAAAACCCTTCTTTGATGTTGACGAGGGCGGTAAGGGAACCTAGGTTGGACCAGCTGGGGACAATGAAACCTTCAAGAGCCAGGGCAGGGATACGGCGACACTCTGGGAATTGGTGACAAGAAAGGAGACAACAAGGGATCAGGTCCTGGCACAAAATAGATAGAGACGACATCTGGCTGATGCAGCTGCTGTAGTCAAAGCAGCAGCAGCCAAGTGTGCAAGGAACAGCTTATGTACGCTAGTAGTATGCCATGTATGCTAGCATGATGCTCATGTGGAGCAACACTCACTCACAGCAGTGTATTTGATCGCATTGAGGTCCGTTATTAACTTGTCACAAGTAGTGTACACGCTTCATATGCTTTTTGCCGTTTGTCACGATACATTGCAGCAAATCCAAAGACGTGCATGTAGGTGCCCAACAGTGGAGTTGAGCAGGTCCATGGTGGCGTTACGCCCCGTGCGCTGGGCATGGGCACAGATCCATTTGACCACACAAAGCCAGCAGAAACGGCGTCTTGGTAGCTGGGTTGTGCAAGCAAAGGCATGGCTGTCAGGGGATTGGTGGCTTTGAAGACAGTCGCTCGCGTCGCAGGCCCAGCAACTTGTCGGCACGCCTGCCCACGTTTGGGTCAGTCTCAACTTCGCCAGCTTCGCGACAAAGAGTTGCTTCTAACCCTTTTGTCGGGGCTTCTGCACCTCTATCCTGTAATGTGATTAAACATGCGCTCAGCCGGATGCTGCTATCTTGGTACTGTGGTGTATAAGCTGACAGTTTGACCTAGTCGCCATTTTGCAGGTTGCAGGTTGAGTCTGCGCAATACTTTCCTTACAGCGACGCCTGCATTCAGGCAGGCAGCACGGTCATCGCTTGTTCAGAGAAGTAGAACATCACTGCACAGCAGATCACTTGTACAGGTGAACTGCCCATAGTGATCTGAGATTGTATGCCTTGCATAACAAACCCCATTTATAGTTAAAGCAATTCTGTCCAGGAATTTCTGCTCACATGCTGCTGCATATCCTGAGATCCTGCAAAGTGCTGTTTGGATTGAACAGCAGCTGCTGTGCTGCTTTGTCAGGCTGAGGCCAACAGGAGCAATGGAAGCTCAAATGGTGATCATGCCAGCTACGACTTTGACCTATTTACAATAGGAGCAGGCAGCGGAGGCGTTAGGGCTTCGCGCTTTGCTGCCCAGAACTATGGTAGGGACCACAGACATTCTTGCAGTCACACCTCCCTAAGTCAATTTTGTTTGGGTCACTATCAAGACGGGTGTAGTGTTTGACATGCTGAATCATGGCCTAGTGACTGATGAGTACAGCTTTGCTCAGTATCAACACAGTGTAGCATTGTATGTGCCTGTGCAACACAAAAGGTCCTACAGCACAGTCTCTCGAGTCATGATCAGCTGCTTACCATTCAGTCTCATGCTGCTGTGTGTCTTGTGCCAATCAACACATATACGCTGAAGCAGCTGAGGATATAAAGACCACAGGAGGGATCCAGTAGCTGCCTGACAGGTGCAAAGGTGGCTGTCTGTGAGATGCCATTTGACCTGGTGGCATCTGACAGCAAGGGAGGGGCAGGGGGCACTTGTGTCCTGCGAGGCTGCGTACCCAAGAAGCTCATGGTGTACGGTGGCGAGTTTGCACAAGCCTTCAAGGACAGCAAAGGCTTTGGGTCAGTTGCCCACACTCTGCAGCCAAGCTGTTGTCTGTCTTGTGACCACCAGGGCTTCCTGACAAGTGAAATGGTTGGCTACTCCTGTGCTGATCGAATCTGACAAAGCATGGTGCTGCAGATTCCCGGCCTAAGCGTATACCTCCTGCAAAACTGCAACACCAGGCTGTCACATGTTTGCACCAGGCCGTCACATGTTTGCATGATGCCGTACAGCTCACAATAGCAGTGACTGACCCTTTTGTCAAACAGCCGGTGTTTTATGCAGGTGGGATGTTCCAGAGCCCAGTGTGACCTGGGAGCGTCTGATGCAGAACAAGAACAAAGAGCTAGACAGGCTGAATGGCGTGTACATGAAGCTACTCAACAACGCTGGCGTGAAGTACATTGAGGGCAGAGGGACGGTTGTGGATGCCCACACTGTTGAGGTTGATGGCAAGCAATACACAGTGAGTCATACAGAAGTCTCTCATGTGGCAGCCCACATGCAGTGCTGTCATGCACACAGGCTTCAAGGCCCAGCATTGCTGTTGCATTGTTATAAAGAATGGTCTGGCTATGCTTCATGACTTCTGTCCTCCTGAGTTGCTCCTGGCTTGACCTTCCTCTGCCTTGTGCGTGCTCACAGACTACCTGTCTGAGTACGCCGTTTACTGTCTGACTTTGGTTGCACAGCATCAGAAAACAGACTGGCCGAGTCACAGGCGCTGATGCTGTATTAGCTTGACCTGCTGAACATCTGATTTGTGTTTTTGGTCCCACAACGGCAGGCAGTCCAAGGCAGTTAATAGGAAAAACCGATCCTTGTTGCTTGCGTACCCGCTCGTATGTCAATGCGCTCAGGGATGTCATGGTCGCAAACACGTAGCACACCAAGACATTGAGCAGCTCAAGATAGTTGCCGGATCTGTCATTTTCAGGCACAAGCAAACATGTTACCATCAGGCCTGTCCTCAGCGTGAACATTGATGGCGCAAAGCCTGCATCTAGCTTGATGTGGAGATGCAAGACGCAACTTTTGCATGCAGGTACAATTGTGCTCTCATCCATAGGCGCCAGGACAGAACAAGCAAATTCATGTGCCGTCACCACACATGAAGCACACACACTCAGTATTGCATACTGAAAACATCATCTGTTGTCTGCAGATGTACTTAACAGACGCAGGTGGGATTCCAATAAACTCTCGGATGTATGTTGCTGAGCCATTGCGAATGTTCATCAAATTGCTTTTGCCAATTGTGTCTATTGCTGCAGGCAAAGACTATTCTGATAGCAACAGGCGGCAGAGCAGTGAAGCTGCCCATTGATGGTGCAGAGCATGCCATCATCTCAGATGAGATCCTGAATCTGCCCAGCCTGCCCAAGAAGCTGGCAGTCATTGGAGGCGGCTACATTGGCCTGGAGTTTGCTGGCATCTACAACAACTACGGCTCTGAGGTCCACGTGGTTTACCGACAAGTGAGCCCTGCTTCCTGCTGTTGCAGATCATCGTCCATGCATTTGTTCATTTAATCATTCATTTTGGTTGGTCAGTCATTTGTCCATTTGTTCATTTATTTGTTCGCTCATTCATGCACGCATTTGTTCATTTGGTTGTTCTTTCTTTCATTCATCCATTCATGAACCATGTGTCTTCCGCTGAAGTACATACAGTCCTGTTTTACACTGCTTACGCTTGTGGCTCATGACAAAGTCTTCTCTCTCAAGCATGTGTCAGGAAGGGCATCAAGTGATCCCAACACCAACAGGCTGTGCAGCGTACATGTTTATGACCAACAAAACTAGTCCCATGTTGGCTGCATATCGCAGAGCTTGTGCACATCTGCATCTCAGCTTGCAGCCTCCCACGTGTCTCAACCTAGGTTGTGCATGCTAGTGCTTGTGCAGTACGACACGTTGCTAGAAGGGTGCAGAGACGTGGGTGCTGCCTGCAGCCACTGCCTCTGAGAGGGTTCGACGAGGAATGCCGAGGCTTCATTGCTGAGCAGTATGAGGTGACAGGTCTCAACATCCATTCTCAGAGCACCCCCACCCGCATTGAGAAGCAGAGTGATGGCAGCCTGACCTTGCACGTCAAGAAGAAGGACGGGGAGGAAGAGGCCATTGAGGGGCTGGAAATCATCTTGATGGCGACTGGCCGGAGTCCCAACACACAAAATATGAACCTTGAGAAGGTGAGTTGTGTTGCAAGATGCTT
>JAABUP010007780.1_pt1 | contig 14091 bp, 16 predicted proteins | sample 5559201 | NCBI WGS metagenome assembly JAABUP01 (sample SAMN10711887, study PRJNA513373) | rock metagenome | isolation source: Antarctica rocks | place: Antarctica | reverse complement strand
GCAAGCTCTGGCTGTCGTGCGCAGGTCAGCGCAAGTCGCTGAGTGTCAGCGGCGCGAGTGTGCAACTCTCTTGGAACGCTAAGGACACAATACCTTGGGCGCAGCCTTGGGCTTGCGGAAGTGTTTGGGCTTGGTGGGCCGGGTATGTGCGCTGCGGCCCGCCATGGGCCTGATAGGCGCTCAAGCGGACGGTATGTTGTGCACTCTGGCTCAGCTAGAAAACAAGTTGGTGGCAGACGCAGGCGGAAGGAGGGGCTGACTGGCGAGCCAGGGCTCAGCAGGGCAACGGCGGGCAGCGGCGGCAAGCAGCAGATGTGGCCTGCATCAATATCAGGACGCTGACTCTGAGCGGTGTTCGCCACAAAACGGCTGCTGCCGTGACTCAAGCACAGCTTGCGCTGACCGCGGGCGCTTCCGGCAGCAACGTAGCTCTGCCCATCACTGGCTCGGAGTTTCCTATGCAGCCGGCCGCCGCTGCTCACTGCTGAGCTCTGCGTTGGGGTCTGCCCAGGGCGCGCCCGCGAGCCTGGCAGGTTTGAGGAGCGGTGCAGCGCAGGTGGGAGCCTGTTGTGGGTATTTAATTTTAAACTTCACGTGGGCTGGGGAGCCCAGCATGGCAGTGGAGTAGTGCTTGTGGGTGTGGTGTACGTGTGAGCCCTCGGGAGGTGCGCCGGCGTCGTGATGGCATGGGCACCGGGATGCGTGGATGCCTTGCTCTCAGCTGTTCAACAAGCTGTGCCTGCTTATGCAGTGCCCTCGCGCTGCACATAGCATAGGCTAACACTGTAGCTCTCCAGCAGGCGAGGCGCGCGCAATGGCGCGCACGCGCGCGGTGCGCTTTGCGCCGGGCGCGGCGTGCGGCGGCAGGCTGGCGGCGGAGGACTGCGCCGACCGAATGGTGGTCACCACGCGGCGGGAGCTCTCAGCGTGCGGCCCAGCCCTGCCACGGGGCACGGGCGGCCACCCGACTCTGCTCACGCAGCGTGTGGCCAAGCCTGCGGAGGAACTGCGTTCGGCGCAAAACATGGTTTGGACAGTATCAAGCCGAAGAGGGCCGCAGCGGTGTGCTGGGACGGCCCCGGTTCTGGCCATGCTGGCCTGCCTGTTGAGCTGTACCCAAGGAGTGCGGCGCAGGCTGGGAGGCCTTGTGGCAGGCTCTGCTGTGCGCGCGCTTCATTCAGAGCTGCGGCATGTTGCCCAAGCAGGTAGGCTCCGCCGTATCGTAAGCGCTGCGCGCCGCGCAGGCTGAAGGTGTGCCCAGAGTTCCGGCGCTGGGAGGCCGCGCGCGGCGCGGCGCGCTGGCGCGCAGCGCTGCCTGCGCGCGTCCTGCGCGCTGCGCTGTGCCTCGCGCTGCTGGTGGCCGCGCTGAGCGGCTGCCTGCGCGCGGCGTCGCCGCCAAGGGCCAGCGACGCTGCCGCCCCCTTCGCCGCGACCCCCTCGGCGCCGGCTGCCAGCCCCGCAGCTGCCGAGCCGCACCACATCAGCGCTCTGGAGGCCGCAGTTGCGGCCGCGCTCGCCAGGGAGGCGGCCAAGGAGAGGGCACGTGCGGCTCAGGCGGACGCGCTGCAGCGCGCACAGGGCGAGCTGGGTGAGCTGCGGCGCGCGGCGGCGCGGGAGCGGGCGGCCGGCGCGGCGCAGCTGGCTGCTGCGCGCGAGGCGGCGGCGGCCGCGGCGGCGCGCTCTGGCGCGCTGGCCGCGCGCCTGGGCGAGGCGGAGGCCGGCGCCGCCGCAGCCGCGGCCGCGCTGCAGCGCGAGCGTGAGGTGCGTGCCGTTGGGACCGCCGATAGTAACGGCCTGCCTTCTATCACTTGACAGCAGGAGAAGGTGAGGTGACTGGACAAGGTGCCAGTGCCGCATGGACTGGGGCTGAAATTTCGTGGTGCTCTGGAGGCTTCTGTGGTCTGTGCTGACTCCAAAAGTGCTCAGACTGTCAAAGTGCGTCGCCGGGGGAAGCAGTGCAAGGGTCCAGGCCAGCACGCTCATTCCGGCCGCGCAGCAGACGGCGCGCGCAGCCGTTGCGGCCGCTGCGGCGGCGGCGGCGGCTGCAGAGGAGCCTGAGGCGCCGCCGGCAGACGGCGTGCTCTCAGCGGCGGCGCTGGCGGCGACGATCCTGGCCCTGGCGGCCACCTCCGCGCTGGCCTTCCGGCGCACGTCCGCCGGCGCCGAGCAGCGCCAGCAGCAGGCGCGCTCTCCTCTCCAGGGTAGGGTAGAATTTCTGCCGGGCCTGTGTTGGTATTAAGCATCAACGCTTCTTGTAAGCCTCCATTCTGCACACCCTGAGAGTGGACGCTCGCCGCTGGTGGCGAGCGCCTGTGACACAACCCGTTGCGCTGGCTACGGCGTCCGCGCTGGCCCCCCGGCGGCCTTGGGTCCGCGCCAAGCAGTGCCAGGGGCAGATGCGCGCTCCACGCGCGCTGTACTGTCTCTTCAGGCAGCGCAAGCGGTGCCAACACCAGGCAGAAGCTGCTAGTGCAGGCCGAGGCGAAGCGTGCCCGCGGTGAGCTGTCGCTGAGCCGCCGCCACAGTGCCGCTTGTACCGGGAACAAACGCGAGCCCTGGCTGTAGTCAGGAATAGCAAGGCAGCTGCTGCACTGACCTTCGTAATGACTGCCCTACCCTGGTCCCACGCCCGGCCACACGCGCAGGAGGTGGCGCGGCTGCTGCGCTGACCATCATTATGACTGCCCAACCCTAGTCCCACGCGCGGCGCGGCGCGCAGGAGGTGGCGCGGCTGCGCGCGCGCGCGGCGCAGCAAGAGGCCAAGCTGATCGCCGAAAAGAGCATGATCGGGCGCCTGCACAACAAGCTGGCCGAGCTCAACTTTGAGCGCCTGCGCTGGGAGGAGGGCCTGGAGGCCCGGGACGGCGCGCTGGCGGCCGCGCGCGCGCAGGCGCGCGCCTCCCGACCCCACGGGAGCAGGGGTTTTCTGGGCGCGAGTCTAAGCGTGGAGGCGGGAAGCCGTCGAGGGGACAGCTTTGTATGGAGCGGAGCTCAGCCTCGGTAGGCTGCTGGGGTTATTGGCAGACCTGCTCTGCGCGCCGGTCAGGGGCTGTGCGCACTGACCCCATAAAATGAGACACGGCCATGCCCAGCGCTGCTCCGGGCGTGCCCGGGACATCACGTGTCGGCGAAGCACGCTGCCATGCGTGTCTGTCAGGTTGTTGCGGAGCACGCTTGAAGAGAGTATATTGACGGGTACGGAGGCTCTGGCAATCGCAGGCCGCCGCTCTGGCCGAGCAGCTGGCGGGCCGGCAGGGCGCCGGCGGCGCTGCGACCGCGCAGGACGCGAGCGCCGCGCGGGTCGCAGAGCTCGAGGCACGCCAGGTGCTGCGCCCACCGGGGGTCCCTCAACAAACAAAGAGCACGTGGGTCTCTGCAGGTAGCAGGCTGCCTCTGCACCCACGAGCTGCTCGTGCTGGTCGGGCACGCGGCGCGGTGTGGTCAGAGGTTTCAGCAAGGCGCTTCAGCGCCGCCTGAAACGATGCTGCGCTCACAGCCCGGTCACCATGCTGCCATCATTTGCGGACGCGACAGACTGCTGGCAGCGCTGTCCAGGTGCAAGAATAAACTGACGACGCGCGTCGTAAGGAGAAGCTGCACACTTTGCCCCTGGGCTTCCCCGGCGCGTGAGCTGGAGGGTGTTGCAAGACCTAGGGTATGTGGCGCCGCGCGGGCGCAGGGCGTACTAATACCTAGGGTCTGCGGCCGTGCGCAGGCGGAGCTGGAGGCGGCGCTCGCGCGGGCGCGCGCGGCGGAGGCGCCGCCCGCGCCGCCCGCGCTCGGCCCGCGCGCGCGGCGCGGCGAAAACAAGGAGAATGCGGGCGGCGGCAGCCGGCCGGCGTCGCCGGCGCCGGGCGCGCGCAAGCCGCGCGCTGCTGGCGGCGGCGCGCTACCGGGCCGCGGCGAGGCCGGCGACGCCAAGGCGCGCGCGCGCTCGCGCGCTCGCTGCCCGTGCCGTGCAGCGTGCTTCTGTAAGACTCGAGGGGGGCGGGGCATGCTCCAGAGTGCCGGCGCGCACTGCAGAGCTGCGCATCTGCGTCAGCGATGCCGCGGCACTGTTGCATTCTTGTTCTGTCTGCTGCCGTGGCACTGCAGGGCTGCTCCTGCAAGTCACGGGCGTGGCAGCATGGACGTCAGTGTTGACCACGCGCCCTTGGTAGCAGGGTTTGGCGACCCTCCCGGGCGCGCGCAGGGCGGCCTGGACGCGGCGCGCGCAGAGGCGAGCGCGCTGCGCTGCCAGCTGGAGGGCTTCCGCGCGCGCGAGCGCGAGCTCACCTCGCAGGCGCGGCCGCCGCCCGGCGCGCGCGGGCCCTGGCGCTGCGCGGCGCCGTGGCCGCGCGCCGGGCGCCGGGCGACCGCACAGGGGCGCATGCTGTGTCTTCATCAGAGGGACTAGAGCCTTTGGTGCATGCACGTCTCTGGGGTGTATGGGGCGCCGGAAGTGGAGCGCACACCTGTCTGGCGTTGCCAGCTACGGATGGACGAAGGAGGGCAGGGGTCGGCCCCGACGCACCGGCAGGCGGCCTTGCAGGACGCGGCCTCTCCAACAGCACAGGCGCTGCCTGCTGAGCTGCTGGCGGCCCAGACAATTTTTGTTATGTCTGCCCCATGCAAGCCACTGACCGCGCAGGTGGCGTCGCTCGAGGCGGCCAAGGCGGCGCTGGAGGCGCAGCTGGCCGGCTCGGAAGCGGGTGCGGCCGCGGACAGCGCCGCGGCCGCCGGCGACGCGGCGCTGCTGATGGGGCGGCTGGCGGCCGCGGAGGCGGCGCTGGCGGACGCGCAGGCGCTGCGCGAGGGCGAGCTGGCGGACATGCGCGCTGCGCTGGAGCGCGCGGCGCAGGACGCGGCGGCCGAGCTGGACGCCGCCGCGCTCGACCGCTCGCGCCTGCTGTGCCGGTGCGCGCCGCTCGGTGAAGGGTAGGGTCGGGGTAGGTTTAGGGTACCCTACCCAACCCCACACTCTATGCGCGTGCGTGCGTCGTGCGAGGAGAAGGCGCCTCGGCGTATCGGGCTGGCGGCGCGCATGCGCGCGGCGGCGGGCGGCCAAGCGCGATGCTTTGCGGCCGCCACTGCCGGCCTGAAGCAGAGTCTGCACCGATACTCCCGCCGCACAGGCGCTGTCTGTCGCCCGTCCCTGCAGGCAGTCTCACTGACGCCCACCCCCCCTCCCCCCGGCTGCGCAGCATCGACGAGCTGGAGGAGCGCGTGGGCGACCTGGCGGCCGAGCGCGCCGCGCTGGCGGCCGCCGCGGCCGACCTGGAGCAGGACCGCGCGTGCGCCGCGCACGGCGAGGCCGTCGCCGCGGCCGAGGCGCGCCACCTGCGCGCGACCGTGGACTCCCTGGAGGCACGCGCCCGCGCGCCCGCCTGGCCCTGGGGCGGGTAGTTCGAGGTTAGGGTCAGGATAGGATGCGATGTTCTTACGCCCGCGCTCAGCAAGCGCAGGGGATGTCTGAGAGCACGCGACCGGGGCGCCTGCCGTCTGGCGGGCCGCCGCCAGCAAGCGCCGGCGCGCGGCTGTCGCTTTTGCTGCGAGCAGCGAGGTCCCGGCGTGCACTGGGGCGCTTGCCTGGCTGCGTGCTCTGCTGTGTGAGGTGTACTGCCGCGCAGCCAGCTCAGCTGCCTGGTGGCCGAGGGCCAGCTGAGCGGCGCTGCAGGCAGTGTGCCACCCCGTGTGCCACCACATATCATGGCATGGCTTCGCCAGCGCCGTCGGCGAGATCCTTGGCAAGACCCTTGGCGAGACCCTCGGCGAGACCTGGGCCCGGCGCGCAGGCCCAGGCGCGCGAGCTGGACGAGCAGGTGGCCGCGGTGAGCGCGGCCAACGAGGCGGCGGGCGCGGCGCTGGCGGCGGTGCGCGAGCGGCTGCGCGCGCGGCTGCGCCACGAGGACGCCGAGGTCGAGGTCGGCCGCAAGCAGCAGCAGGCGCGCGCCGCGCCTGCGCTGCCGCCTGCCCTCCACTTGCAGGCAGGCACCCGGCGCGCAAGATCGCGCACAACGTCCAGAGCGCGCACGAGAGTGGGAATTGACAGTGCTCCAGCTCCGGCAGGCTCCTGCTCAGGGTATCAGGGCAATTTCAGGTTGTCGCTCATGGTGCCGCCCCCGCGCGCTGCAGGCGCAGGAGCCGACGGTGCTCCAGCTCCGGCATGGTACTGGTCAGGGTATTAAGGTATTATCAGGGTGTGACCCAGGGTTTCACCCCGCGCGCAGGTGGACGAGCTGCAGCGCATGCGTGAGCAGCTGGAGGGCCAGGTGGCCGCGCTGGCCGGCCAAATGCGCGCGCTGGACGACGAGAATGCGCGCCTGCGCGTGCGGGCCCATCCGCGCCACGCCGCGCCCGAGCCCGCGCTGTGCGGGCGCTGTCTGCAGTGCCGCTCTTCGCGCATTTTTTCTGTTGTGCGGGGTCCGCGGCGCTCGTTGCCGAGGGTGCCCTGTGCGCAGTCAAGCGCTGCTGACAGCGAGATTTGTCATCCAGTAACACCGCATTCAGGAGGCTGTTGTGAAACTGGTGCCTTGGAGAGGCTCGGGTGTGAATGTTGGTGCCAGCACAGCAGGTGCGCTCACGCCGGGCAGCTTGAAGGTCACGCCGAACATAGGGAGGTAGTTGTGAAGACCGGTAGTTGTATTGCAGCATGTGGTTCGGCGTCACGTGCCCACTCGCATCTGTTTTGTGTGAGTTGCGAAGGACGCGCTGGCCGCGCTGGAGGAGCGCAGCGCGGCGGCCGACGCGCGCCTGGAGGATCGGTCCGCCGAGCTGGAGGACGTGCTGCAGGCGCGCCCGGCGCGGCCGCCCAGCCCTCTGCCTGACCCTAACTCTTTGCCTGATACCCTGTTCAATTGACCTGTAAGTAAGCACTACGGCTGGGATGAATGGAGGTAAGCAGGTTGGCGCTCGCCACTGGCGGAGCCGCTCTCTTGATATGCACAGGCCTGCTGTGGCGGCTCTGATCGCTGCGGCAGCAAGGAGTGCGCTCTGCAGCTTGCTGCACAGCCTGTGCTGAGATTCGCGGATCCCAAGGCTCCCAAGGCTCCCAAGTGCAGCTGGGTGATGTGTGTGGGGCGAGTCAGCCCGTACGCCGACCCGGGCGCCGGCCCGGCAGGTCAAGCGCCAGCTGGAGGCGGCGGCGGGCGCGGGCGCGGCCGAGCTCGCGCGGCTGGGTCGTGAGTGCGACAGCCTGGAGCGCCAGGTGGAGCAGCTGACGGCCGCGCTGACCGACGCGAGCGCGCTCAAGGGCGCGGCCGAGGCGCGCGCGCGGCAGTACCAGCAGGTGCTCGCGCTCGCCGCCCCCCGCTCCAGCTTTGAGCTGCGCGGCGGGCGCCGCTAGGGCCCTGCCAGGGGCGCCGCCGAGGCGGCGCTCCGGCCGGCCGCTCCCCGGCTCCCGCTTTGAGCACTGCGGCTTTCGCCGCCAGGGTCTTGCCAGGGTTGCCACTGGCGCGGGCGCGGCCGCCCGTCTATCAGATACATCTCCGGGGTGGGGCTTTAGGATGTGGGCGGAGCTGCATTTGGTCAGGCTGGGCAAAAGCCGTGCGTCCTGATGAGCTCAGGCTGACCATCATGTCAGTCACGTTTTGTACCTTGGCCACGTCGCATTAAGGACAAGCTGGAGGACCTTAATCCTGTTGCTGGAAGCAACCCTGTGCATTTGATGGCACTGCAAATCACAGAGTTGCTGCGTCTGCTTGCAGTCCCGCCACAGGTCCGCATCAGCCCTATGATTGCTCACTGGGTTTGCCTGGTCTGTAAGGCGCCTCGCATCTGCCAGATGGGCACCAAGATCAGCCTGTTTGCACATGCTTGGGGCTTGGGCGCTCCGTTATGTTTTGCAGGCATTGGCATGGCCCGCTATGGTGTGCTTGAGCACTGCCTGGCCTCCAATGCTGCACCTTGTACTTGAAGCTGCTGATACAGTTTCCATGCCCAGATTTTTCTGCAGCATTGCGCGTCTGCTTTGTCGGTTCCGCTTGCCGATTTGCTGAACTAGAGCTGGTGTCTATGCAACCCAACAACCGTTGCATGTTGCCTTTTGGTGAGGAGCTCTGGGCGCCGTCTTGCTTAGGCAGGGCTGCATCTGCCCATGCACGCACGGCTCACCCGTGCCTTTCTACAAACATGTCAGTGCTGCCCCGAATCTGACGTGTGGGTGCTCTGGATCATGAGGATGTAGGCTGTGTCCCTGCCTGCCATTGCCAGAGGGGCCTTGCACTGTTCGCTTTTAGTTCCGCAAGTCAGGCGTCGTGGCTCGCTGTGTACATACCAGCTTTTGCTGCTGCTGATTTCGTACTGCATGGGGTTTGCTCTTGCGCTTCGCGCGTGCGTTCGCACCAACATTTGATGAAGGCCGCAACCCACGGCGCCCGCGCCCGCGCGTGTAACAGAGGCTGGGTGTCCCGTCGCCGGCGCGGCTGAGCAGCCCGCACTTTCCCGGCCCTCTCCGTCTTGCCTGAGCAGATTTCTAGAATCCCTAGCCCTGACCAGCATGCCCAGCGTCCCCCCTCTGTCCAGCCAGGCAGCCGCGCAAGTGTCACTGGTGACAGATGCCCGGTCTCAGACCAAGGCCTGGCAGTTGCCTCCGCCTTTTGCTTAGGCTTAGTCCCCGAGCCTCTCAGAGCAGCTCAGCGCTCCCTACCCGGCGCGACGCGCTGCATTCCATGACCAAGATGTGAGCCGCGCTGGGGAACCACAGGACCCCGGGTCCTGCAGCTGGGGCTGTGTGGGTCGGCGCAGGGTTGCAGGGTTATACAGGGCCTGAGGGTTGTGCGCCGCGCGCGCAGGACCTGGAGGTGGCGGCGCTGCTGCTGGGGCGCGCGGAGGAGGAGCGCTCGCGCCTGGAGGCCGAGCTGCGCCCCGGGGGAGCGGGGTTATATGTATGCAGGGCCTGAGGATTTGCAGCGCGCGCAGGACCTGGAGGTGGCGGCGCTGCTGCTGGGGCGCGCGGAGGAGGAGCGCTCGCGCCTGGAGGCCGAGCTGCGCGGCGCGCGCGACGCCGCCGCCGTGCGCGCGCCGGCGCCCGCGCTGCCCGTGCGCGCCCGTTTTGGGCCGCGGCTCACCTGCCACTGCCTGCCGCCTGAGCACTGGCATGCGCTCGCGCCCGAGCTCAGCCCGAGCTTGGCGGCTCAAAACCAGATGTGGCGGGCTTATGTGTCAAATCGTGCATCCCCTGCATGCTCTGGGTATACCGCCATGGAGTGAATGACCAGTCCGTGCTTTAATTGTGACAGGCAGATCATGCAACTCAAAGTTCTCTGTTCCTGCCGAGCATGGCAAACACCAGCCCCTTGCGCTGCCCCTGTCAGCGTGTTGCAAGTCAGGGTGCTGCAGAAACAACAAACCCGGGCCGCGGACGCCAGAGGGCTGCCGTACAACCGCGCAGCCTTGCACAAAAGGCCGGGAAAAGCTCAACCCTTGTGGCAGCTGGCAGTTTGCCTCAGCATGCACCCGGGTCCCTCGTGGAGCGCCCCAGGACGGGCCAGCGGGGCCCGTGAGGCGCACCTGTGTGTAGCCCCGACACACCGCAGTGCAGTCTCCTACTGCGCTCCGACCCGGAGCGTTCGCCGAGTAGGAGCCTGAGTGCAGCGCTTGCGCGGCAGAGCCCCATGCGCGCCGCGTCAGCGCCGCCGGAGGGCCTGGCGGGGACGCCTGTGTCCGTCGCGCAGAGCCTGCATCAGAGGCTGGGCTGCGCGGAGCGGCTGCTGGGCGCCGGTGCGCGCGCAGCCCAGGCACCCCGCACAGCTGCTCGTTTCACCGGTATCGTCATCCACTGCGTGTACCTGCCCATCCAGGCACTGACTCTGGAAGGGTGAATGGGTCGCTTGACATGCAATTTGCTGGCTAATGGAGGCTTGCGCTCGCAACCAGCTTGCATGCATGTGCCCCCGCTCCTCTTCTGGAGCACTGCCGATGCGGATTGTGTCCTACGCTGGTGCGCCATCAGACTAAGGCTCGGTTTTCGCCTGGCTTCAGAAAAGGAAACCTTTATGAAACTGTTATCCCGCATTTGCATCATGTCTGCATGCACATGCTCCAGCGGACGCTGACCCGCACAGGCAGCGACGCGCTGTCGCCCTGGAGCGGCGACTCGTCCGCCACGGTCGAGGGCGGCCTGGGCGCCGGCCTGCAGAGCCCGGATGGCGACGGCCTGCAGCAGGCGGCGCAGGTGCGCGTGTCGCAATTCTTCAGCTTCCTCTGTGCTTTAGCAGAGAGCCAGGTAGAGGCAGAGCCGGATGCAAGCCGGCTTTTATGTTGGGCGGCTGAGGGCTGAGGCCCGCGTCGACACTGCAGCCTCCATGACCAGACTGCGTGCAGAGGAGCTGCGTGAGGACCGCAGGCAGTGCTGCATGCTGTATAGGTTTGAGGTCGTCCTCTGGACAGGAAGGCTGATCGGGGGTCGAACGGTGCTCAAGGAACCTCAGACTGCCTCCAGGAGGCAGTGCTGCATGGCGTGCTGGTGCATGGAACGAGGTTTGTGTTGGGCCAGGAGGCGGGGTGTGTGGAGGGCGGCGCGCTCGAGAGGCCCGCTGCCGACATCGCGCTAGACGAGGCCGGCGACCGCGAGGCGATGCCCGACAGCCCTGCCGCTGTGGCCACGGTGAGCAGGGGGCCCCGCACCGCCCACCTCTGCGCAGTCTGACGAGCGAAACATCGCAAGCGCGCATGCATTTCAGACCAAGTTCTGCATTCACAGTGAGTCTTCCTATGCATGCAATTACCTGGCCTGGGCGACATGCTAGGGTGAGCAAGGAGGTGACAAAGTGACTGCTGATTGATAGAGCAGGGTTGTGCTCTCGGCCGCCATAGCCTGACAAGACGCAGTCAGGGTGCTATCTTTAGGACTTGCCGCTCGGCCCCAGGCTACCGAGCGCCTGGGGAGTGCATGCCAGACATGGTGCCCCTAGCGGGTTGAAGCGGGCTCTTGCATGCTCTGTTATCTAGCGCGTTGCGCCAGGCCGATGTGATGCCCCTGGCGGCGATGGCGGCGGCTGCGGCGGCCGCGGAGCAGCGCCTGCGCGGCCTGCAGGCCGGCGCGCCCGGCGGCGCCCCGGCCGGCGCCGGCGCCGGCGCCGAGCCGGCACGGGCGGCGCCCGCCAGCACCGTGGACCCAGGCCTGCTGCCCGCGCTGCAGGCGGCGCTGCGGTGCGCCCAGCGCACGGGGTGCGCGTCTGGAAGGGAGGGTTCTCTGCGGGCTGGTGCCTCGCTGCTGCTGTTTGCCGTGGTGCTACGGTGCGCCCGGCGGCCGGCCGCAGGCGAAAGCCATCATACAGGGTTGTCATCAACCCTGGAGCGGCCGGGCGCGATCTATGCGCCGCGCTGCGGCCGCAGGGCGCGGCCGCGCCGATGCAGGGCCCTGCGGGGCGCACCGACGCAGCCGGGCGCCAGCATCACAACTAGCGCTCGCGTCGCGGCGACCCTGCTTCCGCCGCTCGCAGGGCAGCCGAGGAGGAGGACGCCCGGCTGGGCGCGGCCGCAGCGGCGGCCTCGGCGGCCGCGGGCGCCGCGGCGGACGCGGAGCGCGCGCTGGGCGCCGTGCAGCGCCGCGCCGAGGCGCTGCTGGGCGCGCGCGGCGCGGCCGAGGGCCGCCTGGCCGCCGCCAAGCAGCGCGTGGCGGTGCGCCCCCCGGGAAGCCTGCACGTCAGGGCTTCCTACATAGCTGGACCCCAGCGCGAGCGCGTGGACGTGGTGAGCAACGACGCTCATAACTAAACAAGCTCCAAGGCGAGGCTGCAGCAAGGCGACAGCATGTGCGCCGCGCCACAACGAAGTGCCTGTGCGGCCAGCGCTCCAGCAAGGGCGTCTGAGAGCGCGCCGTGCGGTGCCGCCGCCGCCAGGACGCTCAGTGTCTCAGCTGTGCCTGCGCTGTGCCTGCGCACTGGCTCGGCTGTGCCTGCCCTAACCCTAACGGCTCAGCTGGGTCTGCTCTAACCCTAACGGCTCAGCTGTGCCTGCGCAGGCCGCCAGCTCGGCGCTGGCGGGTGCGGCCGCGGCCAACGCGGACGCGGAGGCCGCGCTGCGCGCGTTCGAGCCCAACGCGCTCGGCGTGTTCGGGCGCGGCGGCGACGGTGGCGCGTGGCGCGCGCGCGTGCGCGCGCAGGAGTGCTTCGGCGCCGCGGCCGCCGCCAAGGCCGCCGCGCTGGCCGCCAAGGAGGCCGTGCTCGTGGAGCGCCAGGCGCGCTCCGCCCCAGGGTTCTTGACAGAGCAGAGGCAAGGGACTCCAGGTGTGGGACCGCAGGCAACCACCACAAACAGACCTTGCAGGAGCGGTGAGGTGCTGGTAATCTGTGCCGACAGCATCGGCACGGGAGTCTGCTCAGCATCGGCACAGCAGGCTGTTGGTAACCTGCAAGATGTTGTAATACGTTGATGACCTGTGCCCGCGCTGTTGGCGCAGGCGCTGCTGGCGCAGCTAGAGGCGGCGGCGTGCGAGGCCGCCGAGCGCGAGGCGGCGGCGGCCGCCGCCGCCGCCGCTTCCGCGGCCGCCGCCGCCGAGCTGGACGCGCGCCTGGCAGCGCGCGTTGCGGCGCAGCGCGCCTTTGCAGCTGCGCAGCAGCGGCTGGCGGCCGCCGTTGCAGCTTGCGCCGAGGCGGCGGGTGCGACTGGAGGTCCCGACCCTGACGCCAGCCCGGGCGCACCGGCGCGCCCCAGCGCTGGCGAGCCGCGGGCCGCAGCGCCCGCGGATGAAGGCGGTGATGGGGCAGCTGCGGACGGCGGCGGGCCGGGCGCGAACGCAGCGTTTGCAGCGGGGCGCTCGGTCTCGGGCGCTGACGGTGACGAGGGCGGAGCAGGCGCGGGCGGCGGCGGGCCTGGGGCCGGGGCAGCGCCTGCAGCGCCGCGCCCTGGAGAGGGGCCACGCCCTAAGCTGGCTTGTGAGCATGTGCCAGTCAGCGAGTTCGCGCTCAGCCTGCTGGAGGAGCGCTGGTTGAGTGCTGGGTGAAAATGCTGCGCAAGCTGGCATGCTCACGACCCAGGTGGACGTGTAGGTCAGAACTGCAGTGGTCAACAACTGAGATCCCGAGGTTGGCAATAACTGGCAGGCAGGCGCTTGAGGTGTGGCCTGGCCACAAAATAAGACGCACGTGTTTCCTATGCGGGAACTGCGGCCCGACACAGGCAGACTGATGGGCTCTGGTTGTAATGCCGGAGGGAGGACGAGAATAAGTGTCCTACAGCCAACGCAGCTTACCTGAGCAGCGCGCGCCTGCGCTCCTGTGTGCTATGTCGGCACAGCCGTCTGCACCTGAAGAGTGAGATGGACTGGCAGGCAAGGCGGTTGAAAGTGCCTTGCATGGCGACCACTGGACACGAGAGCGGTGCCACCTTGGCACGTTGGTGCCTTGTTCTGCGCTACGCTGCCATACCTGGCATCAGCCTCAAATGCCATGTGCTACGCTATTTGTTACATGGCTTGTATGAGACTCCAGAAGCTGTTTAGGTAGGCTGCAGCTGCCAGTCAAGCAAACACATGCATCATGCAAACTATATAAAATATAAAATCGCAATTGCAAACTATAAATCGATATAACTACCCTGGCAGGCCCTACCTCATCCTCAGATCAAGCAAGTACGAACTCTAGTAGCTAACTTTCTGAGCTGTTTTGTGTGCCTGCTGAGCTTACTTTTCCTGATCAGAATTCACGCAACAGCACCTGGCCCCGCGTAGTGCACAGCCCACAGCCTTGACCAAGCTCTTGGTAGGAAAACCTTTTATAGCCCGGCTGCGCGCCGCCGACACCTGCACTACGAGCAGGCCAAAGTAACACTATAGTGCTTGGCACACAGCCCGCCGCCAATGGGCTTGCCCGCCGGCGGGCGGACGCTGCACGCGCCATGCGCGCCGCTCGCCTCGCACGCGCCTGGCGCGCAGCGGCGCACGCGGCTGGCAGAGAGCCCCGCTGCTCGGAGACGCGGCAGGGCGGGCTGCGCACACCTGCGGCGAGGCGCTGCGGTCACGCACGCCAGCACGGCCGTCGCGCAGCGGCCCGCCGCTGCAAAGGGCAGCAAGATGCCGGCGCTGCCGTTTGTGCGCCTGGCCGACCAGGAGGACATGAAGCTCGCGCTGATGCTCAACGTGATTGACCCCACGGTCGGCGGCGTGCTCAT
>JAABUP010007779.1_pt1 | contig 14094 bp, 17 predicted proteins | sample 5559201 | NCBI WGS metagenome assembly JAABUP01 (sample SAMN10711887, study PRJNA513373) | rock metagenome | isolation source: Antarctica rocks | place: Antarctica | reverse complement strand
GTTCAGTACAGAAAGCTGATCAAATTGTACAGAAGATGAAAGAAGTCACAGAGTGAGCACAGATGACTATGACTGTCACTCAGCAAATACAGAAAGAAGTGATGAGTCAGAAGAGACAGCAGTCTTATGACTTCAAGAAAGAAGACAAAATCTGACTAAATCTTAAGAACATACATACAGATCATCTGTGCAAGAAGTTTGATGCAAAGAATGTCAAGTACATCATTGTTAAGAAGATCAGCTCACATTCATTTCATCTGAACACATTGCTGAGTATTCATAATGTGTTTCATTCAGTCATGCTTCAATCAGCAGTCATGAACACTCTTTCTTCTCAGTGTACAACAGATCTGCAACCCTCATCACAAATTGTAAGTGATGAAGAAGAGTTTGAGATAAAGAAGATTCTGAAGAAGAAATTTGTACAACATAGAGAAGAATTCAAAAAGAAGTACTTAATGAAATGAGTCAATTATACTCAACTCACATGAAAATCAGTGTCTGTTCTGAAAGACACAGTGATGTTAAATCAATGAGAGTTAATGCAGCCTGAGGTGTCTAAATCTTAACTGTATACAAGAAGATTGAGATGCTTCATGAGTTTGAGAGATTGTACGGAGTTCAAAATTTAGGGTTGAATTTATTTGATTTATTTCTATGCTAATTACTAATGGTGTCTTTTTGATTTTGTCAAAGCTACTTGTCTTAAGCACTGTAAAGAGATGAGGCACACTGCTCAGATGTCACACACAGTTTATACAACTAGGCTTTGTAAGTGTCACACACAGTCTGTACAACTAAACAAGCACAGTGTAAAGAAGAAAGAAGAGTTGTATGTATTTAAGGGGCGATATAGATGACAACCATCCCTGTCAACAATGCTGATGTGATTTGCCTTGACTGAGCAGCATGCTCACCCTCATTGACATTGTTGTTGTTCTCATCATTCAAGATGACAATGAGAACATCATTGTTACATACAGAACAGTGAGCAGTGTGATTATGTTACTTACAGTTACTGCAACACTCATTGAAATGTTCTGACATACAACAACATTTCAAAAAGAGGGTCATACCACATGTCTGACAGTTGATACAATTAGCAGAAATTAACACATTTTGACTCTGAATCAGAATCACATTGATGTACAATGACTGATGAGTTCTCATCTGATTCAATGTAATACAGAGTTGTACAAACAGAACATTCACATTGAGCAGCACAAGAATGACCATTGTCTGAGAAAAGTGAGCATACTGAGTGAGCTGCTGCTGATCAACAAAGAGAACTGAATCATCATCAGCAGTCACAAGAATGAGGATGACAACATATGCATCATAAAGAACAAGGACCCTGTGAGCTGTCAGCTCTGAGCCACATATCTGTACAACACTTACATTGTTGTTGTTGTTGTTGTTGCTGCTGAGCTTCTTGTATGAGAGTCAGTGCTGACATATTCAATCAAGAAAGATTTCACATACAAAAGATGTCAGTGAAGAAGTTGAAGAAGAAAGAAAAAGAGAAGTTGTACATGAGGTGAGAGGGTTTATAACTCACTTCACTGACAAATAAACTCAAGTGAATTGTCAGAGAAAATCACGCAAGTCATGAAAAAATTTTCATCTGTGAACCTTATCTGTATGAAGCAAGCAAACATGTGTCAACAGACATTGACAATCATACAACAACCTTTTCAGAAGCTTAAAGCACAATCTTAAAGAAAAAGAAAGAGGTAATGTCATGAGTTGAACTCATACTAAGGTCTTATGATCTAGTTGCTTACTAAGACTCTAAGACTAAAGCACATTATCTTTTTGCTTCTGTATGAAGCTCTTCTTTTTCTCTTCATAGTATTCTTCTTGTATTTAGAAATTATCAATTGAGCATCAGTCTCATTGTGAACCTGTGACACTCACAATCCTCATCACAAATTGTAAGCAATGAAGAAGAGTTTGAGATAAAGAAGATTCTGAAGAAGAAATTTGTATGACATAAAGAAGAATTTAAGAAGAAGTACTTGATAAAATAAATCAATTATATCTGACTTACATGAGAATCAATGTTCACTCTGAAAGACACAGTAATGTTAAATCAATAAAAGTTAATGCAACCTGAGGTGACTAAATCTTAACTGTACACAAAAAGACTGAAATGCTTCATGAGTTCAAGAAATTGTACAGAGTTCAAAATTTAGTGTTGAATTTATTTGATTTATTTCTATGCTAATTACTAATGATGCCTTCTTGATTTTGTCAAAGCTACTTGTTTTAAGCATCACACAAAGATGAGACATACAGTTCAGGTGTTATACACAGCTCATACAATTAAATCTATACTAAAGGCAATGCAAGAAAAGAAAAAGAAGTCATATGTACCTAAAGATTGAGATTGATAATAATCACCCTCACTGACAGTGAGGCTGATGCAATTCATCTCAGTCTAGCAATGTGCTCATTCTCATCAGTGCTGTCATTGTTCTCATTATTCAAGATGACAATGAGTACATCATTGTTGTGTATGAAATAGTGAACAGCATGATTACATCACTTGCAGTTGTCATAACACTCACTGAAATGTTTTGATGTATAACAACATTTTAAAAAAAGTATCATATCACATTTCTAACAGTCAGCACAACTGTCAGAAATCAACATGTTCTGACTCTGAATCAGAATTGCATTGATGTATGACAGCTGATGAGTTCTCATCTGCTGCAGTGTAATACAGATCTGTACAAACAGAATGTTGTCACTGAGCAAAGTGAGAATGATCATTGTCTGAAAGAAGTGAGTGTACAAAGCAAGCTGTTGTTGATCAATCTTGAGAACAGAATTGACATCAGCATTCATAAGAACAAGAGCAGCAACATAAGTGTTGTACAAGATGAAAGCTTTACAAGTTGTCAGCTCAGAGACACTTACTTGTACAACACTTATATAATGATAGTTGTTGTTGTTGTTGCTGCTGAGCTTGTCATATGAGAGTCAGTGCTGAAATATTCAATCAAGAAAGATTTCACATATGAAAGGTGACAGTGAAGAAGTTGAAGAAGAAAGAAAAAAAAATTTAAGAAGAAAGATGAGGGGAATTTATAACTCACTTCACTGATGAGTAAGCTGAAGTGAATTGTTGAAGAAAACCATGTGTCAACAAGCAATAAAAATTTTATCTGCAAACCTTACTCATACAAAGTGGGCAAAACATGTGTTAACAGACAATGACAACTGTACAACAACCTTTTCAGACACTTAAAGCACAACCTTGAAGAAAAAGAAAGAGATGATGTCATAAATTGAACTCATATTAAGGTCTTATGATCTAGTTGCTTACTAAGACTTTAAGACTAAAGCATATTATCTTCTCACTTTTGTATGAAGCTTCTCTTTTCTCTTCATAGTATTCTTCTTGTATTTAGAAATTATCAATTGAGTGTCAATCTCATTGCAAACTCATGACATGTTGTTTATAAGAACAGCAGCACATGCATATAAAATGTGTGCTTTTAAGTTGTCATTGAAGAAAGTAAAAATAATAGATGATGACTGAAAGTTAAAAAGTGAAGAATAATTGATATTGCTGAATGAAGTCAGTGAGAAAGAATTCACAAAGAAATATTAAACAGACAGTGTGAATTCTGCTGTATTAAATGTAACAAATACATCATTAATATGAAGACTCTGAAAATGCTGTAGCAATGAATGCTGCTGAGTCAGTGAAATAATAACTGATGTAATGAATGAAAAAGCAGATAAAGTAAATAAAAAAGATGTTTAAGATGTAGAAGTAAAGACTCTCTTTAAAACAGAAAAAACAACAAAAATGACAGAAACAACAAAGAACTTCTTCTTGCTGTTAATCTGTAAATTAATCATATTTTTGTACACTTTTATATCTTCATTAACAAAGCAATTGTGAACCTGTAGAACTCTTTTAAATTCAGAGTCTCAGACACAGTAAATGAAGTCACTGACAGTGTTTAAATAATGACACTTTAGATTTCTGTCTTCAAACTTAGCTCTTTGTTAACAACATTTCTTAAAAATGTGTGTTCATGTAGTTGTATTAAAGATACAGAGCTTGTCAAGATTCAGTTTTTTGTCAGTTTATGCTTTGTACAGTGTTTTATTCTTAAAACATTGAGTAGGTGAATGATTCTTAAGAAAGACAGTCATTTTAATGACTTTAGGTCATAAGAAAGAGTTTATATCACTATTCTTAAACATAGCTTTAGTCAGTTCACAAATAGTGCAGTTAACCTGCTCAGAAATGTTGTTCTTCTCAGAAAAGTATGTTACTGTGAGTTCTCAAATAATGTTCTCAGAACTAAATCAGTTTTTAAGATTAAGATATTTGTATTCATAATTGATACAGAAATGACTGACAAAAAGATTTGAAAGATGAGTTTTCATGATGACAATGAAGCTTTTGACATGCTTAGCTGTCTGTTTCTTTTTCTTCATGAAATACATTCAGATGAACCTGATATAGTTGTCAGTAAGAATAACAAAGTACTTTGAATTGTTATATGTGATAGATGTAATGAGACTGACAATATCTGAATGAATAAGGCTGAGGATTTAAGTGACTGACTTAATTAAAGTGTCATAAGAACAATGTGTCTGCTTGACTTTCATGCATGCTTTGCAGATGTTCTCACAGTGAAGACAGAGTAGATTAGTAAGATTCATACTGTCAGTCATTCTAGCTAAATGTTCAATGTTAGCATGATCAAGATGCTTTAAACAACAATGTTATGTTTTGAACAAAATCTTAAAACCTCTACTTGCTGCAAATGTGTAAAACTGAGATGAATCATTAAGATGTAGCTGAAATAGTCTGTTGACTTCTGAAACATGTTCAATAATGTTGTTGTTGTAATGTAGAGTGCAGTCAGTCATGTTGAAGATGACATTGTCAAACTGCATGCAGTGATTAAAAATAAGATTAGCTAATGAAGAAGAAGCATGCATAACATCACAAAGAACAATCTTCTGTATGTCACTGTCAGAATGTACTAAACACAATGAAACTGTGCTCTTTTTAATGATTTGAGCAGATTCATTAACCATTTTCAATGACTGCACAACAGACTGATAGCTAGAAAAGAACTTTCACATAGATCACAGATGATCTGAAGTCTCAGTATTGATTATTCAGACACTCAGAGAGTGTTAATCAGCAACTGACATGAAGCTGAGTATAGATGCACTAGACTTTGTATTTGAGAACAATTTGAAGGTCAAATTAAAAGTCAAGTTCAAGTTTGATGTAAAATTATCACTGAATTTATCATCAAATTTATCATTAAATTCATCAGACTTTTCATTCTTCTTCTTCTTAGTTGTCTCAAATTTCTTCTTCTTATGCAAGTATTTGTTTTAGCACACAGATTCTTTATGACTCAGTTTTTCACAACAAGAACATTGTTTGAAGAATGTGAAGATGTTATTACTGTAAAAGGTCATGATGACAGAGAACTTATTACTGTCAATTTGAGACTCATCAATGAGTTCAGTCATTAAAGCATCAAAGAAAGAAATGTGAACTCAAATAGTCTGTTATTTAGCTGTAGTAAATGTGTTAAACAAGGATGTTAGATTGTTTAAAAAGACTGAGTATAATTCAATCTGAAAAGATAGAATTCATCTCTTTTAAACATAATGATGACATCTTAATCTGTTCAACATAATTCTTCACTGATTTACAGTTGTTGTAGTGATGAGAAAAGATAATAGTAAACATCAGATAATGAGCATTAAATCTCTGAACTTCATACAACTTCTTTAACTTCAATCACATAAAATGAGCATTAAGATCTTTAATGAATTTTTTAAAGCTGTTCATACAGCTGAGTGCAATAGTGACACATGTCTTGCTGTTGTTCTTACTTTAAAATAAATAAGAAAGAGCAATTAATGACTTGAAGAGAGTCTCAGATGAAGGTTTGAAATTGAAAAAAGAAGATGATTCAGCAAAAGTGCTGTTAACTATCTTTCAAACATCTTTGTTCATAAGAACATACTTGATATTAACAGCTCAGAAAGCATAATTGCTTGTATTGATAAGTTTAGCTATGAAATAAATGTTGCTGTTTAAGAAAGTCATGTTGTCAACTAAAATGTGATGTGACTGCAATTAACAGACAGAAGAAGACTATAAATTGAGAACAGTGAGGTAAAGACTGTCAGAATGAAGACAATTAAAATGTTTTAAGCATATAGTGCTGAGCTCATAACCTGTTGAATGTAATAGGGTCAGAATGGACATTCTTGTATTGCTTAGGTTGCTAGAATAATATCTAGCTAAGTTTTATGTGTGCTGAAGGTCACATGACCTCAGAACGGAACCTAAAATGATCCGACACAGGACTGCACAATTTTCAACAAATGTTAACATTATTGGGGGTTGAGCGAGATGATATAGGCCAGCTTGCGCATGGACCACCAGCGTGAATAACGAGGTATTGTGAGATGAGGTACGGTGAGGTGAGATTATGAAAGATAAGGGAACCTTGGCACAAGTGGATATTCAGTTCTTACTCAGCTGTCTTGGCTTCACGTATAGTAACAATGCATTATTCCTACACAAAACCACATCTAGCTTACATAGGCTGGATGTTGGGTGGACAGTTGTAGGGAACGTTTGGTGCGATTTCACCCCTCATGGTGATGGACTTCTATGATCTCCTGTACAAGTGTCAAAGACAATTCCTACCCTATGTGAAGCAGCCCGCCTCGGCCTGCATTTCTAGGCGGTCATGTTGCATCCATTTTTAGAGATGCTGAAACATATTTCTGCATGTAAGATGGGTAAGGGGAATCCTCCCCCGGGCAGTTGCGCTGCCTCGCTGCAAGGTACGCGCCGTCAACAGCCACAGGCAATCACATATATCTGTTCCATAATACTGTACATTTGTCTCTTCTTTCGCCAGCAGATAGATGTAGCTGACAGCCGTCGACTTTGTCCTGTTACCCTTCTCCGATTAGTGTCTACCTGTGGCCCTCGCCCTTTGCCCATCTCGTTTGCGAGAAGCTACTCTCACACCTCCACCATGGCCTTCTCTCTCCCGCGTAGCTGCCTCGTTGTCACACTCGCTCTTCTGTTCATCATCTCTGTGGCGACTCTTGCCCTCCAAGCCAGCACGCTCGACTACATCTCCGCCAACTACCTTACTGGCGGGTTCGATTTAAACCCTTACGACCAAACCGAGCCCGAAAGCTCGCAACGAATCGTCGGCCTGCTCCCTCTCCACATATATCGTGGCGCTCCCAGGTTCGCTCTCGCCGCCAGCCTCATCACCGCCATCACAAGCGTCGCAGTTCTCATCTTCACCGTTTCCGCCTGGCCGAATGGCAAACGCGTAAGCCCCCGGTATTTTCCTCCGACCGTCCAAGCGAAAAGCTGACGGCCCACCCTCCCAGACCTACCGCTTTCCCCCCAGTCGCTTGGTTGCCTCCTTCCTTTCCCTAACGACTTTCCTCTCTCTCGCGGCCCTTCTCTGCACCTTCCTGACGCACTCCCACTCCTCCACCTTCGACGCCACATACTGGGCCCGCGAGGGTCGCAATGTCCCCGGCGGCTACTACGATGTTGGGAACTTCGATCTCGAGACCTGGATCTGTGATTTGGCGGGACAGAACACGGAGGATGACATGCATAGTTAATTGAGTAAGCGGTGTGCGATTAGTAGCGCGGGCCGGTGGATTTTGGTGCCGTTTTTCGTGATAGGGTTTATTGGGGCGGTCGTTGTGGGGTGGACGTTCAGATGGGCTGGTGAGCGGGTGGAGAAGAAGGATGGAGGGAGACGGAGGGGCCCGGAGGAGAGTGAGGGGTGGGAGATGAGTTGAGGTTTGCGTGTAAGGTATACATGAGAGGTGTAAGGTACTAGCAATTGCGAGACACTTGAAAGGGAAGATTCTTATGCAAGAGGAGCTGCATCGAAGGCGCAGAAGAGGGCGCAAAGAAGAAGGACCGTGTGAGATTGCAGCTTTTGAGGAAACATTGATGACAACCTTGTAGGGGCTCAACGACAAAGCGGACTCGCAGAATTGGGTCCACAAGCGGAGTCAACACCCGCCAGCGGAGCGTGACTCGGGGAATCACGCCTTGAGGTCTATAAAAAAGCGTTGGAAATCGTGGCCACTTTGGACGGGAACCGCTGGGGTTTCAGGTCATACTGAGTTTTGTGAATATATGCCTCCCAGACGGCGGGCTTGTAAGCATAGATTTGTAAGGATGTTGAGGGCATGTTACTTTACGAGATGATCGAACGGGGTAATTACGACGTGGGCGTGCCCAGAGGAACCCACCAATGTAAGCGTCCACCCTATCCGCTGAGTTGCGAGCCAGATCGAAGATCGAACTTTCACCACGTGTTCCTGAAGAACGTACCGGGGTCTTTGATGCCGCTTGTTTTCATGACAGATGTCGTGCTGCACAGGCAATTCGAATCCCTGCGACTGGTTTTTGAGAGGTTCGAGGATGAGCGCAAATCGATGAATCCCCCATGATTCAGCAGATGAGGGAAGTCCAAATCCGCTTTTCATATTTTAAGTATCTTACATGCAATGTTTATGCCTGTTCGAAGTTGCATCGCGAAGCCGAAAAATCAGCCAGACCTCCTTGAGCATAATTGATGGCCACTAATCTTCCGTTTTGAATCCGCGTCTGGCTTGACTTCGCGACGCGTGGACGGCATCATAGCCTCTTCGTCACTATGCATCTTGTATGCCATTGCCCAATGGACCATGACGTTGAACTCGTCCGTGAGTAGGAGGAATGACGAGGTAGTCTGTACTGCTGCGTATACGACAGCCGTCAGTATCTCTTGCATATGGCTTGTTGCTCAGTGCATACTCCAAGGAAGAGAAGAGGCCATACGGCGGTTTGATGGGTTGAGGCTTGAACATAATGAAGAGGAAGCGAGAGGAGAGAGACGAGAGCAGGAGAGGAGAGGAGGTAGGGAGATGTCAATACGATTAAGATTATGAGGACGGAGCTGATAAGGCTCAGTAAAGGTGGCTAAAGGTGGAGAAAAGTATATACCCGCCGCCTTGACACACGCCCGTGAACATGCAAGTCCAACGCAACACCCCGTAAATGCTTGCAGAAACAAAACGTGCTTGATCATATCACATCACCACACACCCAATCCCATACAAAGCTCTCTCAACGCTCCTCCTAACTTGATACCAGTCGGCTCTCCTCTGCGCAAACTCATACACCTCTTCTGCGCGAAAGATGCCATGGAATCTGTCTCCGTCCGCAATAATGGTTGCCAGTTCCTTTGCATGTGATGGAGCCACGAGATAAATCTGCGAAAGCTCACGCAGGGCTATAAAGTACTCTAGTAGATTTTGATTCTTGAGCGTTTGGATGTAAGCGAAGTAATGATTCATGTCGCTACTCATTGTTATTAGCTTCATTTCGTAAACAATCTTGAAGCGGAAAACATACCTGATTAGCTTGATTGAGCCATCAACACTGATGCGCTGCCTTTTCAAGTGCTTGCACAGTGTCGTGAACAACCGCAGCCCCACTTCCTGGTTGAATACATCCAGCATATTCTTCTCCGTACTTCCAACAAGCATCTTCGTGTGCGACGACACCACCTCGACTACCTGCAAAGCTGTCTTGCTCGGTCCAATATCGATGACCCTGTTGTTTGCGTCCCCGGAAGCTCCCTGATTGAAGTCGGTCGTGGCTTGGGTAGTAGCGCAGATGAAGTCCACCTCGTCCATCAGAACGTCAATACCCTTGTTCAAGCCTGCAGCTACCCGCTCGTCGAGCATTTGTTCGAAGCGCTTCTTCTCTTTGACCGCAGGATCTAAGAAATCGTTGCGATCTGTCAGTTTCGTAGCTACGAGCTCTTGCTCGTAGAAAACGTCAATCATCTGTTGGATGAGATCGCCGACGTTGACAAGCTCAAGGAACGTAATTAGCGGTGCTACCCCAGTTTGGCTATGTTCGCTGACTTCACGCGGATTGTACTTTGACAGATGATCTACTGCCGTATCGAATCCAGCTTTGACGTGCTTTGGACCAAGTGTGTGCAGTAGGATGACGAAGATAGTCTCGCACTGTTCTCGCGCTCGTTCGCCGATCGAGCCTCCTAGCTTGACAAAGCGCGCAGCCCTTTCGAGACTTAACTTAGCAGCATGTACGAGGTTTAAGGCGACCTCGATGCTGAACAGTGAGCGGATGCCTTCGAGTCTGGAATTCATAATGGCAGCTTTAGCGGCAAGCTCGGTCGTAGGAGCCTCCGGCAAAGGCGTTGAAGATCTACTGGGCGTACGTATCAAGCCGCTGACTGGTCCGGACGTTGACGGCCGAGTTGGTGCCTCAGATAAGGCCGCATGAGACGGGCCAAGCATATCTCCGTTGACCAATGCTTTAGCTGTAGCAGGTTTGCTGAACCCGAATGGAGAAGAAATCGGGAACGTAGGCAAGACATTGACTGGCATCATGACAACCCTCTTGAAAGAAGTTAGAAAGTCACGTTTGTCTGCCTGCCGATTGACATTCGCCATGAAGAGCGACTCCATTGAAGCATCTTGCTCCGTCAACTTCCTCTTCCATTCGGTTACCTCAGCATCTGACCGACGCTTGAAGAAGTCGAGCTCCTCCCCTAGATACAAATCTATATGCGGCTCGAAGATCTTAGTGATGATGCTATCGACAGCTTCGTAAAAATCATCTCCTGATGTTGAAGTTGGCTGAAGTGATTTAGCAAAATGAAGGCTCTGCTCGTAAATACCAGAAACGGCTTTGAGATACGACTCTATGCTTCTTTGATGCGTTTCATCAAAGAGCAAAGTCACGTAGTCGGAGATGACGTCCCCTATTCGATCCAGGAAAGGAAGCAGCACGTTCGCCGCTGGGGGAAAGACTCGGTCAATAATTACGACTTGCTCATTGAAAGCGGCGGAGAGCCGGTCCAAAAAGACATGTGATGGCTCCAGCCAGATGTTGCCCGCAGATGCTTCGTTGATGCACTCCATGGGGTTTCCCAGCCTTTCCTTTCCAAGAAAAATATTATTTTTTCGAATGAAGAGATCGATACCTGCTTGACCGCCGTTCAGAGTCACTAGCACGTGTGCGTACTTTCGCATCCGCCCTTCAACGTCACCAGCCTGGAAGCCGTACTCGAACTCCCTAAGCACTGCATTGTCGAAGACGCCAATCAATCCATCAAGCTTTTCCTCTCTTGACAGCCAACCCTGTGACGTGTCGCTTTTGGCAAAGGTCTTGAGTTGCGCCAGCATTCGTGCTTGATGTCCAGGATCTCTGTAGCTCCGGAATACAACGGGGTCTGTATTTTTCTTTGACTGTACAATGTCAAAGTAGAACGGCGCCAGGGCTCCATAGATCTTGCCGTACTCTTGTCTTGCGTGGCCCCGCGTTGATCTGACGCTCGCAAGTATATTGAGTAATGATTCAGGGTCTCGTGGCCGCTGGTACGCCACATCGGTCAACTGGCCACTCGGCGATAGCGCGATAGCGTCAAAGCCATCCACAATATTGCCCTGCTGCTGCTTGGGCTTTGCATCCATTGATGTTCTCTCCTCCTCTTCCTCCCAACCAGCATCGAACAGTGTTACGCTTGTTCTTCCAGGCTCTTCTACACCACCATGTGTACCATTCCCACCATCTACGCCAATACCAACCCGCTTGGCCTCTTCCACATGCCGTGCCTTTTGTGCCTCCCACTTCTTGTATCTAGCTTCCTCAAACCTCTTCCTTGCCTCTGCCTCATTCCAGCATCCCATGATTTGCAGTCGCTGTACCCATCTCGTATCATCATAGACCATCTCCCGCATGCGTTTCGACGTTCGGGCAAAGTGGAGGAGATCTGGAACAGGAAGGTAATCAAGGATCGTAGAGATGATCTCTACCCATAGTCAGACTCGTCGTACCCTCCTTGAAATCATTCCATACCTGCTGGCAGTATCGGTTTGGACGAGATTATCTGAGCCACACGCAGAGGAGCAAGAACATTTTGTCGTGGAGGGCCACCGGGTACCGGCGCCCTCTTGAATGCGGACATGACTGCGGTGCCTTGCTATCATTGATATTTGACTGTTGTTTTCCGCTCCGACTTCCATAAGGACATGGCATAGAATCAAGCACGAACGATGCAAGATAGGCGCTGACGAGCTCAATGTTGTTTCGGACAATACTTGCTCGCCAGAGCGAAGCGAGGGGGACTCTTTACCCTGCACTCACCAGCTAATAGATCATCTTCATGTTGATGAGCACAGCAGCAATTCATAGCATTATTCGTAGCAGGATCCCAGCAGTGGGAAACCGAGTATGAGTGTGTGCGCATCCCGCCGATTGATGATGTCTTCCCATGGGTGAGGGCTCTACGAAGGAGTAAGAACACCAGATACTATTTTTTGGACATCACAGCCGGAAGGACTCTTAGATGCCATCGATAGCAGGCATCTGGAGCACCAGTGAATCTCAATACAATGGTTTTAATGTAGTGATCTTGCCCACCGCGTCTGTTTGACCGACACTCCCACACAGACAACCAACCCACAGGCATGCAAGCTAACAATTTTCGTTTCTTCTACGTTTGCCTCTCCTTTGCATTGTACCCTAAATACCGAGGGTGATAAACAAGAGCGACAACACTGGGGTATCCATTTATCAATACTTTCTTTTCTTTAATTCACTCAAGCCTCCCGAACTTGGTCTCAAAGATGAATGAACCATGCCCTTGAAGAAAGGAGAAACAGACGCCGTGTGTGTAGCCATACGACTAGTAAACAGCACAAAACCACCAATGCCGAAAACCCCGATAAACAATGTTTTGTAACGCCATGAAAACCATGACTTTCCATTTTGAAAATACAGCAGGAACCGTCCCATTTCCGCCCTCATGCATGTCATTCGCCATCCCTACTCTTGCCTCGTGGTCATGATCTTCCCACGAAGAGCTAATCATCGTTCTCATACTCCTCCCGATTACTCAAAGCCTTTGGGCCATCTTTTCTAATTGGTATCTTAATGCCCTGGGTTGCAAAACACTTGCTCAGACTTGTGCTCTCAATAACACCAGGAAATTTCTTGGCCGAGAATACTTGGAAGACGTCACTGAAGGTGGAAGCGAGGACGGGAGCGGAGCCTGTGTTTAGAGAGGTGCCGGTGTTGTTGCCGACATTGACGAAGTTCATCTTTAGCCTGCAACAAGGAGAAACGGGCTGTTAGAACGGAACAAATGCAAAAAGGAAATGTGATGTACCTGAAGCTTCCTTCTGTTCTGACGGAAAGATCCTGTAAAATGAACCAGACCCCGATTTTGTTGTCTGGATCCGTGAGCCTGAACGCACTAGCGCTCAGACTTCCTATCAGATTTCTTGTGAACATTCCACTTGGCGCCGGTTGCTGCGGATGCGGAACTTGTGGTGAAGGTAATGGAGGTTGTTGTTGGTAGTACCCAGTCGGTGTCATCGGCGGTCCTGTGGGTGACGTGTAGTATCCGTGGTGGGGAGGCGGTGGAGGAGCAGGTTGATATGGGTGGTGATGATTTAGTATTGGCTGGACGTAAGCATGCTGGTATGGCTGTTGTGATTGTGGATAAGGGGCGTATGTAGACGGCGTTTGAGGTGGTGGAGGGTATGATGAGGATGTTGCTGCGGATATTGATGGAGATGTGGCGGAATGCCGCACCAGATTCACTTCACGAGTTCCTTCCGCGGACCAGAGGTCTACGGTTAGAACGAAGAATGATGTATCGATCTCACTATGAGGAGAAGACGTGGTTAGCTTCCTGGCTCGTTCGCTAGCACATCTGTCGCAGGGCAAGCGATGTTTGGTTCGTACTTGATATCTATTTCTTTTTGCGTTGTGGCATCTCGAACAATGAGCCTGACGCACGGAGGTGGTGTGATAGGTCGTCTGTCCTGTACATTTCCGGTTTTGTCTCAATGGTAATGTCCGTGCCTGCTTGATTCGAGCTTCATACCTTGTCGCCGAATCCGCACATCCGCGCGCGTACAGGCTGCTGAACGACGTCGAGACTAAAGCGCACAGGATCAGCTTAAGCAATTGTACTGAATAATTCCCTGACAATCCTTACCTGTATA
>JAABUP010007778.1_pt1 | contig 14095 bp, 24 predicted proteins | sample 5559201 | NCBI WGS metagenome assembly JAABUP01 (sample SAMN10711887, study PRJNA513373) | rock metagenome | isolation source: Antarctica rocks | place: Antarctica | reverse complement strand
AAGAGGAGGTGCTCCGTGAGGTGCGCCAGCCCGGGCAGCCCCGGCGGGTCGCTCAGCCAGCCCGCGCGCACCTGCCTGGGCACGCATACTTGCGGGCGTGCGGGGTTGAGGGACGTCTTTACCGTGCTGATGCGGCTGCAAGACAAGACCATGCACTGCGGCCGCGTCCTGTCAGTTGGATCTGAGGCAGGGTGCAGGTGTCACACAGGGCTCGTTCGTCGCTGATGCAGTGGACAATACGCTACACTCCAGCCAGAAGCAGCACCACGTGGACGTTTGGACCATATGCAGCGGAGCGCGTGCGCTCCTTGCATCAGCCATGTCCCTGCACTTTGTGACACAGCAGATACCGGCACAACAGGTCGACGTCGTACAAAAGACTGCGCTACAAGTACATGACGTGTGTACACGCTGCTCTTCATAGTTTACAAAGAGCAGTCGCACCGTCATGGCCGCGCCGGCCTTCTCCGCGCCGGGGTCGCTGCAGACCAGCGCACGCAGCCCGTTGGGCAGCGTGAAGTCCTGGTAGGAGCCGCGGTCGGTGAGGGGCTGCACGAGCGCGCCGTGCTCTGCGGCCATGGCCTCTGCCCGGGCAGGCACGCCTGTGTCGCTGCCGCACGCCATTGCCGAGGCGTCTGTGGAGAGCACTGCGTGGTCAGTGAGCGACTCAGTGGCTGGTGGATAAACTACATCCTACCAATGCGGTACATCACGCATGTTTTGCCAGAAGGAGTGATTCTGATCATGCTAGCTGCTGGTAAGCCGTGGCCAATGCAGTTCTCACTCAGAATGAATGAATTACAACCGTGTGTCGGCCAAACTTGGCCCCTTACGGGCTCAGCAAAAAGTAAGCAACCAACTTGTCTTGTCCCATGTGGACCCTGTTAGGGCCTTTCCTCCAACTCCTGGCTCGTAACTCGTGTCAGTAAACGTTTTTGGCTCACGAATCTGCCTGCGCAGAGCGCTTTTACTTCAGAACCTGCGCGCCTTGCCCGTGCCTTTGCAGCCTGTGGGCGGGCGGTCCCGCGGCGCCGCGCGGCGCGCCTCGCTAGTCAGCGCGGGGGAGCAGGGCGCAGCGCCATGGAGCGGCGGCCCGTGCCGCAGCGGCCGCCGCTCGCGAAGGTCGCGCTGATGACGAGCGGCGTCGTGCCCTTCCCGCCGGGCGAGGTGTGGAAGCTCGTGCGGCGGTTCGGCGGCGCGGGCGAGTGGCTGGGCCTGGCCACCGCAGAGCAGTGCGCCTCGCAGCTGCTGGTGCGGGCGCACCCGCGCGTGTGCGTGCAGCGCGGGCAGGGGCGCCGGGCCCCACTGGGCAGACACTGCCCGGAAGCTGTATAGGCCGCAGCGGCGGGGGCCTCGTGCGGGCTGGGCGTGCCCGCTGGGTCGTCTGGACAGCGAAGTCGGTCGGGCACCTAGCGCCTTCGCGTGCAGGCTGCGCCTGCGACCTGGGCAGAGGCCCTTGCTGCTCTCTCGACGGTATGTGGGCCACGCCACCAGCGGCAGTCCGCGCCGCTGGTGGCGCGTGTTGGTTCAGGCTGACTTGGCGTGCTCAGCGCATCCGCCTCGGGGGCCTGGCTCAAGCCCCTCGCGTTGCAGGCTGCCCTGCTGCTCACAGCGCGCTCGCAGCAGGCTCTCAACTTGACTTGACAGCCTGCGGCTCGCGGTATGTGTGCACGGATGCCTGCCAGCGTAGAGCAGCCTGGTTACGCGCGGCGCGGCGCGGCGCGCAGCCGGGGCACATGGAGGGGCAGATCGGCGCGCTGCGGCTCATCAGGTACGGCAGCAAGGGCTACGTGGAGCAGCTACAGGCGCTGGACGACGCGGCGCGTTCGCTGTGCGCGCCCTGCGCCCCCCCGCGCGCTGTCCCGCCCGCCGCCTTGCGCAACGCACGCGCGGCCCCGTCTGCGTCCCAGCCTGCAGGCCCCTGCTCATCCTGATCATGCAGACCGCCTGCCCTGGTGCGGCTGTTTTCTCGATCCAAGCGCAGACGTGGTCCGGGTGTTGTGGAAGTCCTGATCATGCAGGCTGCCTGCCCTGGGCTGGTTATGTCCTTGACCGGAGCGCGGAAGTGGTCCGGGTGTGAGCGGGGCGGGCCGCCGTGCGGCAGGTCCTGGCGCATAGTCTCGCACAGCCTCAACAGCAACCCGTACCCCGGCGCGTTCCTGAACTACCGCGCCACGCTGCGCCTCGCGGAGGTGACTCTGGACAGCTCCACCTTCCTCGAGTGCGCCGCGGCCCCGCGCCAAGCCCCCCCCCCTCCCCCCACCCGGCCCGGGCCGCCCTGTTGTCCCCGTGAGCAGTGCTCGCACTGCTCGCATGCGGCGCATGCGGCATGTGGACGCGCGCCGGGCGTGGACGCGCGCGAGTAGCGTTGTGCGGCGCGTTCTGACTTCAGGCCGCGCCGGTGCGTGTCAGGCGTTCAGCCGCGCCCGCCGCGCGCGCAGGTGGGAGAGCTGCTTCGAGACGGAGTTCCCCAGCGCGGACGTGATGCGCGCCGCGCTGCGCGCGCGCTGCGAGGGCGGCATCCGCGGCATGGCCACGTGGCTGTCGCTGCGCGGCGCGCCCAGCGCGCCACCCGCCTGGCCGGGCAGCAACCCGAGCTCGCCGTCCAAGAAGCGCGCGCCCGTGATCGGCGCCGCGCGGCCCGCGCTCGCGCGCGCGCCCGTCGCGGTCACCGCGAGCGCGCACATCAGCGGCGGCGGCGGCGGCGGCGGCGGCGCGCCACAGGCGCTGGGCGCCGCGGGCGGCGCCGCACCGGGCGTGCTGGCGCCGGCGCCGGGCGCGCCCGTGCCCCTGCAGCAGACGGGCGCGTTCGTGTCGGCGCCTGGCGCTGGGTACCCAGGCATGGCGGTAGGGCTAGGGTTCCCGGGCATGGTGCCGGGAGGGTCGGCGCCGCCGCAACAGCTCGCGGCGCCGCCGCAGCAGCTCGCGGCGGGCGCTGTGCTGCAGGCCGGCCCGCCGCAGCAGGCGGGCGTGCCGGGGCAGGCGCTGGCGGCGCGTTCGGCGCATGGCAGCTTGGAGCTGCAGGCCGGCGCGCAGGCGCACTTTGGCGGGCAGCCGCTGCATCCGCGTCGCGCGGCAGCCGCTCGCTGCAGTCTGGCGTGCAGGCGGCGTTCTCAGGGGTCTCCCTCGCAGCAATGCCCAGGGGCAGCCTGCCACTGCAGGCCGGCGCGCAGGCGCCCTTCCAGGAGGGGGTGTCCCTGGCGGCGATGCCCCGGGGCAGCCTGCCGCTGGCGGCGGCCGCGGCGCTCAGTGCGGCGGCGCCCGCGGCGGGCGCGGCGCCGCACTCCGGCGCATACCCCGGCGGCGCGCAGGCCCTCCGCGCCGCGGCGGCCGCGCTCGCGGCGGGCGCGCCGCCGCCGCCGCAGGAGCTGGCCGAGCGCAGCAGCTCGTCCGCGCCGCTGGGCACGGCGCGCCCGGGCGCGCTGGGCGGCCTGCGGCGCGGGCACACGGACGGCGCGACGGAGTGTGGCGAGAGTCGGGGGCGGGGTCGCCGGGCGCGCGCCCGGGCAGCCTGGCGCACGTGGGCAAGCTGGCCAGCTGCTAGGGGCGGCTGTGAGGCAGCGGGGCGCGGCGGGGTCGGCCGCGCGCGCCGCGCGAGCGCGGGGCGCGGCGCGCCGCCGCCGGCCCGGGCTGCCGGGCGCGGAGGGTGAGGGCAGGGCGGCGAGCGGCGGTGGGGTCTGGGGTGGGTCTGGGGTGGCCCGCAGAATTGCTGGCGACCAGACGCAGGCTGCCATGCGCTGCGGCTCTTTCTTTTGGTAGTGAGGGGCGCAGGTGTGCGGGTAGGGATTCTTTTATAGGCGTGCATATCCAGAGGGCCAGCGTGTCAGCGGTGCGGCGGCCTAGGTAGACAATGGTGGCCCTCGAGGTCTGTCTGGCGCGTGCGGGCATGGTTCCATGCCCCTGAGCCCGCGCTTTTCTGGACGCGAGCTCTCCACAGTCAGCAGCGCATGCGGCGTCGCGCGTGTTTGGTGCGATGCAACACGATTTTTGTAGGATAGGGTGGCACGCGCTGCGCGGTGTGCCAGCCGACCTGAGGTCGAGCGCGCTGCCCCGCAGGTATCTCTTTCTACCAGTGTGCCTTTCTTTGTATATGGCTGCCGCAGGCAGCATGACGGCGCGTGTCCTGGCGGCGCCTGTTGCCAGGGCGTAGCCGCGCCGGAGCGTCTGCACATGTGCGGAAGGTCGGGACGAAGCAGTCGCAGCGATGCTTTGCGTGGGCAACGAGCGCGTGGGCCTGATCAACAAAGGGGCTTTTCAAGCGGGTATGTGCGCTGCCGCCGGCCTTGCACAGCAGCTCATGCTGCCCAAGCTTACATGTCGGCACCGTTGCCTCGGGGGAGGGTGCCTCTTTCCTTTGCGCTGCATCCGGGCGCCTGCCCGCGCATGCTCAGGGCGGAATGGGGCGCGTCTGCGCGCTGCGCGCCAACAGGTCTGTGCTGCTCAGTTATGTAGCGCCAGGCACGCCGATTGCATCGGCATGCCGCAGCGCAGCCTCAGGCGGTCAGCTGGCGGCGCGTAGAGTTTGGAGGTGTACAGCGGAGGGTGTGCTTGGCTGTCGCGAGGCCAGGATTGTCAAGCAAGGCGGGCGTGTATCATACAGCAGCAGTATGGGCTTTTGCCCCTTGAGAACGCGCGCATCGTTTGTCTAGTCGGGATGGGTTGCACACGGCGGGTGCGCCTAGCCTCTTGGACTGGCATCTTGTGTGCAGACCATGTGTGTGCAGGCGCGAGCGTCATAAATTTTGAATATTTGCATGGAGGCGCTGTGGCTCACTGCAAGGGTGGAAGGAGGAAGCCAACATGCTGAGTGCATCATGCTGTAACAGGAACTTCTCCCAGCAACTGATTGCTGTGCATTGCTGAGCGTTGTCTGTCACGTCAATAGCATTGGCAGAATGAGGGTGTGGCAGGCACACAAGAGTGCCATATGTCTTACCTGCACCAACGCCTCTTGCATCTGTCAGACAAGAAGGTGACCAGCACTCCGCTTGAGCCTTGGTTGGGTTACAGACGTCTCTGCGTCACGTGTTGCAAATACCAGCATACTGATACATGCAAGTGCTTGCACCGCCCACATAGCGTCGCCCAAGGCAAGCCTACCTCGGGGAAGGGCCAATCTAGCAATCCGCAAATGACGTCTAGACGGCATGAGCTGTCCAGCCCCGAGCCAAGCACAGCTCAGCCCCGGCTGTCCCGCGCAGCACTGCGCTGCAGCACAAGTGCTGCGCTATGAGAACCCTACTCACGCAGTCTGAAGCACACCCAACAGGAAAAACAGGGTATCCGCAGGTAGCCGTTGCCCCACCGCTTCTGCGGCGCGCAGGGGCTGGGCAGCTGAGAGCGCCGCCGCTCGCTCTCCGCGCGCGCTCAGCTCGGACGCAGCGCACCACATCTGCATCAAGCAACGCTCGAAAAGGCCGTATATTCTGCACTAGGGGACGCAGTCCCAGGCGGCACAGTGCCACCCCCTGCGCGCCTGGGCAGCCAGGGCGCTGGGAAAACCTACAGGAGCAAGCAGGCGCACGGGCGGCCCGCAACCCCCGGCCGACCGCCACAGCCGCAGCGCACAGGCCAGCGGGCACGTGCGCATCGACAAAACCAGCGTCAGCCCTAAAGCACTTCTAGCAGTCATGCATGCGCTGGCGCTACAATTTGTCGCCGCCAGGCAGCGTGTTCCCCTTTTTTGGCAACGCAGCTCTTTCCCCCTTTTTTGCAAGGCAGCAGCGCTGCAGCGGCAGGGCGCACAACTGTGCGGCCATGCCCTCCAACAGGCCCCAGACTGCCCATGCACATCTATTCCTTCGCAATCTTAAAACACTAAGCAGCAGCTCACAGCCTGCAAAGCGGTCTTGCTGCGCTCCAGCGCGCTCGCCAGAAGCGCTTTCCACAGCTGCCGTAACAATGCTGCAGTACAAACATAGCTAAGCCGTGCGCTCACGCGTCTGCGGCCTTTGACTTGTACCCTCCTTCGCCGCCTGCAAATGATCGCTTGTATTCCACACCTCCAAACACACCTGACGCAGCCTGATGCGCAGGACATCATCGAAGCTAGTTACCAGGCCAGGGGCCGCCCCTCGCTGCAACCCAAAAACATCGCTACGGTCACGCATGCAACCCCCGCACGAAACCGCACTCTGTACGGACATGCCTCGCAATCGCCACGCAGCAGGCGCCCTAGGATGCCCGCCCATACTCGCTGCGCGCCTTGCGCGGCGAGATTGACGCGCCGCCCGAGCTGTCGTTGCTGGGCTCGGGCCGGCCCGGCACAAAGCCGCCGGGCAAGCCCGGCGCAAAGCCCGGCCCGGCGGGCGAGGGCGGCTGCGCCGCCTGCGCCGACTTGACCGGCCCTGGGCTGGCCGGCGCGGCGGGCGCGGCATACGTGGGCGCGGCATACACGTGCGCAGCCGCGTGCGCGTTCAGCGCGCTCGATGTGCTCGGCGCTGCATACGCGCCTGGCCGCTCCATCATCGCCTGCGAGCTGGCCAGCGTGAACAGCGCGGCCTGCTGCGCGGCCTGCGTGGCCGCCAGGTACTCGTACGTCTGCGCGGCCGCCGCGGCCGCGCCAGGCGCCTGCGACACGGCCATTGCCGCAAACGCGGCGGCCGCCTGCTGCTGCGCCGCGCAGTACGCCTGTGAAGCGGTGGGCGACGCGTCGCCGTACGCGGCGGCCAGCGCCGCGTGCTGCTGCTGCTGCTGGGCGTGCGCGGCCGCGGCCGCCGCCTCCCGCTCGGCCTGCGCAGCGGCCTGCACGCACGCACCGCGCGCAGTCAGCTCCAGGCCCTGTTGCGTGGACATGGGAGTGCCACCGTCTTTGCTGGCTGCCATGGCCTTGCTAGATTGGTTTGACGGCATGCCTGCATCAAGTCGCCATGGCCAGGGACATGGCCAGGGAGATCACAGAGCCAACACAGCCAAGGTCTTACCACTGAAGCTGGCATCAGAGCGGCGTACTGCTATTCAATCAGACACACCCTTCGCCTATCAGTTTGCAGGCTTTATCAAGGCACGCTAACCCAAACAGACGCAGGAATTGCACCTGCGCCTCGAGCGCGCGCCGCTGCGTCTCCAGCTGCGCCGCCTGCTGCGCGAACGCCGACCTCTGCTCCGCGAGCGCCTCTGCCGCCGCCGCCGTTGCCGCGGCCGCCTGCGCGCGTTAACAGCGACGGTTAAACATTTGCGTAACGTTATATATGATCTGCTGCCACGCTGCAGCACACCACATGACCAATGTGACCCACTCTAGGAGCTCGTGCACTTGCCCCACCAGCACTGATGGCCACACACATGTCTTTCACCTCTGTCTCCAAGGCAGGCACAAGGCCAGTCCATGCCCGCGCAGCTGCACCACAATGCTAAGCGTGGCAGGACACAGGATGCAACAGGCTATGAGTTTAGAGCTTGCGTCTAGGACCGAACGTTTGCGCGCCGGGCGGCACCTGCATGGCCGCGGCAATTGCCTGCTGCTCCGCGATGGTGCCGCTGGCCACGCTGGCCACGCTGCCGGTGGAATGCCAGCCGCAGCTGTGGATGGACGCCAGCGCGCCGCGCTGCACGTGCGCCTCGAGCGCACAATGCGCCGCGGGCGCCTCGGGCGCGCCCGCGCAGAGCAGCGCCTGCAGGCCGCGGATGCGCGCCTCGTAGCTCGCGTTCACGCTGTCGTGCATGGCGTCGGCCTCCTGCGCACGCCGCACGCGCGTGAGCGAGCGCTGTGCACGGAGAGACTGAGCAGCCGGAACGAACATGCCGACCTGCACCTGTGGGTTGCTGCAAGCAGCGCAGGCCCATGAGAAGGGTGGCAACGCCGCCCGTGCTGGCAACTGCACGGAAAATCCGAGAGCGCGACACTCGGGCGCTGGGCACCACGGCGGCAGTGCGGCGCACCATCTGGTCGGTCTCGAACGAGCCCTGCAGCTCGACAAAGGTGGAGGCGTCGATAGTGACCTCGGTCAGCTTCAGCGCGGTCACGTAGTTGAGGAAGCTGGCGGGGAACGGGTTGACGTTCTCGTGATGCGAGATCAGCCGCGACTTCCTGTGCGCAGCACAGCGTCGTCAGCATGGCCCCCTCATGCTTGCCCGTCTTGCTTCTTCATAAGAGGATACAGGCCGCCCCTTGGCTAAAGGTTGCACGGCTGCCAGCACGTGCGCTTCACTCCCCGTCTACGCCATATACAGAGCAAGTAAGTCATGCATGCATGACGCACTCAGCGCCCACGCAGCACTTCAGCCAGCTGCACACAACCCGCGAGGCATATGCAGCCGCCGGCAGTTTTCACAGTCATAGATGTTGCACCATATACTTGCGCAATTACGCTGCGAGCACCTTGCAACGGTATGACATAACAGCACGCCCCAACTGCTGCAGCGCCTGTCTGACAGACTGGTGCGCAAGCATGCTCTGGCACGACGAGCCAACCGCCTTGCGCAAATCAAAATGTTGTTGCGAAGTGCGTCACGCAACCCCCAACAATGCCATATGTGCAGGCCGGCGCCAGGTGCGCACTGCGTGTGACTGTTGACGTCATAGCCGGTCAGCCGCTCCACAACGCGGCCGCGCCCCCAACTCACTCGCCGCAAAGCGCCAATGGTCTGCTCTGAGCCCTCCTGCGCGCCACGCGTTAAGTGGGTAAGGGCCCGTGCAAGGTGCGGGGCCGTTTGGCAGGCGCGGGCGCATGCATCAAAGCGTACATCCATGCACTGCTGTCTATTTCTCCACAATGTCAGCTGCGCACCAGGAGGACTGCCGGGCCCATCCACGCCGCGTCGCCCCACGCCTTCACCGCAGACCAGGCCTCTTCGATGTTGCTCTGGATGACGCCGCTGACACAGACCTGAACCGTGCTTGTGCTTGCGGGATACCCCGCCATTGCCGTCCTGTGGCGGCCTGTGTGCTCAGGGGGTCGCAATCTTGCCCCGGCTTGCTGCGGCCGGGCTGGCGCGTGTGTGCGAGCGGTGCCGGGTGCGCCGGCAGCCGTCCGTGTGTATGTACTTGGCTGGCTTCCCGGTCTGCCAGGCAACCCCCTGTCCTGCACGCTGCTTGCGCGCGTGATGTCGAGTGCAGGGGTGTGCACGCTGTCACGTAGAGGGTGGATGTCGTGAGTTTTCTTGGCCTTGCCTTGGAGCCTGCGTAGCATGGCCGCGAAGCGAGAATCAGGGTCGCTTGAAGGGGTTCCGGAAGGAAGCCTTGCGGAGCCTGGCCTCTAGTGACAGACATGATGTACACTAGGCATTTGCATGCTTTCCTGTGTGCCAGACCTCGGTATGCGCATGCCACAGACTCAGGAGCTTGGTTGGCAGGGCGGCGCACAAATCATGGCAGCGGCGCGCAGGAAGCCGCAGGTGACCCACTCGCGGCTGGGTTACTTCGATAGTTTCCTGGTGGGCGCACACGAGGCTGTGCAAGTGAATCCCCAGCGTCAGGGTGTTCGCTCGAACAAGCATGCAGTGCCCGGCCAAAACACGCGAGTGGCCGCCGCTTGTGTGAGAGCGTCTGGTAGGGTGCCCGTGCCGCCTTGAGCGCGGCCTGTGCCTCCGGCGCGCACGCATGCCTTGGTGTCCAAGGGCGCAGCTGAGTGACCTGGTGCGGGGCCAACCTACGAGGTGCAGCTCCCACTTGTTCACGCTCTCGGCAGCTCTATGTTAGCTTTGCGCCCACAACACTCCCACTGTGAGTCTCCCAGGCGCGTTGAGGTGTCTGCAATGCAAGCGTAGTCTATGTGTGCTCATGGTATGCGCAAGCCATCGGGGATGCCAAGCTCGCGGCGCACCACCTGTCAAACGTGCGCTGGTCGCTGGCGGCTCATGCGCTGGCTCTTGCTCGATACGCTCTCAGAGCAGCTCAGCTTTTCCTCTGCATGCACAGCACCCTCATACTACACCAGCGCCCGTGCTTCATCTGCATCGGCATGCGCCGTCACCTCAGACGTTCTTGCAGCGCACATGCTGCCAAGGACCCCGCCACTGGTGTAAAGCTGGTTGCCGTGCGCTAGGTGTGCCGTCCGCGGCAGCTCTAGCACTTGCTTTCGTCAGGATGCTGCTTTATTCTGCCGTGCCGCCCAGCTGCATTCACGTAACATTGCGCGCAGGAGGACGTGGTGTCGGACATGCACCTGCTGCTGCCGGAGGCTACGGAGGACCGTATCACGTCGCAGTTCCACGCCTCCACAAGCGGCACTGCTGACGCCGCACCAACGCGCCTGTGCGCGCCCCACGGCCTGCATTGCGTGCCGGGGCGGGCATGCATGCCAGGGCGCTTGCGTCTGGATTTTGCTGACGATGCGGGCGGCGGCAAAGGCGTGCTGCCAGGCATGGACACACAGGTGTTGCTCAGCATGGCCATGTGCCTGAGGCCTGCGCATCCTGCCTATGTTCCTGAGGCAGCTGTTGCAGCCGCGCTGCCTCAAATCCCAGGTGCACCACATCGCCGGCGTGCCGCGCATCGAGCTGCCGGTACAAACCTGCCCCCGGGCGGCCTGCCCTGCCTTGCATGTCTCACGCCCATGACTCTCACGAGCCACGACCTGACAGCATTACTACCATGCATTCAGGACATGGTGCGCTTCGCGCATCTCAGCCTGTCCTAGCACCTGTTTTAACCAGCTGCCCGCACTTAGGGAGCTTTGGGCGCCGTGCTGCCCAATGTTCCCTCCACCTGCAGCATGGCGCCCAAGGCCAGCGGCCCAGCATGGCTGTTATTCATGCGCTTTGCCTGCTGCAACTGGGGCCCCTGGGGCCCCGGGCGTGCGGGCGAGCTAATTGTGAGAGGTGGTGCCGTTCGCGCCGGTGCGGGTGCGAGGAGAGCTGCAGCTTCTGGGCCGTTCTGCAGAGCATGGGCCCCCCGCTCAGCAGACCGTTTCCAGAGCTTAGCGAGATTGATGGTTGCAGCTGATGTTCTATGCAGCAGCAGTGAGAAATAGGCCGTTTGCGCTGGGCAGACCACATCTCATATAACTCTCCAGCACTTTTCTTACATGGACATGTGCGGCGGGGCAGAAACTGCATGTGTAATTGAGACGTGGTTAGCCCAGCGCAAACCGCTGGGTGGGACATCACACCCACACTCAACAACCTCGATGGGCTCCGGGAAACATCCCGTTAAGTGGGAAGCCCATGCTCTGCCGAAGCGCCCAGCAGGTGCACTGCAGGGCCCTGCTGCCACCTCCGGCAAAGCCCATGGGCGCCTGGAACAGAGGACTGCGCTCCCTGTCACACCAACGAGACGATAAGTGTCGCTGTGCGGCTGCCGGTGAGCAGCAGTGATCCTAGTGACCCCGCAGTGACCCTACATAGGTCACTCAGTTGCGGCCCCGGACACCCAGGCATGCGTGCGCGCCGGAGGCACAGGCCGCGCTCAAGGCGGCACGGGCGCCCTACCAGACGCTCTCACACAAGCGGCGGCCACTTGGATGTTTTGGCCGGGCAGTGCATGCTTGTTCGAGCGAACACCCTGACGCTGGGGATACACTTGTACAGCCTCGTGTGCGCCCACCAGCAAACTATCGACGTAATCCAGCCGCGAGTGGGTCACCTGCGGCCTCCCGCACGCCGCTGCCATCAGTTATGCGCCGCCCTGCCAACCAAGCTCCTGAGTCTGTGGCATGCGCATACCGAGGTCTGGCACACAGGAAAGCATGCAAATGCCTAGTGTACATCATGTCTGTCACTAGAGGCTCGCAGGCTCCGCAAGGCTTCCTTACGGAACCCCTTAAAGCGACCCTGATTCTCGTCTCGCGGCCATGCTACGCAGGCTCCAAGGCAAAGCCAAGAAACAAACGCGTGCAGGACAGGGGGTTGCCTGGCAGACCAGGAAGCCAGCCAGTACATACACACGGACGGCTGCCGGCGCACCCGGCACCGCTCGCACACACGCGCCAGCCCGGCCGCAGCAAGCCGGGGCATGATTGCGACCCCCTGAGCACATGCATGCGCTTGCTGAACAGTTAATGCCGCGCGCAGGAGGACGTGGTGTCAGACATACACCTGCTTACCGCCCTCGAGGAGCTGCGCCTTGGGCGCCACGCTGCCCAATATTCACTGCAGCTGCAGCATGGCGCCCAAGGCCAGCGGCCCAACATGGCCGTCATTCATGCGCTTCATGGATTGCCTGCTGCAACAGGGGCCCTCGGGCATGCGGGCGAGCTTATTGCGAGCGGTAGCGCCGTTCGCGCCGGTGCGGGTGCGAGGAGAGCTGCCCCTTCTGGCCATTCAGCAGAGCATGGGCTCCCCGCTCGACAGACCGTTTCCAGAGGTCACTGACGATGAAGATTGCGGGTGATGTTCCATGCAGCATGCAGCAGCGATGATGTATAGTCGATGTGCGCTGGGCCGACCACATCTCAAATTACTCTCCAGCATATTTCTTACATGGACATGTGCGGCGGGGCGGAAACTTCATGAAAGCAACTCGAGACGTGGTCGGCTCAGCGCAAACAGCCTATTCAACGTTGCTGCTGGGTGGAACATCACACCCACCCTCATCCTCGATGGGCTCTAGCAACGTTCCGTCGAGCGGGAAGCCCATGACTTGAATGGCCCGTAAGGTGCGCCGCAGGGTCCCTGCTGCCACCTGCGGCAAGCCAGTGGACAAGCACCTTGATCAAGGGACTACGGCCCTGTTACAGTAAGGAGGCGACAGGTGTTGCTGTGCGGCTGCCGGTGGTCAAGTGCAAAGAGCCCCTTGATCGGTCAATGGCGCGGATATTTGCATGCAGCCATTGGCGCATCTTGACTGACAAGCACATGCCACTTGCGAGTACAGAGTGTTGACCATTGGAGCCTGCTGTGATGAAAGATGTTATCATTATCATACGTGAGGCAGAGGCACCCTACCCATGTGACACGGCATATTTCTGCTTGCCAACCTCGTTACGCCTGCCACAGACTCGGGAGCTTGGGTTGACAGGGCGGCGTACAAGTTACGAGGATACACACGCAGCGGCATGGAGGAGGCCGCAGGTGACCCACTCGCCGGCAGGATTATCTGGCTGTTGGGCGACCAGAAGACTGTGTAAGTGTGTCATGAGCGTCAGAGCGCTTGCCTGAACAAGCATGCACCGCCCGGCCAAAACATGTGAAAGGCCGCTGCTGGCCTGAGAGCGTCTGATAGGGCGTTGTGCCTTCCTGAGCGGGGCTTGTGCCTCGGGCGTGCAGGCGTGCCTTTGCATCCTTGGCGCGACTGATATAACCTGGTTGCTGTGCCACCCATGAGGGCCATACGCTGCCGCTCCTGAGCGCGGCGGGCGCTGCAGTCCGCGCCAGCAAGCGGCAGCTTTCCAGGACACTCTACCAGGACACTCTAGTTGAGGAGCGGCGGCGACGCAATGCGGAAGGCGGCCAGCGACCTCAAGAGCAAGGCGGGCGGCGGCATGCGCCGCGCCCGCTCCGAGGCCGCGCTGCAGACGCGCCAGCCGGGCGCCCTCAGCGAGCTTGCGCTGGCCGCCGGTGCGGGCGCGTAACGAATGGATGAATGCATTACAGTCGTGTATCAGCCAGTTTGTCTGCAAGCGCGCACGCCAGACCGCGGCGCCCATGTAGGCGAGCTTGGCTTGCCTCCGGAGGCCGGCCCCGCACCTGCAGTCTGTCTCAGGGCTGGTGGCTGGCAGTTGAGAGGGGCCGAAGCGTCGGCTTTGCTCTTTGACACAGACGCTAGCTACGCTGGGCCTGTGTGCCACGGCGCTTGTCCCACAGCATGGGCAGGGGATGCTGAGCCAGGCCTTGCGCCCCCCGCGTCAGTGTGACGTCACTCCAGCTCGCTTGCAGCCTGCGCAAGAGCAGGGGCGGAGCTGCGGCGGTCTGGGCCAGTGCGCGGCTTGGCCGTGACCTTGGCCTCAGCACTACAGGCCCAGGAGCCTGTAGTGCTACCCTGGGGTCATTCACCCCCCTCCGGCAGTCCTCGCAGGCGGTGACGCAGTAGCACAAGCCTGACGCTACCGCTGACCGGGGCAGCGTCAGGGCGACCCAGGCCAGCGCCTGCTGTGCGCCCCGGGCTGCGCTGCCGCGCGCGCGCGGCTGCCCGTCGCGGCCAGGGCCTGCCGCGGCGTTGCTCGCCGCGATGGCCTGCGGCATCAAAGAGGACCGCTCCGACGCGCGCAGCGCACCG
>JAABUP010007776.1_pt1 | contig 14097 bp, 20 predicted proteins | sample 5559201 | NCBI WGS metagenome assembly JAABUP01 (sample SAMN10711887, study PRJNA513373) | rock metagenome | isolation source: Antarctica rocks | place: Antarctica | reverse complement strand
ACAAGACATAGAAGTGCAAAGTTGCATACCCTGTTTGCCTTCAGCAGCTCCTCAAGCTCTCCGTACAGCTCAGGCGCACCATCACCCAAATGATCTCCACACATCTTGGCCAACAGCTTCTGCATGATTGCACTGGCTGGCTTCTGAGACACCTTCTGCCGGGAGAAGTACTCAGTTCTGGCGGCACCATCATCTGTGATCTTGGGGCGGTGCAAGGGGTTCATGATGCGGCTGTTGCTAGCCAGATAGAAGCCGTACTTCTGGTCGTGGAACTTCTGACCGGCGGCATGTGCATAAGGGAAGAGGCTGTGTTCATGCTGACATGAGAAGTATGGGCCGTAGACCACAGTATGCTGTGCTTGGCCTATGGTGACTGTGATGCGAGGGCTGACTGGGAACTTGGGCTGCAATGGTTTGATTATGATCTTCTTGCGTCTGTTGACCTGCACAGACAAGCCTTGTTTAACAACCATCTAGAAATGCTCATGCTGCGTGTTGCTTGCATCATTTCTGTTGGGGCAAAAGCCAGTTGGGTTGTTGAGACCATCAAATGCATCTCATGTGCTTATGCATAGCAAGTCAACAACCTTTGACCAAAAGGTAGCCAACAGCTGAGTTGTGTGGCATGCCTGGGGCCTGAGATGCTTTGAGGGGCTGTGATGCGAGCAACAGCCACAAACAGTGATCAAGTTTGACTTGAACAGTGATGGAGACTCAAGTGTCCAGTAATTTCTTGCAACTTGAATATGACTTAGCTGTGCAGGGAGGTTGGCTTCACCATGCACTGTACGTGATTTCTGATACAGTACGAGTTACTTGAGCTCAGCAGAACAACAGATTGCTGCTCAGCACTGTCAACTAAGCTGAATGCAGCATGCCTTCTTGACAGGTCAGCTTACGTTGAGGATCATTTTGAATCCGTTGTAGTTTGCCCAGTACTCTTGCTCCAGCAAGCCAAGCTCTGGAGCCACAAAGTGCTTTTCCAATAGCTCTTTCAAACCAATTCCTTGCAGCTTGATGTCATCTGCTAGCACCTCTGCCTGCAGCATGATGAAACTTGATTGAAACATGATTGTTGGCGCCTGCAGCATGGAAAATGTGTTGAATCGTGAGCCCAGGGATGCATTCAACACAGCAAAAGTATTTTAGCCAAAAGCGCCAGATGTGTACTGCCCTAGCTTACCGAACTTCTTATCTGCACTTATGCTTTCAGGCGTGCCATAGGTTAGCATGTCTTGGATCTCTCCATACAGAAACCCGACGCCATCGTCCAGCACTTTGAGGGCCTGCGTCTTGCTTGGCACACCGCCGTCGGTATCTTTTGCCCTAGTGGAACTGGCGAACTCGGGCAAGATGGTGACCTCAAAGCTTGTGGCGTTGAAGTTGCTACCTTTTGCAGCGCTGTTTTCAGCCAACTGCCCGACGCACTGAGCAGGTGAATACACTCGGCTGTCCATCTGTCTCATAGCGGACGCCACCGGCACAAGACCGCATCCTTCGGCTTTAGCAGTAGACATGATGCAGTCGCTAGGTCAAAAAGGTGCAGCTTGACCTAATCGCCGATTTTGTTCAGCCTTCGGAGCTCGATTGGAGTCATGAACCCACGGTCGGAGGCACCAACAGTTGGCACAAGGCACTGCATGGGTCCACAACAGGCAGTTGATGCTGCTGCGCCTCTAAGCGCAGCACAGCACGCAAAAGGAAGACCAACCGTCGCCCCTAGTTCCATCGTCTACAAGCGAAAACGAACGACAGTCGGGCAACAGAGCATAAGCTTTATGCAAGCCGTACCAATGTCAGCAGTTGCGTTGTTTCAGGTAGAGTTTCATATCTGTTGATTGTGCATTTGAGCATGCTACGGCAAGCCGCTCGATTGGCAAAACGTTCAGTGGCCACGCAGCCAAGCGTGCTTGCATCAACACGGTGTGCAGCAGTCGAATCCGTCTGCTCGACATCTGGCAGGACATCTGAGTTAGGTCCGTCTGTACACTCCACCATATCTTTGGGGTTGAGGTGGCACACAGGCAGCGCGCCTGCTCCAGGCACAGAGTGGTGAGCAGCTGGACTTTGCACAGTCAACTTGGCTGACTTGTGGCTTATGCCTCGATGTGGCCGCAGTATCGATGTGACCTTTCACGACCAGAAAGACGGTTCAGTAAAAACAGTCCAGGTTCCGCTAGGGCAGTCATTACTTGAGGCAGCTCACAACAATGATATTGATTTGGAAGGTACTAATGACGCATCATGGCAGCTCCGGACTTCCAACGCTCACATGTCACAGCTCCAAACTTGCATCTGACAACACACGGCATTGCAGGAGCATGTGAAGGGTCTTTAGCATGTTCAACATGCCATGTTGTTGTGGAGGTAGGCCTGCAGCAGCATTCCTGCCTAGCTTGCAGCGTATGGCTTATGGTCTTACCACCTTATCCAAGCAAACCTATAGCCCGTCCAGTGCTTCTTGCATGGGATCCGCGTTCACTTGACTATGGCCCATCATGCTGGAGAAATGGCATGTGGCTGCAGGACCAAGAGAAATTTGACATCCTACCAGAAGCTGATGATGACGAGAATGACATGCTGGATCTGGCATTTGCTCTCACCGACACGTGAGATGCTGCTGTATGAGTCACACTATGCAGCTTCATGTCATGCACCAGCTGCTGTCATTGGCTTTTGCAGCAGCGGCTGACTTTGCATGTCGCAATGTCTGAATGACGCGCATCAGTACTGAATGAATGCAGGTCACGCCTGGGCTGTCAGATAATAGCAGCCAAGGAACTGGATGGCTTGAAAGTGCGAATACCGAGCGCCACAAGAAACTTTGCTGTGGATGGATATGTACCAAAGCCACACTAGGCCACACTAGCTACCTCCCATGCAATACTCAAATCCATCAGCACCACACTTTGCCGCTGCATTGACAGTAAATGGCTGGCAAAAGCCCAAGCAGCTGAGCAATGCCAGCTGCACTTGTCAGTGTCCCGATACACATCCACTATGATAAGTTATGATCCATATGAGCTGCTAACATGCATACAGCCACTGTATGCTTCAATATGTGTTGAGACTGTTGGACAAGTAAACAACTGTGAACATGCGGCAGAGGTGCCTGATTGATGAGCTTTTCAATGCATGACAGCTGTGGACTCTGTACAACAGCAAGTCTGCTGCTCAAGGTTCCAGAAAAGCTTGGCATGCATCACAGCAGGCAGTCAGAATGTTTTACCGGTAATGACTTACTGGACAGCAAGAGGCAAGCTAGATCAACATTCCCTCCATGCAGAGATAGATCAGACAGTAACATTGTCAGTGATGCCAGCCGTTGCATGGGTAGATATAGGCAATCTGCCATTGTATGCCCGTTTTGCTGGGACAATGCATGGGGACTGTCAACTGTAACAGCTGCAAACTGCTGTCACGCTGCAGTTTTACCCTGTCTTCCTCTAGCTCCTGCTGATGATGCATCACATGGTGGCCATCACCAGATCTGACTCATCCCAGCTTGAAAGCTCGTACTGGCTGGGGTATGTAACGCTCGAGGCAGCCACGACTAGGGTGCAAGCAAGAACACGTTGTAGATGCAACAAACACCTGCGGAAATGAGTGAGTTCATGTTCTCGCCTTCTTTGTGTGCTGCGTGGTAGGCTAAGCTCACAAACAAAGTGTGCTTCTAAGCTCATTAATTTAACGCAGTATCCCAACATCAGATCAGTCCTGCAATCACAGATTAAGCCCCGTGCAGGTGGCAATGCGTGCACCCCATGCCTGGGTGCCATTGAAGTATGACCCTTTATGGTCTGTTCAAGCATAATCATTTCAACTCATGAGGTCATTGTACTGTACTGTAGTCAAACACAACATCAGGCATGGACTGCTGCTCTCAATTCACATGCAAATCTGTTGACACGGCTGCTGTGTGCTTTCCGCTGCAAAACCCTCCGTAAGTTTTTCTGAAGGCTGCAATTTCTGCTGTCACTTGCAGACATCGGGAGTTTGCACCAGCCTGATTGCATATTCCCTGGTCCCGAGAAGGCCCAAACCCTCGTTCAACACCACATACAACGGAAATGTTTTCAACAGCTTGTTGAACCTGCTCTTCTCATGTAGATACGAGTCTAGCACGCCCCCCAGCTTTATCTTCTCAAGCAGCTGCATAGCCAGAACAGCAGCTTTGACCTTCAACCATGGCAGTTGCACAGCATGCTTTTTTTGCTATCTTTTTCTCTTGTTAAGGCTTCTTGAGGAATACATACATTTTGTCACAACATTTGTTTGAGATGCCAGTCTGATGAAACAGCTCAATGCAGAGACAGTTGAGACACAGGGCAACTCAGTAGACTCAAATACACACGCTGGTAGTCCTATTTCAGGCATCAGCTTCTGGGAGATCCCATATGAGCATATATATTGGTGACAATAGTCCAACTGTGCTGACTAACCTTAGGCATGATTCCGCCACAGATGTAGATCCCCCCTGAGGCCAGCGATCTAAGGCCCATGTGACCAGCCTCTGCACCAATGAGAGCCAGGAAGAGGTCCACTGCCTCCACAGCTAGCTGGTCACTGTTGTCAATGGCAGTCTTGGATATCTCAGCTGCAGTCTGCAGGACAGCACATTGTGTCTCCCATCTGACAATGCTGCAGGTCAAGAAAAGGAAGAAAGGACTATGCCGCTTATGCAGTGGCATTGTATATGGGGGCCAAGTGTGTGGAACATTGCCCCCCTCTAGACCCTGAGGGCCCTTTGCTGACAGAGTCAGCCATTTGCGTTTGTCATGCTAATCAGCCAACGCCACAAAGGTGCAAACTAGTGCTGATCAGCTTACCAAAACGCCGAACAAGGTTTTAGTACCACAGCCTCAGAACCTCTTGTATGCCAGAGCAGTGTTATGCTGTCCAGTCGCTTGTGACTTTGTCCAGGCTTGCAAGTAGTTGTTTGCAATGTGCAGCGCAATGGGAGGAATGCGTTTGGACGGCTGTCCCCTGCTGTACCAGCAGCACTGGCAGCGTTGCTTGGTCAGGTACCAGCAGTGACTGCTGTCCCCTGATGTCAAGGATGCTGGTGCTAGAGACAGTACGCCACATGCCTCATGTTGGGAGGATTTCCCCCAATTTGAACATGGGCCCGGCCAGCAGTCCCCGCAACCCCATACAGGGGTACAAAATGCACCAAAGCAGCAGCAGCAGCAGCAGCAGCAGCAGCAGCAACAGCAACAGCAGCTGTACCACCATTGTGAGTACTGCACACTCGGCAAGCATGAGAGATGGCATCAATGAGGCTTGCATGCTGGGGCATCAGTCATCGCTGAGTCAGCGTCAGCATTTTACCTTCTGCATGGTGAGGTCCAGGTCAGGGCGTGCGCAGTGCTCATCTGTCTGCAGGAACTCATAGATCCGTTGCAAGCCACTCCCGCAGCAAACCTACAACAAGGAAGAAAGAGCATGTGAGTTGTCTGGTCATTGAAATAGCCTGGTCTTGCCAGGTAGTTGCGTACCTTTCTACACTGAGAGAGTGAGTGTGTGCCATGCAGCTATGAGGCGTGAGTAGCTATCTCTGTCTGTTCAGCAGCCTCAAGGCAGATTTTGCAGGCAGACTGCTCTGCTTGGATTCTGTAAGAGCACTGGACAGTATGCTCAAGCTTCTCCTAGGTGCAAGCAGCACTCGTGTGCAAACGCAAGGCGATCTACATGGCCAACAGAGCCTTGATGCTCAAAGAGTGTGTATTCCAGGCTTATGTACCAGGAAATGCTGATGTTGTTTGAAGTGATTCCCAATAATCGCGTGATGCAGGATGACTTGACGGAGGAAACAGCTTGCATTCATGTATACACTCAGCCTTGAGGCTTATGTTCAAGCTCTGCTGAATTTCAAGCTTGTCACGTTCTCTTTCTGCGTGCACTTGCAAAGTTCTTTCATGCAAACTCGATGATTCATATAGTTACACAGTCTGTTTGTGCAGTCACAAAGTCCCAAGCTGGTCAGGTACTCTTTCTGCATGCACTCACAATGATCTTTCATGCAAACTTCATGCAGGCCAGCTGACTTACATGCTCCACCTCACAGTAGCCTAGTTGCCTTTCCACATGAGTCTGAAGGGCTCTTTGCTTCCAGCCTCTGGGGGCAAAGCTGGCATGGGCCCCCTCTGAGGGCCATACCCTATAGCCCCCAAAATTTTCGCTCCAGTACAGGTTGGCCTGCCCTAGGCCTGTGCCGGGACCCATACACCCTTTGGGACCCTGTGCCACACAGCCTAATCAAGCACTGCTGGTGCACAAGAGTGCAGCATCTTTTGGGCTTGGAGCCTAATATTACAAAGTATATGAGCCCAGATCAATGCAGACATCTAGGCTTTCAACCAATCAAGATGCTGCTTTTTGTCTGCCTGTCTGTTTGTCTTTCAGTTCTCCTGCATTCTAAGTCCCTCCTAATTTGCGTTGCTGTACTTTTGGAAGGGTTTTCATGCAGTCTGGTCCTTCCGCAGAACTCTGCACACACCTTTTGTCTGGCTGGCACATCGTTGAGCACCAACAGGTCCTCAGGCTGCAGTGCAGGCACGCCGTACCCACATGCCTCAAAGTCATTCAAGACAGCCATCCTGCATACATTCAGAGACTGCTGAACAGCTGCATTGTGGGTGCAGTAGGTCCAGTTATCCTTTGCGTCTACTGTACATTGTCTGCAGTAGAGGAACACTTGCAGGAAAGGTTGTTGACGTAGCTGTGTTGCACAGAGGCACAACTGTGCAGCAGCAGAATTGACAGTATGGCACTGTGTTGCATTTTGTGTAGGGGCTGCTGTCAGTAGGTGCTGCTGTCTTGCTGAGCAGCTTTCTCAAATTGACGCACGAGTGATACAAAAGCTGCATCGCTGCTGTGTTTCACGGCTGTGCTGACTGTTGAAACACTAATTATGCTCAAGACGGCTTGAAGTTAGAAGCACAGCTAGTGTGCAAGCATCACAAGTTGACTTAGATCATGTTCTTGTCGTGAAGGCTCTCAAAGTGTCAGAAGTGTAAAACTGTCAGACTGTCACACTTGAGCATACACAACTGTGCAGGCAACTTCAGTCACTGTTGCACATAGCTATGTATATGTGGCTGACATGTATGCGAAGCTGCCAAAGACACTGTGATGCAGTTCTTACCTGATGCCATACTTCATGGTAAGCGATGCACCATCAATGACCCACTCTAAGTTAGTCATGACACACTTGTTGTCCAGCACAGGTCCAGCACATGCAAAGGCAGCTGCACCAGGGGTGTCCTTCTTGAATGCAGACTCGCTAGCCAGCGCATCCAAAGCGTGCTCAAAGGTGATGTAGTCCTTAGTAGGATAGACCTGCAGCACCGTGTTCTCAGTATAGTAAAGTCTCAGGCTGCTGCGCCTGACAGATCATTGAGTGTGCATGGCATGCTGGTCCAAGTCAGATGAAGCTGCTGAAGAACAATAAGCGAAGATACAGCTGCCGGCAAGCTGCAACCTGCCTTGCTGAAAAGCCTCTCATGATTCTCGTTCTGCAGGTCAAGTCTCCACAATACAAAGCGGCAATTGGTGCCTCCAATGTCAGCCACCAGCACAACATTCTTGTCACCCTGCAGGTCAGCGTGTTCAGCAAAGCAGGGGACAGTAAAAAACAAGCCCAATGGTGACTGCTTTGCAGTGCGTCTCACAACAAGCAGCACAGAGGCACTTACCGCTTCACCCCACGCGCCTGGTCCGGATAGCTGAGACGCTTGACACGCCACAAGGTTGCGGGAAGCTTTTCGGTTATTGCGCTGTTGATGCTGATGATGTAGTACTGACGCCGGGGATCGCTTCGTTACGCGCTCTAGCCCGTTGCGGCTGATCTGCTTGAAAGTACAATGCTGTTTGCGGCTTCTCTTTACAAAAGGGTTTTGCTGTGCTATTGCCTGACATGTTCCCGACTCTGACAAACAGTTCATGCTGTCTATGAAAGTGTACAAGCTGCGATAAAAACAGCGAAAACCGAGGAACCCAATGCGCTGCCGGTAGTGGCCACAACCTTTCCTTATGTAGTCCAATAGATCATGTCAATGACGCAAGATGCTGCAACATGCCTGCAGTCCCCGATCAGCGATTTATCCATCAGTCCTCGTTGACTACAAAATCAAAACGGCCGATTCCGACTTCCCTCCTCGTGATTGTAACATTACTATGCACCAAGGAAGAGATGCGAAGAAGCAGTAGACGCAGTGTCAATTTCCTCATACTTGGGCCAAGTAACTTGGCTACCCAACCCCATGCAGTCCAACAGCTTAGGACAAACCAAATGTGCATCCTGCATCAACTGGCACAAATCAATATTACAATCATGACTTTGCTCTGCAACTCGAGACTTTGTCTTCACATGTCCAGCCTGTTGACTAAGCAACCTTTTTGCACAACACAGGACGATCCTAGAACAGCAGCATACTTGATAAATTTATCAATAGGTTTAAACAATACAAACTGCAGATCTGTGTCATCCTTTATGCACTAGTCATTCCACTCAGCTTTTGGTGCCGGGCCGACGTGAAACACCCAGACATCAATTGATGGGCATAAGCTGCACTGCCTGCACTGGGAAAAGAATGTGAAAGCACAAGCTGACCTATTTGCCAAAGGTCACTTTTGCAAGTGTATGGTTCACTCCCAGCCTTGACGGCAGGCGGCAAATGCAGCCCTGTCCACCAGACAGTCTGATTCTCTCTTCCAGCAAGCTCCCAGTCTATAAGTACCCAACCATCAGGGCTCTTGACAATGTTAACAAGGCAGATGTTACAGTGGACAAAGCCAGCAGTGTGTACAGGTGCTAGTGTTGCTAACAAGCTGTTACAAGACTGCAAAGCTGCTGATTGCTTTCAAGGCTGATGCGAGCACCCACTGGGTGCAATCTGAGCTGGACGAAGTATGTCATTCTGTGTGTCTGCTGGCTTACATGATCCATTGGATGCTTCACGAGCTGCTTTACACCACTGACCTGCACCATGTCAAAATTGGTACAATGCAAGCCAAATGGCCCCACAGGACTTCAATTCATATAAAATAGCCTGCTAGCAAATTATATGGCTTCAAGCATTGTGCAGGCAATAGATACAGAGTTGTTGGAGCAATTGCTCACCTGCAAGCTTGAGCACTGCACAGCTCCAGGAGGCCCAAGCTTGTGCAACAAGCCGTACACATCCAGAAGCTCTTGGATATGTCGCCCAGGAACCGAAAATAACTTTTCAACAGAGTTGAAATGGAGCAGTAGCTGCACATGGTTGTATTGCTCCTCATTGCTGTCAACTGCAGACACAGAATCAAGATCAGATCTGTTTCACATCTCACATTGCAAGCTGCGCGTCATAGGATAGAGAAAGATGATTACCATTATATGGTGAGCGCCGACAAAAGGGCTCCATTAGTCTTGCAGGAGGAGGAGGGGGCAGCAAGCACAGTGTGTGCACTGTGTGAAGCCAGCGGGTGAGATTGATAAAGAGGTGCAGTACCTTTCGCCGGCCTGACAAACTCCTCATCTGCATCAACACACCAGCTTCATCTGTGAGGTTGTGATGCTGCATATGAACTTCATCAACCCTACTGCTGTCCTCACCAGTTGCGCAAACAATCAATAATATTATCATATTATCAATAGTGATAATGATTTTGATAATGACATTGACAATGACAGTGACAATGACAGTGACAATGACAATGACAATGGTGATTACAACGATGATGACAATAATAATGATAATAGCTACAACATTTTCCAGCTCATGATGAGCCAGGTATGTGCAGGACAAGTCTTGTCTCTCCTGAGCAGCCTGTCTTGTGCATCCCTGTAAGGGCTTCTATTTCAGTTTCGACAATCACGCAATGCATCATCATTGTAAATAGACCTTGGGCGGCCAGGAGGGCAAAGCCCCTCGCTCAAAGCAACCCAAAAGACAAGAGCTTATCTGGACGGACCTCAAACTCCTCAACCAACAGCTGTAGATGAGCGCCCTGGCGAACATCAAGGGCAAAGACCCTGGCACATTTGCCTGCTGTAGCAATCATGATGATGTATCCCAAGTCACCATACAAAGCAGCATTTGCTCCTTTGTGCTTCTCCAAAAGCTCTGACTGGGCCACATACATTTCACCGCGCATAGGCCTGTCCTCACCGCCGATGACGAGTGCGTTGTCCAAAAATAGCATGTAGTCGCGCTTCTTGTCTGCAATAGTGATGCTGTCATCATCCACTGAATCCCTGAACAAGCCAGCATGCAAGTAAAAGGGGGAATCAACTATTGTTATCATTGTCATCATTATTATTGTGATCATTAAACAAGGAAATTGTGTGGCAGCTGCATAACAGTGCTGAGCAGACAAGCTGATGCCTACTGACCTGTTTTGGCTGACGGGAAGGCCAAGGTGCCCTGCAGCAAGCTCAGGCAACCTGTAGCCAACTGTATCCCAGAAGCTTGTGAGAAGAAGCTCTGTTGGGGTGCCAGTGGGCCATGATGCCTGCAAAGCTGTGACGAGAAATGGGTGAAGATCATGTGCAGAGGTTGTTGTTTCTGGGCAAAACAAGTCTGGGAAGAGCCTTCTGGCATGCTGGTACTGCGATTGAGGCAAAGGAACTCTGCAAGCAAAGGGTGCCGCCATCAGACCAGCAAGAGAGGTGGCATCCAAGGTTCTTGGGAACGTAGTCTCTGGAAAGGGTGCAAATAGAGCTTGCATAACTCCAATGCTATCCTCCACAGATGTAACTGCTCTAGGAATGCCTGCGCCAAGAAACATCTGCACTTGGTAAATGCAAGGGAGAGAAAGAGAGATTTCAATGCTTAGGCCAGCCAATGACATGCTGAAATATGTGGTATGCAGCAGTTTGAGCACAGTTACCAGGCTCAGCATGATCAGACATATCTGACGTCTGGGTGCATGGAGTTGATACTTGTACAACAATGCTGTATGTAATGCAGTCACAGGTGATCCTCATTTGAAGTAAGGCTGAGAGGCTGCACCAACTATGCATCTGACAGTTGGCAAAAAAGCACCTGAATGATGGTTGAAGTAGGGATCTTTCGATGCGCCACTAACAAAAAAACACCACAACAATACCCCAAGAAGCAAATCAGGCACCTAAATACAGAGGTGCTGTGCACCAAGGCAGAATGTACAGTTCCTGGGATGTTCATGGTGCATATCATGTTGTACCATGGTATCAAGTGCCATTGAAACAGACCCCTTGAGTGTGGCGTACCTGGCACAGCAGCAGCTTCCGCTGAGGAGTCACTGATGTCGAGAGTATCTCCAGGCTTGAATGTGGCATGAGTGAAGCCTTGACTATCAACTGGTGCTAGAGCGTCGTTAATTCTTGCCACACGCACTGTAAACGCGTCTTTGATGGTAGGAATGTGAAGCCTGCCTTCAAACGGGGGAATTGTTTCAGTGAGATCTCCGCATTTTAATGTCACTTTGGATGCCATCCAGCGACCTGCAAAGGCATTGCATGCCCTCATAAAGGCAGTTAGAAGCCACAGGCAGCTCAATTGCAGCAAGGCTGAGACGTTGCATCGGCTATGCATTTGATGATTTGCAAAATGATGCTTTGAAGTAGAGACCCTTCAGAGCGCCACTATGCGCCAACAGCAACGACCAAGTGAATACTTATAGGCTGCTTGGCTCGGCTAAGATGCTTGTAATGATACACTTGCAACGGTAGGCAGCCTTGCCAAACACAGCAACTTATACGTCAATGATTTACCCCAATCAGCAATTTGTTATGCGTGATATTGCTGCTGGAAGCAAGGCACGCCCCTTGAACATTTCAGGGACACCCGTCATGTTCAAGGAGCGTGCCTTGCTTCGAGCAGCAATACCACGCAAAAACAAATTGCTGATTGTCTACAAAACTCCTCTTAGTCTTGCATGTTTGCGCAGTATGACTGACTTGTCGATGACGATGCTTGCAGGCTGCAGGTTCAATTCCGCAAGGTCTAGGGTGCCGTCAGTCTCCAGTACATATGGGTGTGCTTCGTGATTTATGAAAATTTCGATCATAAGGCTTGTACCTGAACAATCATACAGCGCATGAGAGAACACAACTATGTACAACAATGTACTTGCTGATTTATGCGCAAATGATGCACTCCAAGTACAAGGAAGCATGCAACACTTGCACCTGATGGAGAAGTCAGTGCGTAAGGTCAGCAGCAGAACACCCTTGTCCTATGCATAAAGTTGTATATAGATTGTATGAGTTCAATCACATTGAAAAGGACTGTGCCAAATGAGACTTGTCACATCAGCATCTGGTGTCAGGTGTCTGCCACAGTCGCTGTGCTTGGAGGAGCAAGTTCCATACAATAATAGTGTCAAGCAACACACTTAATTTCCTGGGATGCAACTGGGGCCCACAAGTTCAGTTCACTGAGATCACACAGTCAAAGGCTGCTTCCCACCATGTGGGACCCACCTGTGCATGCATTCAGCTTGCTCACTTTTCAACTTTAGCTTGCCCTATTCACCAGACAACTATACCAATAATGGGCATCGTTTAGTAATACAGGACCAAGTACGTGATTCAAGCAGCGCATCAGTCACTCAAGACTCTGTGTGCTAAATACCTACCATGCCTGGAGGAAAGCGGCAATAGATGAACCTCTCCCGAAGGCAGCACGGCAGAGCGATCACTCCAACCAGCCGACGCAACCAGGTTCGACTCAAGTCGTGCAGTTGGTGAGCAGACGGGACGGCTTGAGACTTCACAAGCAGTTTGACCTCCATGCTGACATCACCGCCTCCTGCATTCTCGGCGGGAATGAGTAATTTGGAATCTGGTCAAAAGTCGCTTGTGTAGCAATTACCGTCCGCTGCTCACTGATACTTTTGGCTGCAGGATACCTAGTCACTCTGACTTGTCGCAGCTGAAAGCCTGATGGTGGGGGATGGTTATCTCGATGCCTCCAGCCATCAAAGCTCGGCATTTCAGCACAGTACTGTTAGTCCAAAGAAGCGGATCCGACGCTGTGCGTCTACGCCTACCTTGAGTTGTTGTTCGAATGATTTAGCACAAAAAGGCCTGGAGGTGTACGTCGCATTCAGACCCTTTACCGAGTTCGGAGGCGCTTTGTTTGCCAAGCTGCCGGCTTCTGTCAAAGACAATTTACTTGGCCTAGGCATTGCACACTATATGACTGTCTTCCGCACACCAGACGGCCGATACACCCAGTTTGATTTTGGCCCGCAAGGCGGACGGGACATCTACATGTCAGCCGGGTCTTTGGACAAGCTTATGACGCCAGATCAGCCACGAAGAAATGGTAAACGAAGTGTCCCAGGGGAGGTTAGAGAAAATCAGGTATTGCTTTTTCTGTGGTCTGCTGCATTTGTTCTTTCTGCTTCAACACTGACAAAGCGATTTTCTGATACACTGGCTGTATTTTGCAGCTTACCAATTTGCCGCCAGCATTTGTGTATGTGGGACAGAGCAACTTGAGTCTCGGAGACATACGCAGCTTCAATCGGATTCAGCAGACTCACTATGAGTTGCACAGAAACGATTGCAGGTAGTTTCCTCCACAGTTCCAGCTGCTCTGCTGTTCTTTTGCACCTGCCTGCTCCACTGAGCATTGTTGTGCTTGCAGGCACTATGTCAACAACCTAGTTCGGTACACAACTGGCATAGATAGAGCATCAGCAGTCTTTGTGCAAGCTGCCTTCAAGCAGAAGCACATAGAGCCACGCTGGTCAAACTCGTTTTTCACCCTGAGCCACTATCTAACAGATGTCACAAACTGGCCCAGGGTCAAAGCAGCTAGTCAGGCCACCATGGCTGCAGCAGCCATTCTCACAGGCAAATACACTTTTGCACGGATTCAGCCTGCTCTCCCACAGGCTCTACTACCTGCCAGGACCAGCCTGGCCTTAGTTCCAGCAGCCAAGGGCCGGTTTGTAAGGAAGCCAGTGTACGTAGCAGCAACAGGAGCTATGGCAACATGCGCGGCCACACTCAAGCAAGCGCCTGCTTTACAAGAAGCCTTTGCTGCGGGGTCACGCTTGGGTGAAAGCTTCAGGTCAGCAGCAGCAGCATTTGGCCGTCAGACAGCTGGAGGACTGCAG
>JAABUP010007774.1_pt1 | contig 14098 bp, 18 predicted proteins | sample 5559201 | NCBI WGS metagenome assembly JAABUP01 (sample SAMN10711887, study PRJNA513373) | rock metagenome | isolation source: Antarctica rocks | place: Antarctica | reverse complement strand
AATCGGCAAGCTCAAGCGGTTCAAACGCGTCGCCATGCGATGCGAGAAGACCGACACCAGCTACTCAGCCATCATCAGTTTTGCGTGCGGACTGATGTTGGTTAAATCCGTCCACACGGCCTAGTCTAATCCTCTACTCGACGTGTTAAAGGAGCTTGGAAATAGCTCGGGCGAGCTCTCAATGCATTTTGCTGGTAGAGGCGGATCCACACGTGCATTTCCGCAAGAACCAGAAAGCTCAATATCTGCAAGAGAGCTCTGCGCCTGGACGATTTTACAAGCGATGCAGAGGACGCGGGCGGGCGTATCCATCGGACCAGATAACGAGGACGCTCAAGAAGCTGCTAATATTCTATGGGTGCTTTGCGGTGGCCAGCCGCTTGGCGACAACGGAACGGGCCGTTTGCCTACCGGGTGGCGAGCTCACATTTTATCAGTCAAAGAAGCAGAACGCGCAGGTGACCGGCGCTCCGTATGGCTAACGTCAATGGCCGAGATTTTCGAAGCGATCGCATTAAGCGCAATCGTAGAAAATACCTGAGAGCAGTTAATTAGCGGCCGGCTTAGATCCTGAGAGCGTGCGCCTTGTCATTCACACCGACAGGGACTGACCACATGGAAGCACTTACCGAGCCGACCGCTGCCAGCATCACCGCAGGGTTGCTGACCCGGACGCAGATTGCCGCCGAATTCCGGTGCAGCGAACGCACCATCATCCGCCGTGAACAGGCCGGGATGCCGGTGATCAGGCTCGGCATGCTGAGGCTCTACAACCCGGCCTCTTGCCGGACCTGGCTGATGACCCACGAGCACCGCCACGACGCCCCGAAGCGCGGCCGCCCGACGAAGGCCCGCGCCGCCTAGAACTAAGCCGCCCCACAAACAACGCCGCCGGCTCTGTACGAGGCAGAAACCGGCGGAGGAGCAGCCACAAGGCATAAGTCACAGGCAGCAGGCACGCGCTTCACACCCCGTGTTCTATTGCCTCTCCTCCCCTGGTTCAAGCCTCTTGCGAACGCCGGCTCACTTTGGAGAGCCGCACCTTGCGCCCCGATCCGTCCCGCTACGCCGTCCAGTCCGACCCCGATCGCAACTACCACTTCCGCCGCTTTGTGACCGCCCGCCCGCTGACAGCGCGCGAGCTGGAGCTGGCCGCCGACCTCGAACTCGCGCAGGGGAACCCGCGCCGTGCCGACATGCTGAGCTGGCGCGCACACATGGTCCGCAGCGAGGCGCAGGCATGAGCCCCGCCTTCCTGGACAGCGTCCGCCTGCAGCGCGGTGCCGAGCATCTGCACAGCCTTGGCGCCCGCGCACTGGCCGAAATGCTGGCCGAGCTGGCGCGCGATCGGTGCGACCTGGCCGACACGCTCGATCGCCTCGACGCCTGGCGGGACGGCCTCACGCCGGAGCTGCTGCGCGCCGCGGGTGGCAACCGGTTTCCGCCGCGTCCGCTGCACGTGGTGGCGGGATGATCCCCCGCGAGATCGCCCGCGAACTGAACCTGGAGAAGTCCGGCCGAGGCTGGCGCGGCGCGTGCAAGTCCTGCGGCTACGGCACCACGCTGGTGCTGTCCGCCAAGGGCAGCCTCTGGTGCGCGAGCTGCGGGAAGGACGGACCTGCGGAGGTTCTGGCGGACCTTAAAAAGGGGGAACACACGCAAGCGGCCGAGCGGCAGCCGGGCAAGCCCGAGCCCACCGCAGCCGAGCGGACAGCCCGGGCGCTGGTGTGGTGGAACGGCGCGCCGCGCGACGCGCTGGGCACGCCGGCCGACCTCTACCTGACTGGCCGGGGGCTGCCCGGCCTGGCCGCCTCGGCGGCCATCCGCTACCGGACCGACGTGTCCCATCCGGCCGAGCGCGGCACCCGGCGGCCCGCGATGCTGGCGCTGGTGCAGGACGTGACCGGCGCACCCATCGCGGTGCACCGGACCTATCTCACGCGCGGCGGGCACAAGGCGGACGTGGTGCCGGTCAAGGCCGCCGTCGGCCCGATCTTCGGCGGTGCGATCCGCCTGGACGGTGCCGCGGCGGAGATGGTGGTCGGCGAGGGTATCGAAACTGCCGCCAGCGCCGGACGGCTGCTCGGCCTGCCGGCATGGGCCGCCATCGCCGCCGGCAACCTGGCGCAGGCGCTACAGCTCCCGCCGGAGGTGCGCACCGTGGTGATCGCGACCGACGCGGACGGGCCCGGGCGCAAGGCGGCGCAGGACGCGACGGCACGCTGGCGAAGCGAGGGACGCCGCGTGCGGATCGCCACGCCTGACACCCCCGGAGCCGACTTCAACGACATCCTGGTTGCGGAGCGCGCGGATGCCTGATGGGGCCCGCTACACCGTAAGGGACGCGCCGCCTCCCAAGCCGCCGCCGACGCCGCTCGCGTTCACCGATCCGACCACGCTCCACGGTCTGCCCATCCCGGAGCGGCACTGGGTGGTGCCGGGGTGGCTGCCGTCCGCGGCCGTCACGCTGCACTACGCGGCCGGCGGCGAGGGCAAGACGCTGCTGGCGCAGATGCTGATGACGTCGGCCGCCACGGGTATGCCATGGCTCGGCCTGCAGGTGACGCAGTGCCGCGCCATGGGCCTCTTCTGCGAGGATGACGCGGACGAGATGCACCGCCGGCAGGACGCCATCTGCCGGGCCTACGGGGTGGAGATGCGCGATCTGGTGGACATGCGCTGGTCCTGCCCCGTGGGCGACGACAACACGCTGATCCGATTCGAGGCGGACGGCAGCCCGGTGATGACGGATCGGTTCGCCGCCTTCGTGGCTCAGGCCAAGGTGTTCCGGCCCGGCCTGGTGGTGCTCGACGTGGCCGCCGACCTGTTCGGCGGCAACGAGAACGTCCGGCAGCAGGTGTCGACCTTCCTGAAATTCTGCCTCGGTGGGCTGGCCAGGGACCTTGGCGCGGCCGTGCTCCTGAACGCGCACCCGAGCAGGGCAGGGATTGCCAGCGGGGATCTGGACGGCGGCTCGACGGGGTGGAACGGCGGCGCCCGGTCCCGCTGGGCGCTGGTGACACCACGCGAGGAGGGCGAGCCCGTGGACGAAACGGCGCGAGTGCTGACGAAGCGCAAGGCGAACTACAGCACCCGGGGTGACGAAATCCGGCTGCGGTTCCGCGACGGGGTGCTGGAACGCGATGGTGGGCTCGGTTCTGGCATCGTGGCCAGCCTAGACCGCCGCAAGTGCCAGTCCGTGTTCCTCGACCTCCTAGACAAGATGGAGCCTGCCGGACTCCATGCGTCCGTCGCACGCACGGCTGGGAACTATGCGCCAGCGATGTTCGCCAAGAGGCCGGATCGCGAAGGCTACGGAAAGCGCGACTTTGAACAAGCCATGTCCGCCCTGTTCGCCACCAATCAGATCATCTCCGCTCCCTATGGAAAGCCGTCGCGGGGCACCTGTCACATAGAGCGCAAGCCCTCCGACAGCGGCCCGGAGACGGCCGCAGACGAGGGGGACACGGTGGTACACGGTCCCTCAGAAATGGCGGATTTCGGCGGGGACATGGCTTAGGGGACATGGCTAGGACACGGTAGGACACGCCTCCAGTTTTTCGGCGGATTTCCGACGTTCTCAGTGAGGGACACGGTAGTACACGCTTGGGGGCGGACTGTGCCCCCTCCTACGGAGGGGACTGGCGCCGCTCGGCCCGGTGGCCGATTGCGCCAGAGGTCAGGGCAGCAGATTGGGCGCGCATCGCTTCAAGGACAAAGCCTGACAAGTAATGCCATGGTTTATAGTGCTGGTATCCTGTAAATCAGCCATCTTATAATCACATCACGATGAATAATCAGCACTCCCGATGCCCGTAGGTGGCAAGCGTCCCGGTGCCGGCCGCAAGTCCGGGGATGCGTGGCATGGAAAGCCCGCGCGCCCGAAGGCAATCCGTGACATGGCGAAGGCCCGTGTCCGGGAGGTGCTGGCGACGAGTAAGGACCCCCTCGCGGTGCTGATCGAGATCGCCAACGATCCCGGTGTGGACGTGCAGGTCAGGGTCCAGGCTGCCACGTCCTGCGCGCCCTACATGTTCCCGCGTCTCTCAGCGACCGTGGTTGCCACTGCGCCCATGTCGGCCCGCGATGACACCGTGCACTTGGTTGAACGGCTGATGCAGCGGTTCACGCGCCTGGTGCCGCCAGCCGCGCCGGAGGCTGGTGCCGTGATCGAGGGCGAGCCGATCGCGACCGGGCCGTCGACGGTGGCAGCATGACGAGCGGTTTCAGGACCGGATTGCGGACACAGAGCGGACATAGCTTGGGAAAACTGACAGAAGATCAATGTTTTCACGTCATATCCAGCATTGTGCACCTGATGTGCAGTCAGTGGTCGGGCGAAAACCGCGTCGGCCTGGACGCATCGCGGCGGCTGCGCACCGGTGCCCAAACCCGTCACTCCGGCTGTAATTTTGGGAACATCTTTGGGAACAAAACTGAGGCCGCGCTAGAAACCCAACGTTTGCAGCAGTTATCGCCAGCCACACAGCGGATGCCATCTCCGTATAACCCCACTTTTCAGGTTCGCCGGCGCCGTTTCGGGGAAGTTGCGGCGCTTGGCGGGCAGAGGGCGGCGAGATGAGCCAGGGTCTTGCCGCCCTCATCGCCCGGATGCCAGAGGATGAGCGTCGCGCCGCCCTGGCTGACCTTCCGGCGACCGACCTGGCGGCCCTGGAGCACGCCTGGCCGGTGTGGGCACGCCCCGACCAGCTCGCCCCTGAAGGTGCGTGGCGGACGTGGTTGCTGCTGGGCGGTCGTGGTGCCGGAAAGACCCGTTCTGCCTCTGAGTGGGTTCGAGGTGAGGTCGAGAGTGGCCGGCGTCGCACCTTCGGCATCATCGGCCCGACGGCGGACACGCTGCGCCGCGACGTGGTGCAGGGCAGCAGCGGATTGCTGGAGATCGCGCCCCCGTGGTGCCGGCCGACGCACGAGCCATCGCAGCGCCGGGTGGTGTGGCCCGATGGCGCCGTGGCGCATTTGCTGTCCAGTGAGGAGCCCGACCGTATCCGCGGCGTGAACCTCGACGGCTTCTATGCAGATGAGCTGACGAGCTGGGCAAATCCGCAGGCGTGCTGGGACAATCTGCAATTCGCCCTGCGCATCCCCGGCCCCAAAGGCGACGCGCCCGCTGGCGTGGTGTCCACCACTCCCAAGCGCCACAAGCTGCTGCGCGCCATCTTGGCGGACCCTGCCACGGTGGTGACGAAGAGCCGGACCTTCGACAATGCGGCCAACCTGGACGGCGCGACCCTTGATTACCTGAAGCGCCAGTACGGTTCGTCGACGCTTGGCCGGCAGGAGCTGGACGCCGAGCTGCTGGACGAGGTGGACGGCGCCCTCTGGACCCGCTCCATGCTGGACGAGTGCAGGACGATGACCCTGCCGGACATGCGCCGTGTCGTGGTGGCTGTGGACCCTGCCGGCGGTGCCTCCCGCACCTCGGATGAGACCGGCATCGTGGCCGCTGGCGTGGGCACAGACGGCCGAGGCTACGTCCTGGCCGACGCCTCCGGCCGCTACACCCCGGATGGCTGGGCGCGTGCCGCGGTGGGCCTGTATCGCTCCCTCAACGCCGATCGCATCGTGGCCGAGAGTAACTTCGGCGGGCAGATGGTTGAGGCCACCATTCGCGCCGTCGACGGCAACCTGCCGGTCCGCATGGTTCACGCCAGCCGCGGCAAGGTGGTGCGGGCCGAGCCGATTGTTGCGCTGTACGAGCAGCGCCGGGTCAGCCACGTCGGCCTCCTGCCCGGCCTGGAGGACCAGCTTTGCGGGTGGAACCCGGCCGAGGCTGGCCCCTCCCCCGATCGTTTGGACGCCCTGGTCTGGGCGATGACGGAACTGATGGGGCAGCCGGAGCCTCGACCTGTGGAATGGTTTCACATGAACTGGATAGCCCGATGACACTCGCCGAGTTTGCCAAGGCAAAGGGTCTTATAGACCCTGATTTGGTGAAACTTGCTTTACCCGGTGTTACCCCGGAACTGGCAGTTGCGGACTTGCGGCACCGCTATCCTCGTGCGTTTCGCGACGCCCGCACCATGACACCTGCAGAACGCGAACAGAGCCTTGCGAAGCTGCTTGCACCTCAGCCTCGCCCATCTCTGCCGGACAATCTGCGCAAGCACATGTCCGAGATGACGCTCTCGGAGATCGAGGCCTTCGAGCGGCATTACGGCATCGTGCCGAATGCCGGGGAGCGGCATCGCCGCAGGCAGACGAGAGGGGCCGTAAGCTGATGTTGAGACCTGTGAGCGGTGCGAACCACGCCCTGAACCCGGTCTTGTTCGCCAAGGCAACCGAGCGCATCCGGACGAGCCCGGCCTGCAACTTCCCGCTCACCTACGCGCCAATGCACGGCGAGTGGGCGCGCTTCCAGCACCTTGTGGAGGCAGACCCGAGAAACGCCGCGGTCTACGCCAAGCAGTGCGGCGACTGGCTACAGGCGATCGTTGACGCGTCGGAGCCCGACCTGGTGCGCATGGTGCAGCGGAATCAGAAGGCGATTGAGAAGCCCGGAGAGATGGCCGCTGCGATGTCGGCGCAAGCCTTGACGCAAGCGGCGCATTCGCAGCTCCCCCGCCTTAGCCCTGCCGAGTTCGTGGCAGGCTTGGCCCGACGCGGGATCATCGTGGAAGCCGACAACAAGGGGGGCCTGAAAGTCCATCCGTCGAAGCTGCTGACGGAGGGCGACCGGGGCGTGCTGCGCGGCATGAAGGCTGATATCGCCGCGGCACTGCGCGCCGATATGGAGGTGTTCTGATGCTCGACGCTGACACCCTCGCGCGCCGTGTCGCGGCTCTGCAGGCAGAACAGCCAGGCTCTGCCGTTGCTGCGGCGACGCCGCTGTCTGTAGACGATCCGGACGCCGTGTTGCTGGCAGTCCATCGGGCGGACCCGGATCTGCTGCGCCGGCTGGCAACGCAGGTATCGCAGGCCTATCAGGCTGCCCGCAGCAAATCGGTTTCCGACTGGCCGAGCATCGACGGCCGCTATGGAGATTACACCAACGCTGCGCGATCGGCGATGCGCCTGCCGGATGAGGAACCGCTTAATTCGCTTCGGGAGCAGGCTGCTGTGCTCCGGTGCTTGCGGCTGGGCTTGGCAGCCCGAGCGTTCTTTCTTGACTACGCTGGGCCGCCAATGTCGGAGGCAGATCGTCTTGCCTGCCAGCTCGTTCCGACTGCGGTGCTGGCGCATCGGCTCTTAGCCCAGCACGGGAGCGGGCCGCACCCGCTGGAGCCAACACTTGCGGGGCCTGCGCCGGGCCTGGAGCTGGACCCGGCGCCTGCCGGTAAAGCCCGGAGGACTACAGCATGATGCAGCCTGTCGGCTTCACGTCTGCGGCTTCTGCACTGATCCAAACTGCGAGCGGTGGTGCGTCGACCTACTTCATGCCGCCGATTGACCCCGGGAACGTCGATACGCAAGTGTCGGTCCCAACCGGTGTGACTGCCTATGTCAATTTCGCGCCGGGTGTTCAGGTCGGGCCGGACGTGCCTGGCTGCCTGATCGTGAAGGGAGGCTACCCGGCGCTTCTCACCGCGAACGCCGCAGCTATCGCAGCAGCAGCCCAGGGCGGCCGGGTGCTGGCGCACTGTGGCTCAACCCCCGGCTCAGCCATCCCCTTTCCTGTAACCGAACTGGCCGCTCCCGTGAACGACGTTAGTACAAAGTTTCATCAAGCGACTGCCGCTATCCTGCGAACAACGCAGGAGGTAGGAGAGCAAGCGCAAGCGTTATCTGTATCTATTACTGAAGCAATGCAAGTCTATTTGTGTTTGGCAGCAAAGGTCAGTGAGATTAAAGGTCCAAGCACCGACGAGATAAAGGCCGCGATTGAGACCGCTACGGAAGCACAGGTGGCCGTGCGGCTGTTCTCCGCTTCATTCGCGCAGTGGTGTAAGGCCATGGATCGTGCGCTTCACGTCAGCAATGACTTCCGTATCAGCACTTCCGCTGGGGTCGTTGGCGGGCCTCATGTGCATTAATTGCATTCAAGACGGAGACTGAGGATGGCGATCTCTGCTTATCAGATCGGTATCGACCTGATCGCCAACGAGGCCAAGGTCGTCGGCCCGCTCAAGGCGATGTTCGACCTGATGGAAAAGGTCGAGGGCGCGACCAAGAGCGCCCAGAACAGCCTCAATGAGATGGTGTCGAGCCTGCGCGGGGCCGGCCGGGACGCAAACTCGCTGGCCGTGGCCATGGAGCGGGTCGCGAAGGCGGCGAAGGATGCGGCGCGCGCTGGCCCGATCGGCGGCGGCAGCGCGGGCCGGACTGGCGCTGCAGCAGCCGCCGGCGCGACGGCGCAGGCAGAGCGCGTCGCTGCGGCATCGGCGCTCGCCAACCGGCCGGCATCCGCATCCCAGGCCCTGCTGACCTACGAAAGCAGCTCGCGCGCCTTGGTGCCGGCGCAGTCGCGCGCCGTGGCGCCGTTCGTGAGCTCAAGCACGCAGGGGCTGCTGAGCGGACCGGCCTATACCCCGTATGGCGGCTACAGCCAGGGCAGACCCATGCGTTCGCAGGGTGGCGCGCTGGTGCCATTCGCGGGGAGGGGCGGATCGGGTGGGTCCGGGAGCGGCGGGTTCACGCTTGAGGGCGAGTCATTCGTCCCGGGCAGCGGCCCTCTTGTGCCCTTTATCGAGGGAGAGGCAATCGGCGGCGGCTCTCGCCAGCCCATGGACCTGAAATACCGCGCGCCCATGAAGCTGCCCAGCCGCAAGGAAATTCACAAGGCATCCGTCTCTGCCGCTACGGAGATGGCGATCCCGACCTATCTGGTTTTTGAGGCGCTGAAAAGCGTGTTCGACCCGACCGTGAACAAGGACGCGGCACTCGCCGGCCTGATGACGCAGGGCTTCACGCTCGATCAGGTGCAGCAGGCCTACAAGCAGGCGCAGACGACGCAGCAGAAGGTGCGCGGCAGCGGCGTGATCTCCAACATCGAGATCACCTCGATGCTGATGGCCAACACCCAGGATGCGGGCGCAGCCATTGCCGCCACCCCGGACTATGCGCGCCTCGGCGTGGCTCTGGCCGCGACCGGTCACGGCGACGAGATGAAGGACCTGCAGGCCGCGATGGGCAGCGCGGAGCTGCGCGGCATCATGTTCAAGAAGGACGCCAGTGGGAAGGAGGTGCCGAACCCGGAAGGGCTCGGTCTGTTCCTGCGCGAGAATCTTGCGGCGAACGCCATGTCGCACGGGCGCATCGGGCCGGCGCAGATCAACCAGTTCCTGAAGTCGGGCGGCATCAGCGCCGGCACGATGACGGATCAGGCCCTGTTCGCGGATTCCCTCCCGCTGATGCTGGCGATGGGTCCGGCTCGCGCCGGCACCGCGCTGCAAGGTTTCGGGATGCAGTTCTCGGCCGGGCGGATGAGCGAGGCCGGACTAAACCTGCTGTCCGAGATGGGCATTATCAAGAACAAGAAGGCGGTCCGCAAGGTCGGCATGGGTCAGTTCATGCTCAAGCCTGGAGCTATGGCGGACGGCGACGTCGAGAACGCCCGCAACACGCCTGCCGCCTTTATCATGGATCGGCTGCTGCCGCAGATCGACTCGTGGTTGACCAAAAACTACGGCGAGCGGTTCACGAAGGGCGACGACAAAACCAGAGTGCAGTATGAGGCTGCCGCCTTCCAGCAGATTGCGAGCCGCATTCCTGGCGGCAACGAGATGGCCGAGACGATGCGGAACAACCCGCTGATCTTCCGTGATCGTGAAGCCTTCAAGAAGACGATGGGTCGCAACATTGAGGGCATCCAGGACGCGAACAACCCCAAGATCACCGAGAAGGCGCTCAGTTCTGCCTTCGAGGCCTTCAAGATCAGCCTGGGCGACGCAGCCATGAAGCCGGCGATCGATATGCTGAACGGGTTTACCGGTGCCCTGAATAAGATGGCGGACTGGGCCAAGGCGAACCCGGACGGCGCGAAGGCAGCACTGGAGGGGCTGGCGATCGGCGTGGCGGCCCTGGGCGTCGGCACGGCAGCGGCTGCGGCCATGGCCCTGATGACCGGACCCGGCGGGTTCGTGGCTTTGGCGGTCGGGATCGAAGCGCTGGGCGGCAGCATCAAGGCTATCCCGAAGTTCGTCCTGGACGCCGCATCCGGTGCCGTGATCGGCGGCGGCGCTGGCCTCGCTGTCGGCGGTCCCGTTGGCGCCGCGATCGGCGCAGGCGCCGGTGCGGTCGGCGGCGTCATGGTCGGCGGTATCGTGCGCGGCTCCTCTAAGCCTGCGGCCGACTACAACGCGGACGAGGGCCTGTTCCACCGCGAGTCCTACGCGCGCCCGGCGAACAGCAACACGCCGCCGATCCACAACATCATGTATCTCGACGGTGAGGTGGTGCACCGCTCCGTCATCAACCGGGATGCCCGCGCCGCGCGCAGCAGCGCGCAGCAGGGTATGACCGGCTTCGACAGCAGCGAGACGCCGCTGCTGTCCGGCGGGACGCTCGCGATATGAGCGGCCTCATGCCTTTTGCAGTCAGCTCCAGTCGGCAGGTCCGCTTCCAGTACGTGGTCGGCGGCCAGATGATCGCTGGCGTCGACTCGGCCGCTGTCGGTGCACCTGACCGAGGCAGCATACCCGCCGGCGGTGAGGGGCAGCGTGCTGCCGGGCTGGCATCTGCTGCTGCACAGCATGGAGCCTGAGCCCCTGGACTGAGCCTCTGGACTACGTTGCAGGCGCCTTCTTGTGCCCCCATCTCGTATCCTCCATGCTCCTGAGCAATGGCAGACCCAAAAATCGGAGCTACCTACCCTGACGCGATCATTGCTGCGCTGACCTTTGCCAGAGAAGAGCCCTGGATTTTTCTGCTGACGGTTCCGCCCACGGTCTTCGGGTTAATCATCGCTACGCTTCTGTGGCTTAGGTTCGTGGCAACTGGCCACATAGGCTTGCAGCGGAGGGAGTATGAAAATGTGCGCCTCCAGCATCGTAAACCCAAAGATCCGCAGTTACCCCTATGAATGAACTAGTCTTCGAGGCTTTGAAGCCTTTCCTTTATGGGGCAATAGCTGTTTGCCTGTATGCCTTCTTAATCCGTAGACTTTCTGACTTTGTGCATCCAGTCCGGCTCGCGCTCGCCGCTGTCGGAGAACAGACGTTGGCGATGGACATACATGAGGATGACAGAAACGCGATAAATCTTATGCTGGACAACGCCTTCAATCCCTTGTCGGCCGTCGTCGTCGCCCTTCTGATATTGTTCTTTATTCCAGCGTCACTACTCTTTAAAAAACAGCCCGATAAGGCGTCGCAAGCCTTTAAGGAGAACCGTACTAAGATTGCTGGTCTCTTCCTAGTCTCCGCTTTTGCGGCAAATCCTGTCTTTGCGATTATCGCCCTAAATGAAGCTCTTTTCGTCGGGATTTTGTTTCTACTTCTTGGTCGGTCTCGCCATATTTTACGGGACTGTGTCGCTCTCATACAGGCAGAGACTAAAGCTATGACTACCGTATCTAGTTTGACTTGGCACGGTCGGTCTGCGTAGCAGTCGCTAAGCCCCTACCCCGCCCGCAGCCCGCACGCCATCCCCGCCAGCGCAGCCGCCGCCCGCACATCTGGCTCATCGCCCTGCCCCGCCCGATCCGCCAGCTCGACCCACAGCGCGTGGATCGTGACCTCCTGGCCGGCTTCGCGCATCTGCCTCTCGACGGTCTCCAGCACCAGCCGGGCGCGCATCTCCAGGCCTTCCTGCGGGCACTAGCGCGGGTGCCAGGAGGCTTGGTCCTCGGCGGAGAGGGCGGACAGAGCTCGGCGCGGGGAGAGGTCGAAGGCGGTGGGGTCGAGCATGGTGGACTGCGCCGGATTGGTGACGGGACGTCAGTCTCAGCCGCCGAGATGGCGTGGCGCGAAGAGGGCCAGTTGCTGGCTGTCAGGCGACATCTGGGAGCCAGCCGCAAGCGACATCCGACGCCCATCCACTTGAGCTCCTGGTTCGTCAGATTTCGTCAAGCGCCAGAAAGGCTTGAGGGAAGAAGTGGGCAGGCGGGGTGGATGGGTCCTTGTGTCGCTACCGGCCTGCTCCCCGGATGTCGCATGACACTGGCGGATGGACCGACACATCATGCCACTATGGCGGCGGATCTGGCGTATCCGGTGTCGCGGATGTGGGCTTAATACGGGCAGCGCTATACCTCTAGTATCGGTGCCGCCTGATCAAGTATGGTTGCCTGAACAATTTCTGCGTCCTTAATCTGACCTCTAAGTAACTTCGCATCCAGTTCTAGTAACACTAAGCGTTTCTCCCAAAACGCTTGCTGAACTGTTTCTCCTTCCTTCTTAGACAAGAATGTATCTTTCAAACTTGCGTTAAATATTTCGCCATTCTGAGTGTTTTTCAGACGCGCTCGAAAACCATCAGTAGATGAGCTGTCTACAGACATTATCTGAAACCGAGACTTGAAAGAGATCAACTCAGAGGAGGAGCGGGGGTTAGCAATGAGATCGGCAGCAACAGGCCCAGAGACAGATTTACCCTGAATCTTTACTTCATCTACGCTGGAGACGCTTTTCAGCGTGGATTCGACAACTTTAAGTGCTTCATGCTGAATGGCAGAAACTTTTGGGAAATGTTCAATCACTTCTCTTAGTATCTCCGTTCTTTTTGTCTCTTCTTGCGACAAAGCTATAGCCTGCCTTACGTCCTCTGCGCGTTCCGTAGTACGCTCTGCAGACTCAATCGCCTTTGCTTTACTCTTACTCAATTCTGCCATAACGATTTTTAACCCACTGTGCCCGAAAAAAAGCACGATGGCCGTAACCACAGCTATAGTAACCTCGACGCCATTCATGGAATGCCCCACCACGTCGAGAAAATGCTTCGCTATGTCCGTGGCGTCAATGTCCACGCCGGTTGTGCCCGGCCTGACACGCACAACGATCTGCGTATTTTGCTTGTCGAAATCCGTTAATCGGTTCGCCCGTTCCTGACCGTATTTGACGAGCGCATACGATCGATATATTCCACTCTGAAGAACTAGAAGTGCTTCTAATATCGGTGGTGTCAAGGTAGCGTCAAATACAGGTCCATCATAATGAAGGTTAAAGCTTGCCCAGCTAGGCTTAATTAGTGGAAGTTCTTCAATTACAGCGTAATCAGGCTGCTGGGTTAGCCATTCAAGGAATGCCCATGCCTCTTCTTCGCTTTTTAAGGGGTTCTCGCCTGGGTATCGAATCGCCAGCATGACTTTCCCCACTACCGCGGTGGGACATCAACCTATGAAGGCACGTCTGTCTAGAAGGTACGTTACCGGCCGTCGATCCGTCGCAACCGCACCCCCGGCCCGCCCCCGTTCTCCTCGATGAACTCGACGCCAGCGGCTTCTAGGGTGGTGCGGATCGCGGCGAGGGTGGATGCATTGGCAGGTTGATCGGACTCGATCCTGGTGACTGTGGCGGGTGACACCTTCGCTGCGGCAGCAACGTCTCGCACCCCTAACTTCAGGGCTGCCCTCGCCATCCTCAATTGTGTCCCTGTTATCATCCGAGCACCTTGACACCGCCTAATCAGGCCACCTAAGTTGTAACCACGTTATCGTATGATGGCGTGCACTGCAATGTAAGTGGCCGAGCGGTTGGCTGGTATCCACCCGCCCGGCCTAACCCAAGGCAAAGGTCACTCCCATGCCCAAGGCTACCCACACCCATACCACGGGGTGCGTTGTCGCGCCCTCGCGCCGCCAGCTCGTCGGCGGCTCCACCCTCGCCGCCCTGTGCGGTGCTGCCTTCGCTGGCGCCATCGTGCTGCCGGACCCAGGCGAGGCGTTCCCGGCCGAAGGTATCCGCATTTCAGGGACCCCTTTGCAGCCGAGCCCGGACACCCGGTTGCTGGCCCTGTGCGCCGAGGCCATGCGCCTCGACCATGCCGCGGAGGCCCTGCACGGGGCGGAGGAGCACGCCACCCTGCGGCAGTGGTTCGTGGTGGCCGAACGGATCGCCGCCACACCCGCGCTGACGCCGGCCGGGATGCAGGCGAAGGCCCGGATCGTGCTGCACCTCATGGAGCCATCCTCGCGCCGGCCAGACACGGACGATACGAAGTGGGACGAGGCCGGGATCTACGGCCCCCTGGTGTGGTCGCTGGT
>JAABUP010007773.1_pt1 | contig 14100 bp, 10 predicted proteins | sample 5559201 | NCBI WGS metagenome assembly JAABUP01 (sample SAMN10711887, study PRJNA513373) | rock metagenome | isolation source: Antarctica rocks | place: Antarctica | reverse complement strand
CACCGAGATCTTCACCCTCACCCGATGGGCCCCACGGACTTAGGTCATACACCCAGCCCACCACCAAACCACCCCGACCTGCACGTTTACCAGACTGCCGCGAGCTAACTAGGAAAGTCCCGCTAGGCCCAGAAGCAGAACGACGGCCCCGTGGGACCGCCGTCTCGCTGGGTGCGCCGCCAGGGATTCGAACCCCGAACCCAGTGATTAAGAGTCACTTGCTCTGCCATTGAGCTAGCGGCGCAACGAGGGTCGAGGCTACTACAGCGGCGCGCCGGTCAGGTAATCGGTTCGTCCCGGTGAGCGCGGCGTCGACGCTGCTCGTGGACGAGAAGGACGACACCACCGAGAAGGAGCACGGCGCCCACGATGAGGCCTGGCGCGTGGTCGGGGTGGCCGATGGTCGTGGCCTGGGTCTGCGGCGTCTTGTAGCTCGGGGTGGCCAGGGGAACCGCGACGCCGCCCTGGCCAGGAGCGTCGCCGGTCACGGTGAAGGTCGACTCGCCGGAGATGGGATGCCCGTCGTCGCTCGTCGCCCGCCAGACGATCCGATAGCTCCCCGGACGCAGCTGACCGGTGACTGGAACCGTCACGCCGGCGTCCCTCGCCGTCGGTGCTCCCAGCTCGACCGGCCCGCCGTCCCTGGTGAGGATGACCTGGGCCAGCTCGAGCGGCATCGGCTCGTCGAAGGTCAGGGTGATCTGCCGCGGCGAGGTGTCGAGTCGGGCGCCGTCGGCCGGGGTGATCGACACGAGTCGTGCGTGCGCGGGCAGGAGCGCCGAAAGAGGCCCTGTGCCGGACGTCGGCGCGCCGGAGGCGGCGGTGGCGATGAGCGCCAGCACGACGCTGGCGACGAGGACGGCGGCGAGAACGAGGGCGACCACCCGGTTGCGCCGCTCCTTGCCCAGGTACATGGTCAGCATTCTGGCCCATGCCGGAGGTGGTCATGAGCATCCCTTGGCATTGGATACGATGGGCGCCGCTGATCGCGTGAGACGGCCCAGCCGTTCGCGTCCTGGTGGGTGTAGCTCAGCTGGTAGAGCGCTGCGTTGTGGTCGCAGATGTCGCGGGTTCAAGTCCCGTCACTCACCCCAACTGGCACAGGCCCCGTCGCGTTCCTGCGACGGGGCCCGCGCCGCTCGTCGTCACCGCGCTCAGGGCTCGATGACGTGCTGTGCGGCAAGCGCCTTCGCGGCGGCGGAGTCGGGGCCCGGCTGTGGCACGAAGACGGCGGCCCGGTAGTAGCGCAGCTCCGCGATGGACTCCCGGATGTCCGCCAGGGCCCGGTGCCCGCCGGACTTCTTGGGCGAGCTGAAGTAGACGCGCGGGTACCAGCGCCGCGACAGCTCCTTGATCGAGCTGACGTCGATGATGCGGTAGTGCAGGTGGGACTCCAGCTCGGGCATGTCCCGGGCCAGGAAGGCCCGGTCGGTGCCCACGGTGTTGCCCGCGAGGGGGGCCCTTCCAGCCTCCGGCGCCCACTCCCTGACGTAGTCGAGCACCTGCTGCTGCGCACGCGACATCGTCGTCCCGGCGTCGAGCTCGTCGAGCAGGCCCGACGTCGTGTGCATGGTGCGGACGAAGTCGTCCATCTGCTCGAGTGCGGCCCCGGGCGGTTTGATCACGACGTCGATCCCGTCGCCGAGCTGGTTGAGCTCGAAGTCGGTGACGAGGGCGGCCACCTCGATGAGGGCGTCGCGCCCGATGGACAGCCCGGTCATCTCGCAGTCGATCCAGACGATGCGGTCGTTCGTGGAACGCTCGTTCGGCACACTCACAGTGGCCACCCTAGGGCCTTAGGGGGTGCACTAATCTGGGTCCCATGTCGACAGGGGACCCGCAGCTCAACCGTCAGCCGCTCGCCGCCCCCGGCCACCCGGCATACGGAGGTATGCCGGGTGAGTACTCCCAGCGCGCCAACCCCACCCAGCGCCCGATGCGTCGCACGACGATCACCTACGGGATCATGATCTGCGGGTTCCTGCTCTGCTGGGCGGTCCTCGCCCTGGAGTTCGGCTCGGGGCTCGGGATGCAGGCCACGGTGCTGGCGGCGCTGTTCGCGGCGCTCCCGCTCCTCGTGGTCCTGCCGACCTATCTGTGGCTCGACCGCTACGAGGCAGAGCCGGCGCGGTTCCTCATCTTCGGGTTCGCCTGGGGCGCGCTATGCGCCGCCGTGGGCGCCTTGTTCCTCAACACCTTCTTCAACATCATCGTGTCGCTCGCGGGTGCTGAGGACCCCGACACGCTCAGCGCCGTGCTCAGCGCCCCGGTCGTCGAGGAGGGGCTCAAGGGCCTCGGGATCCTCCTCATCATCCTGCTGCGCCGCCACCAGTTCGACGGCATCATCGACGGCATCGTCTACGCCGGGGTCATCGGGGCGGGGTTCGCGTTCAGCGAGAACATCCTCTACCTCGGACGCATCTACACGGAGTACGGCCAGGAGGGGATCGGCTACCTCTTCATCCTGCGGGGCGTCATGGGGCCGTTCGCCCACCCTCTCTTCACCGCCTGCACGGGCATCGGTCTCGGCATCGCCGTGTCGCTGATGCGGTCCACCGGCACGAAGATCCTCGCCGGCCTCGGCGGCTACCTGTGCGCGGTCCTCCTGCACGGCACCTGGAACCTCAGCGCGGGGGCCGGTAACTTCCTCGCCCTGTACGTCAGTGTCCAGGTGCCGCTCTTCCTCATCTTCATCGTGCTGATCATCTGGCTGCGGCATCGCGAGGGCAAGCTCATCCGGCAGTACCTCAGCCAGTACGCAGACGTGGGGTGGCTCAGCCACCAGGAGGTGGCCATGCTCGCCTCGTTGAGCGCGCGCCGTCAGGCACGCAGCTGGGCCAGGCAGAACGGTGGCAAGCGGGCGCTCGCGTCGATGCGCAGCTTCCAGGACAGCGCCAGCGACCTCGCCCTCCTGCGGGCCCGCATCGCTCGCGGCTCCGCCGGCAAGGACGCCCAGCCGGCGGAGCGGGCCCTGCTGGACTCCATCGTGGCCCACCGTCAGGGCTTCATCGGGACCTCGGCATACTGACGGCCCGCCCGGTGCCCGCCGGCGTGGCCACCACGGCGGGGTCACCGGGTCACGGCATCTAGACTCGAGACCGGTCCGGCGGCCACACCGCTGGAGCCCTCGTAGCACAACGGATAGTGCAGCGGCCTTCTAATCCGCAGGTTGCAGGTTCGAGTCCTGCCGAGGGCGCTTCTCCGCCTGTATCAGGGCGCTTCCCGGCCATGGCCCGCGCGAGCAGCCCACCACGTAGGCCTTGGCCCGTCGCTCGCGCGCCGCGACGGTTGGGCACTCGAGGTCAGGCGTCAGGCGGGAAGGCAATCGCCTCGCCCTCAACCCGGATGCCGACGTCGGCGCCGGGGGAGGCGGTCGAGGCGTTCCAGTGGCGGATCAAGATGGTCTCCGCCACCGCTCGCTGATCCTCCGACTGCTCGCCCGCAGCGGGCGCGGCCAGTCGAAGCCGGACCCTCGTCTCAGGCCCGAAGTACTCCGTGTCGAGGACGACGCCGCGGATCGGGCTTGTGTCATCAACCCGGATCTGCTCCGGCCGGAGCATCAGCTGACAGCGGCCCTGGCAGGGCGGCTGCGCCACGCGGACCCGGCCCAGCGAGCAGGTCGCCACCGCCCCGTCGACCCAGGCGTCGAGCAGGACCGCGTCGCCGAGGAACTCGGCCGTCGCGCGATCGGCTGGCCGGGTGTAGACCGTGAGCGGGCTGTCGACCTGGGCAAGGATGCCGTCCCTGATCACGGCCACCTGGTCGGCGAAGGAGAGGGCCTCGGCCTGGTCGTGCGTGACGAGCACCGTCGTGATCCGCGCGTCGTTCAGGACCTGCGCCACCGTCCGGCGGGTCGCGACCCTCAGCCCCGCGTCGAGCGCTGAGAAGGACTCGTCAAGAAGCATCAGCCTAGGCTCCCGGGCCAGAGCACGCGCCAGGGCGACTCGCTGCTGCTGGCCGCCGGAGATCTGGTGGGGACGACGATCCGCGAGCGACGCGTCCAGCGACACCATCGCGAGCAGCTCTGCCACGCGGGCCTTCACGCCCTGCCTGCCGTCGGGCAGACTCGACGCGTCAAGGCCGAAGGCGACGTTCTGGCCGACGCTCAGGTGCGGAAACAGCGCCCCGTCCTGGGCGACGTAGCCGACGTTGCGCTGGTGGGCCGGTACCCAGCTGCCATTTCCGGCCAGGGGCCGGCCACCGAGCCCGATCGTGCCGGCGTCGGGCCGCTCGAAGCCGGCGATCAGGCGAAGCAGTGTGCTCTTGCCCGAGCCGGACGGCCCGACGATCGCCGTCGTCGTCCCCGGTGCCACCGACAGGGTCAGTCCCCTGAGCACGTGGTGCGCGCCGAAGGACTTGGTCACCGACGCGATCTCGAGGCGGCCGTCGACGGTGACCGCGTGGCGGGGCGCAGGGTCGCGCCCGCGGTCACGCTCGGGTCGGGCGTTGCGCACGGGGAGCCTGTTCGGTCATTGTCCGGTCATCTTCTTGGACTGCTGGAAGAGGAGATACGTCATGGGCGCCGAGAGCACGATCATCATCAACGCATAGGGAGCTGCGCCGGCGTAGTCGATCTCACTGCTCTTGCTCCAGAACTGCATGGCGAGAGTCCTTGTGCCCGTCGGCGCGAGCATCAGCGTGGCGGTGAGCTCGTTGACAACGGCGAGGACGACGAGGGCGGCCCCGCCGGCGGCGGCCGGGGCCGTCAGCCTGAAGGTGACCCGCAGAAACGCGGCGAGCGGCCGCGTCCCGAGTGCCTGCGCCGCCTCCTCGAGCTCCTTCGGAGCCTGGGCGAGGCCCGATCGCAGGCTGACGAGGGCTCGGGGCAGGAAGAGCAGCACGTATGCCGGCAGGAGCACCCATGCGGTCTGGTAGGCGTCGGGCACCAGCCGGATGCTCACGGTGACGAAGGCGAGCCCGACGACGATCCCGGGCATGGAGCTCGTCACGTAGTTGGACAGCTCGAGGGCCTTAGTGAACCAGCTCGGGTGACGGACGGCCAGGAACGCCATCGGGAAGGCGACCAGAGTGGTGAGCAGGGCCCCGGCCGCGCCATAGGTGAGCGTCTGCACGAGGGCCGGGACCAGCTCGTCGGGGACCCAGATGGTGCTGCCACCCGCGACGATCCAGCGCACCACGAAGAACAAGGGAAGCCCGACACCGAGCGCTACGAGGGCAGCTAGGGCGAGCTGGGCGAGGGGCTGGTAGCCGCCGAGCGCCATCCGGCTGGGTGCAGCCTGCGCACCGGATCCTACTCGGGCATAACGGTTGCCACCTCGGCTGCGGACCTCGACGACAAGGAAGACGAGACAGAAGAAGACGAGGACGCTGGCCAGCATGTTGCCGGCCGCGCCGTTGAAGGTCGACTGGTACTGCACCATGATCGCCGTCGTGAAGGTGTCGAACCGGATCATCGCGAAGGCGCCGTACTCCGCCAGCAGATGCAGGCCGACGAGGAGCGCACCACCGGTCATCGCCAGCCTGAGCTGGGGGAGGACGACCCGCCGGAACACCCGCCACGGACCGAGCCCGAGCGCGGCGGCGGAGTCCTCGATCGCGGGGTCGAGCCGGCTCAGGCTCGCCGCGGCCGGGATGTAGACGAGGGGGAAGTAGGACAGGACCGAGATCAGCACGCCAGCCCACAGACCCCCGAGAGAGGGCACGGCCGACACCCACCCGTAGCTGTTGACGAAGGCCGGGATCGCCAGTGGCGCGGCCAGGGCCAGCGCCCACCAACGGTGGCCGACGAGACGGGTACGCTCCACGAGCCACGCGCCGCCCACGCCCAGGACCAGGCACAGGGGCACGGTCAGCACGACGAGGAGCACCGTGTTGAGCAGGAGCTCACCCACCCGGGCGCGGAACACCAGGGCGACCGCATCCTGCCAGCCGATGGCCACCGTCATGTAGGCGACGTAGCCGAGCGGCATGAGGGAGAACACGGCGATGAGGACAGCCAGGACCCTGAGCACCGGGACGCGACGGGGCGGCCCGGTGCGGTTGCACCGGATCGCCGTCGTGGTCAGCCCGGCCGTGCCGGGGAACAGGTCAGTGGTCACAGGAGAACTACAGCAGACCCGCCTTGGTCATCAGCTCGGTGGCCTTGGCGGAGTTGAGCTTGGCCGGGTCGACCTTGGGCGCCTGGAGGTCCTTGATCGGCACAAGCTTGTCGTTGGCCGCGACGTCCGACCCGACGGCGTACTCGAAGGACGTGCCGGCCTTCAGGACATCCTGGCCCGTCTTGCCCGTGACGAACCTGAGGAAGGCCTGCGCGGCGGACGGGTTCTTCGACGACTTGAGGACGCCCCCGCCCGAGACGGAGATGAACGCGCCTGGGTCCTCGTTCTTGAAGTAGTACGGAGCGACGTTGACGGAGTTCTCGCCGGTTTTGGCCTGGTCGCTGTAGTAGTAGTAGTGGTAGATCAGGGCGGCGTCGACCTCGCCGGCGTTGACCGCCTTCATGGCCGTGCTGTTGCCCTTGTAGGGCTTGGCGTTCTCCTTCATGGCCGTGAGCCACGCGCCGGTGGCGGCCTCGCCCTTTGTCTCCAGCAGTGCCGAGACGATCGCCTGGAAGTCGGCGCCCGATGGCGAGGCGGCCCAACGGCCCTTCCACTCGGGGGAGGCCAGGTCGAGCATCGACCTCGGCAGCTTCTCCTCGGTCAGCTTGCGCTTGTCGTAGACGAGGACGGTGGACCGGGCCGCGATGCCGGTCCACTTGCCCGTCGACGGCCGGAACTCGGTGGGCACCTGCGTCAGCGTCGTCGGGTCGACGTCGGCGAAGAGCCCGGCATTCTCGACCTGGGTCATGGCCGGGGAGTTCTCGGTGAGGAAGACGTCGGCTCCCGACGCCGGGCCCTCCTGGATGAGCTGGTTGGACATCTCGGTGTCCGACCCGTTGCGCACGGTGACCTTGACGCCGGTCTGCTTCGTGAAGGCGTCGCTCCACTCCTTGGTCAGGCTCTCGTGCTGGGCGTTGTACACCGTGATCTCACCGCTGGCGGACGCGGAGCCCGAGGCCGCGGGGGTCGGCGAGGTCGAGCCGCAGGCGCTGAGGCCCAGCGCAGTCGTGGCTACGAGGGCGATGCCGGCCAGCGAGCGAGAGCGGAACGTCATGACACGCAACTTTCGGTAGGTGGAAGTGGGGCTGGTGCCCTGGCGCGGGGGCGCGACCAGGTGGCCGTCGTAAGGTTAGCCTAACCTTACGTTGGTATGCCGCGCATCGAGACGACCGCTCGAATCGGCGCCATCCCTTGGGCAGCGGTCCTCCACCCCGAGATCTCGGCGCCATCCTTTGTGCAGGTCCCGCGGTTCGCTTCGCTGCGCACAACGCGGCGGAAGGCGGAATGGTGCGGGTTATGGCGGCCCGACCGGCTCGGGCGGCCGCGGTCCGGCGGAATGGTGCGGGTTCTGGCGGGCGACCGGCTGTGGCGGCCCGCCCGGCTTGGGGGGCCACGACTTGGCGGAATGGTGCGGGTTGTGGCGGTCGGACCAACTGTGGCAGCCGCTGCTCGGCGGAATAGTGCGGGTTCTGGCGGCCCGACCTGCTGCGTCGACCGAACCGACCGCCGCGGTCACGGCATTCGTGCGTGCTGTGGACGTCACGACGAACCCGGCGGAGCGGGCCCTCCTCCTACCGCCTTGCGGAGCTGGGTTGTTCGGCCGGGATATCCGTGGTGCACGGCGGGGTGGGTTGAGCCTGGCCCTGCTGACTTGGGATGATGCGTAGGTGACCCAGACCACCGCTACCTCGGCAGACATGCTGAACCTCCTCGTGGCGGTGAAGGCCCTGCGCGAGCAGGTTGCCGATTCGGCGCTGCCTCTGGACCTCCCGGACGTGGCAGCCTCGCAACGCGCCCGGTCCGAGCTCCTGAGGCAGCTCGACGACTACGTCATCCCGCGCCTCTCCTCGCTCGACGCCCCGTTGCTAGCCGTGGTCGGCGGGTCGACGGGCGCCGGCAAGTCGACCCTGGTGAACTCGCTCGTGGGACAGGTGGCCAGCACTCCGGGCGTCCTGCGGCCGACGACCCGATCGCCGGTCCTCGTGCACCACTCGAGCGACGAGAGGTGGTTCACCGACGACCGCGTGCTTCCGGAGCTGGCCCGGGTGACCGGGGGGGCCTCCGCAGAGGGCGAGTCATCGGTCCGGCTCGTCGCCTCCGACACGCTGCCGCCCGGTCTGGCCCTCCTGGACGCCCCCGACATCGACTCGGTCGTCGCGCACAACCGCGACCTGGCCCGCCAGCTGCTCTCCGCCGCAGACCTCTGGCTCTTCGTCACGACGGCAGCACGCTACGCCGACGCCGTTCCGTGGGGCCTGCTCCGGCAGGCGGCGGAGCGGGGGACGGCCGTCGCCGTGATCCTCGACCGGGTGCCGCCCGAGGTGGTCGAGGAGATCCGCGACCACCTGGGGGTCATGCTCCGGGAGCAGGGGCTGGCCACGGCGCCCATCTTCACCATCGCGGAGTCACGCCTGCAGGACGGGGGGCTGCTGCCCGACGAGCAGATAGCCCGGCTGCAGTCATGGCTCACCGCGCTCGCGAAGGACGCCAGGGCCCGAGCCATCGTCGTGCGGCAGACGCTGACCGGTGCGCTCGACTCGCTCGAGGCCCGGACCCAGCTCCTCGTCGAGGCGTCCGCTGCGCAGCTGGCCGCGACCACGGCACTGGCGAGCGCCGCCGACACGGCATACGCCGATGCGGTGGAGGGGGTCAAGCACGGCATGAGTGACGGCACGCTGCTGCGCGGTGAGGTGCTGGCGCGCTGGCAGGAGTTCGTCGGCACGGGGGAGTTCTTCAAGCAGGTCGAGACCACCGTCTCCCGGGTGCGTGACCGCCTCGTTGCGCTTGTCAAGGGGGACCCTCCACCCACGCAGGACCTCGGCCAGGCGCTGCAGAGCGGTGTCGCCGAGCTGATCCGCGCTGAGGGCCAGGGCGCCGCCTCCGCGACGGCTCGCTCGTGGCGCACGCTCGTCGGCGGAGGAGCCCTTCTCGACGCCCACCCCGGCCTGCCGCGCGTGTCCCCCGAGTTCGACGACAAGGTCAACTCCCTCGTGCACGACTGGCAGGGCGACGTGCTCGCCCTCGTCCGCAACGAGGGACGCGACCGGCGCACGACCGCTCGGGTGACGGCATACGGCGTCAACGCTGTGGGCACGGTCCTGATCCTCGTCACCTTCTCCCAGACCGCCGGGCTGACCGGCGCCGAGGTCGGCATCGCCGGTGGCACGGCCATCCTCGGGCAGAAGCTGCTCGAGGCAATCTTCGGCGACCAGGCCGTGCGCATCCTCGCCGTCAAGGCGAGGCAGGCGTTGCTCGAACGGGTGGAGCAGCTGTTCTTCGAGGAACAGGGCCGGTTCACGGCGGCCGTGGACACCGTCGAGATCAAGCGGGACCAGGGGCGACGGCTCGCGTCGGCAGCGCTTGCCGTGAAGGCCGCCCGATGAGCCCGTTGCTGATGGGGTCGAAGCGGGTCACCGCGCCGTCGCTCGAGGCCCTCGCGGCGCAGGCCGGCGCCTTGGGAGAAGCCGTCGACGCGGGTGACCAGCAGCTCGACCCGACTGGGGTGGCCGAGGCGCGTCGGGTCATCGGCAAGGTGCGCGAGCGCACGGCGATCGCCGGGAGCCACACCGTCGTGGCCCTCGCTGGCGCGACGGGAAGCGGCAAGTCCTCGCTGTTCAACGCCATCAGCGGTGCCCAGCTCGCGACCATCGGTGCCCGCCGCCCGACCACGTCGACACCCACTGCCGCCGTCTGGGGTGAGGAGTCGGCGGGGCCACTGCTCGACTGGCTCGGCGTCGAGCAACGCCACAGCGTCGACTCGGTCCCGGATGTGTCCAGCGATGGCGGCAGGCGGGGCGCCGTCGGCAGTCTTGACGGGCTGGTGCTGCTCGACCTGCCAGACTTCGACTCGCGCGAGCTGAGCCACCGAGTCGAGGCGGAGCGGGTCCTCGCCCTGTGTGACGTCTTTGTCTGGGTGACCGATCCGCAGAAGTACGCCGACGCTCTCCTGCACGACGACTACGTCCGCCAGCTGTCCGGCCATGACGCCGTGATGCTGGCCGTGCTCAACCAGAGCGACCGGCTCAGCCCAGAGGCGGTTCGCGAGTGCGGGGAGGACCTCGCCGGTCTGCTCAAGGCGGATGGCATCACCAACGTCCAGATCATCACGACCTCGGCGCGCACCGGCGACGGAGTGCCCGAGCTGCGCCAGCGCCTGGCCAACGCCGTCGCCGGCCACCACGCCGCTCGGCAGCGCCTGTCTGCCGACGTCACTGCGGTGGCGCGGGCGCTTCGCAGGGGGGTGGCGGACGCCGAGCCGAAGATCGAGGAGACCGCCGACGGTCGTCTCGTCGAAGCGCTCGGTCGTGCCGCCGGCGTGCCGGTCGTCCTCAACGCCGTGCAGGAGGACTACCGCCGCGAGGCCGTCGCCCGCAGCGGCTGGCTCTTCACGCGGTGGGGTCGCAGCTTCAAGCCCGACCCGCTCAAGCGGCTGCGGCTCGACAAGACCTCGAGCGTTCTCGGCCAGGTCGACGAGTCCGACGTCAGGGCGGTGCTCGGTCGCTCATCCATTCCCGCGCCGACACCGGCCGCCCGGTCGGCCGTCCGACTGGCAGTCCGCCAGCTCGCCGACCGCGCCGGCTCGGGGCTGCCTGTTCCGTGGTCGGAAGCGGTCTCGGACGCCACGGCGCCGGACGTCGAGCGCCTCGACGAGGCGCTCGACAGAGCCATCGTCGCCACCTCCCTGCGGGGGCGCAACCCGTTGTGGTGGCGGGTCATGGGCCTGCTCCAGTGGCTGCTCGGCGTCGCCGCCGTGCTCGGGCTCGTCTGGCTCGTCGTCCTCGGGGTCGTCGGCTGGCTCCAGCTGCCGCAGATCGACACCCCACGGCTAGGACCGCTGCCCTACCCCTTCCTTCTGCTTGTCGGAGGGCTCCTGCTCGGGGCCCTCTGTGCAGGACTGGCGCGGCTCTTCGGGCAGGCCGGCGCCCGACGACGGCGGCTGGTGGTCAGCGGCCGGCTCAACGAGGCGATCGAGACGGTGGCGACGGAGCGGCTGGTGAAACCCGTCCGCCTCGTCCTGGCGCGGCACCGGACGACCCGGACGAAGCTCGACGCAGCACGCAAGACCTGAACCGCCGTCGTCAACACCCCCCACGGCCGTCGTCCCGTCATCCACAGCCAACGGGCAGGCCCTGGCTGGCGGTGACCCGGCATACCCACCCTTGGGTCAGCACCCGGCAGCTCGGCGGGGTGACCGCAAGGAACAGGGAGTGTGTGATGAACGAGAGCTTTGTGACCGTGGTGGGCAACCTCGTCGGCGACCCGCAGGGCCGCTCGACCAAGGCGGGGAAGCCGTTCGCGTCGTTCCGGCTGGCGTCGACGACCCGGCGCTGGGACTCCGAGGCGCGGCGGTTCGTCGACGGGAGCACCAACTTCGTCAACGTCGTCGGCTTCAACGCCCTCGGCGGCAACATCATGAGCAGCCTCAAGAAGGGCGACCCCGTCGTCGTCTACGGCCGGTTGCGGGTCAACCAGTGGGTCAATGGTGACGGGCTGAACATGACCTCCGTCGAGGTCGACGCCTACAGCGTTGGCCACGACCTCAACCGCGGCCAGACGGTGTTCGCCAAGCCCGAGCGCATCCAGTACGAGTCCAACGACCGGCTCGCCGATCCCAACATCCAGGCCAGTCTCGACGACGTTGACCGCGGCGGAGCCGATGAGGACGGGGTGCTGCCCGACGAGGTCGAGCCGGACGGGCCGACGGTCGGCGACGGGGACTCCGCCGTGGTGCCCGGCGGGTTCCACCGCACTGACCACGACGCCGAGACGGACGAGTACGTCGTCGCCCGGGCAGTGTGAGCGGGCCGTTCGGCTGACTCGTCGACCGGCAGTGGTCCGGGGCTGCGGTCCGCCGCGGTGCGGCGGACCGCACCGGTCATGCCTGCCGTTGTGTCCTGCCGTCGGCGCTGGTCCATCGACGCGGGCGGATTGGGTCGCTGGGGGCCACGCGGTTAGCCTTCACGTCATGCCCGAGTTCATCTATGTCATGACCAAAGCCCGCAAGGCGCACAACGAAAAGGTCATCCTCGACGACGTCACGATGTCGTTCCTGCCCGGCGCCAAGATCGGCGTCGTGGGACCGAACGGCGCCGGCAAGTCGACGATCCTCAAGATCATGGCGGGGCTGGACCAACCGTCCAACGGTGAGGCGTGGCTCGCTCCCGGTGCCACCGTCGGCATCCTGCTCCAGGAGCCGCCGCTGAACGAGGAGAAGACCGTTCTCGGCAACGTCGAGGAGGGGGCGGGCGAGATCAAGGCGAAGCTCGACCGCTACAACGAGATCTCCGCCGAGATGGCGGAGCCGGATGCGGACTACGACCGGCTCCTCGAGGAGATGGGCAAGCTCCAGGAGGACATCGACCACGCCGACGCATGGGACCTCGACGCCCAGCTCGACCAGGCCATGGACGCTCTGCGCTGCCCCCCGCCGGACGCCGACGTCACGGTCCTCTCCGGTGGGGAACGCCGGCGCGTGGCCCTGTGCAAGCTGCTCCTGCAGAAGCCGGACCTCCTGCTGCTCGACGAGCCCACGAACCACCTCGACGCGGAGTCGGTCCAGTGGCTGGAGCAGCACCTCGCGTCCTACCACGGGGCCGTCCTGGCCGTCACCCACGACCGGTACTTCCTCGACAACGTCGCCCAGTGGATCGCCGAGGTCGACCGCGGCCGGCTGTACGGCTACGAGGGCAACTACTCGGCCTACCTCGAGAAGAAGGGCGAGCGGCTCCAGGTCCAGGGTCGCAAGGACGCCAAGCTGGCGAAGCGTCTCAAGGACGAGCTGGAGTGGGTCCGCTCGAACGCCAAGGGGCGCCAGGTCAAGTCGAAGGCTCGACTGGCCCGCTACGAGGAGATGGCGGCCGAGGCCGACCGCACCCGCAAGCTCGACTTCGAGGAGATCCAGATCCCACCCGGCCCGCGGCTCGGCTCGACGGTCATCGAGGTGCGGGACCTCAGGAAGGGCTTCGGCGACCGGGTCCTCATCGACAACCTGTCGTTCTCCTTGCCGCGCAACGGGATCGTGGGCGTCATCGGGCCCAACGGCGTCGGCAAGACCACGCTCTTCAAGACCATCGTGGGGCTCGAGGAGGCGGACAGCGGGTCGGTCAAGATCGGTGAGACCGTGACCATCTCCTACGTCGACCAGAGCCGGTCGGGACTGGACCCGAAGAAGAACCTCTGGGAGACGGTCTCGGACGGCTTGGACTTCATCAAGGTCGGTCACGTGGAGATCCCCTCGCGGGCCTACGTCTCGCAGTTCGGCTTCAAGGGCCCGGACCAGCAGAAGCCCACGGGTGTCCTGTCCGGGGGGGAGCGCAACCGCCTCAACCTCGCGTTAACCCTCAAGCAGGGCGGAAACCTCCTGCTGCTCGACGAGCCGACGAACGACCTCGACGTCGAGACGCTGGGTTCGCTCGAGAACGCCCTGCTCGAGTTTCCCGGGTGCGCCGTGGTGATCAGCCACGACCGGTGGTTCCTCGACCGGGTTGCCACGCACATCCTCTCGTTCGAGGGCACCGAGGAGAACCCCGCGAGCTGGTACTGGTTCGAGGGCAACTACGAGTCCTACGAGGCCAACAAGGTGGAGCGGCTCGGCGCCGACGCGGCCCGCCCGCACCGGGTGACCTACCGCAAGCTCACCCGCGACTGAGTCTTCGACACCAGGGCGCCGACCAGCCCGCGCGAGCGTCAGCCGAGCAGGTGGAACCGCCAAGTGCGATGCCCTCGATGGGCAGCATTAAGTGAACCTGACGATCTGAGCCGCACCGCCGCTCCACTCAGTTCGCACGATCTGTGCCTGGACGTGCTGTCCGACTTGAACTGGCGTCCGGACGGTTTCTGGGTCGACGATGCCACAGTATGTGCCTTCGTCATCCTTGAGGCAGACCTTCTGGCCGTTGAGGCTTACAGCAGTCACCTCAAGCGATCCCTCTGCGAGAACGTCCAGATGTGGGCCAGTGATGAGTCTGAAGGCCAGCACGAGCACGGCCAAGGCTAGGACGACTGAGGTCAGGGCCTGGTTTGAGCCCACGATGACCAGCCG